>Ga0181557_1000944_pt1 | contig 34576 bp, 33 predicted proteins | sample 011ome_23_FD_148632 | JGI IMG/M metagenome (GOLD analysis project Ga0181557, IMG submission 148632) | Coastal salt marsh microbial communities from the Groves Creek Marsh, Skidaway Island, Georgia - 011506CT metaG (spades assembly) | ecosystem: Environmental > Aquatic > Marine > Intertidal zone...
ACAAGAGACTTAAAATCTCTCGGCTGTAAGGCCGTGCCGGTTCGAGTCCGGCCGAGGGCACCACTTTTCCACATATTTAGCCTTTATACTAAGGAAACATTGGTATATCCGTTGAGAAAGGGAACTCGATTTGGGTCAAAAAGGAACTCAAAGGGGTCACAAACGGAAGGTTTGGCATGAGTGAAGGGGAGAATGATAGCGGTATTCCGGAGGAGGATACTGTGATTCACAATCTGCCACTTTACACTGAGCGCAAGGCAGACGGCATCTATCGCTATAGAAGACGTGTCCCCAAAGCCTTGGTTGGACGTATTGGAAAACGGTATCTATATCGCAACCTAGGACGTAGAAAAGACGATGTCACAAGAGCCTGGCCTGAAGCCCATGCGGAAATAGAACGCATTATAGCGCTGGCCCAGAAGCGATATCCATGGCTATCTTGGGCCACAGCGCAAATACGGTTGCCGCAAACTATGGCTCGGGCTATGCGCTGGAGGTCATGAGGGAACATATGGAAAAGGTATGGGGCAGTTAAAATGACAAGAATGATTGTAGCGCTGTTGTTCAGTTTTTGTTTACCACAGGCAGTCCAGGCACAAAACATATTCCAGAGGTTAGTGCAGCCAGACGAGGTTGCTCCAGAGGCTACCCCACAGGCTCAGCCCGAAACAGCTCCTGAACCTGAGCCTGAACCCACACTACGTGATGTCGTTAAACGAGAAATTGGCGACTACCCAGTGGTGCAATGGCAAGAGAAGTATCAAAGCCGAGCTGACTGCATAGAACGGTTACAGCTCTATTACGACCAAGCCCTGCTAGGAGGGACATATACAATTCCGCAATCAAGTGAATGGCTCGAGGTCTATCCCGAAGGCACTCGGCAGATCTACATATGTGATGGTGCAACACTCACGTACTATTTTGACAAAAACAATAACGTACCAAGCCGCTGGATGATGGTCCGTAATGCACTGGACCAGATACTTGCCAGTAAATAAAACCAGTGAATAAAAAAAGAGGACCCATGAGGGCCCTCAGGTCGAGGCGCTCTGTCCGAGCGCAGTGAGCCTTTACCATCAACCATAACCAGCCAGATTGCAACTCTTTCTTGGTATATGGAAAAACCTCAATACCCACAGGATATTTTTTAACACTGTTGCTGGAAAGCGCTGTGGTAACCTCCCCACAGGGCCAATCCTAAGACCTTAAAGGCAAACTGAAAGCCGACATTAAAGAACAAATAACATTGATGTTTTTGTTTTGTGGTAAAGAAAAAGAAAAGGGCTTTGGTATCCCCAAACCCTTATGTTTTATATATTACATATTACGACTTATATCTTACCTCTTCCCCTTTAACCCTTATCCTTTAATCCCACCCTAGGAGCTGTCCTGGGGTGCGTTTGTATTGAGAAGAATGAATACCAAGATGAATAAATACGATGATCCCAAATTATCTCTAGAAACCCTCCAGAGCTATCAAGGCTACAGCCTTCAGGTGTTTACCTCAGGACGGATCAAGCTGTCCTTCCACATCAGTCATACCCACGGAGTGGAATACTATGGGGAGTGTCCCAAGCGGTTCCGTGAAGCCTATGCCCGACAGTACCAAAGAAGCCGCCAGGTCCTGCCAGAGCACTTTTCCTGTGTTGGTGCCATCCTGGGTGGGGCCCCAGCCTCACTTATCCACAGGGTCCCTATCTTTTCAACCGACAGAGTATTCTAAATTTACGCTGCACATCAAGTTGATCCTCGTTCATGAATGTCGGCCTCTTCCCTAATCGGGGAGGTAAAAGGAAATGTCCCGCGAGTAACGACATATCTACACTAATCTTGTGACCAACGCTTTGTAGACCTCCGCGGGATAAGCGTGGGCGTTGCGAGCCGCACCGGAACTTCGACATCTGTCATCTTCATTGAGAGCAGTTCAAGGGCACCGCTGGCGATCTGATCGAAAGGAACCCGAACCGAGGTGAGCGGGACCGGCAGGTGCGACACCACAGGCACGTCATTGTACCCGATGAGCGAGATATCATCGGGCACCCGCAGCCCAAGCTCTGCCAGCTTGGACAGGGCCCCAATCGCGGTATTGTCGTTCACCGAAAAAATGGCGGTTGGACGGTTGTTCAGCGACATAAGCTTGTCCGTCGCGTCGACCCCCGCGTCAATGCTGAAGCTTGATCCCACGATCCATTTGTCATCGACCTCAAGGCCCGCTTCCTGCATGGCTTGAAGATATCCTTGCCGACGCCCTATAGCGCTTGAGGCATAGTCTGGCCCTGAAATCAGGCCGATCCGCCGGTGACCGAGATCGATAAGGTACCGGGTCGCCAGATAACCGCCCAACTTGTCGTCACCGACTGATGCAGGGCTATGCTCGTCTGTCCGGAGCGTGAGAACGTAAGGCACACCCTTTTCGGCCAGTTCCCGGGTCACGACATCGTTCGTGCGTGCAGTGGCAAGGATCAGACCGTCCGCGCCGCGCCTAAGGAGGATGTCGGCCGAGTGGCGCACCGCGTCGGGATCATCCTCGGTCGCAGCCACGATGGTGAACAGACCGGCCCGCACAGCGGCTCTGGTTAGTGATTCGTAGAGCATTGCCATTACAGTGTCCGTCAGACGTGGAACAATCACGCCAATCATGCCCGTCTTGCCACGGCGCAAACTGGCTGCAGATACGTCGCGGACATATCCAAGGTCATTGGCAATCTGCCGGACTCGCACTGCCCTAGTGCTCTGCGAACTCGGCAAGCGTTCGTCCAGCATCCTTGAAACCGTTGATTTTGAGACGCCCGCTGCCGATGCAACGTCGTGCAGCGTCACACGGCTAGTTTTGTCTTTCGATTGGTCGTTCATAGGTGGCCCTCGTCTCGTCGTTCAACGAATAGCACTTGACACAGGGGGAACGCAATGGTCTTTTGGGAACGTTCCCACAATCGTTCCCAAATAACGATTCCATTTGCAGGAGAGACAACAAATGACCCCAATGGACCTTCGCGGCCTAAGCCCCGCGCCTGTAACCGCCTTCAAGCGCAACGGTGATGTTGACTTCGACGCCAACGTCCGTATCGCGAAATGGCTTGCTTCTTTTGATGACGTGAAATCGTTGGTCATCCTAGGCCATGCCGGCGAGGGCACCTATCTGACCGAAGATGAGCGTCTTGACCTGATCCGTGCCTACGCCGATGCTGTCGATATCCCGATCATCGCAGGTATTACGGGCGAAGGAACGAAGGTCGCAGCTATGGAAGCCAGGAAATGTAAAGATGCCGGTGCGACCGGGGCGCTTGTTTACCCGAACCACGGCTGGTTGCGCTTCGGCTTTCAGAAAGGTGCCCCTCAAGATCGCTATAAGGCGATCTGGGAAGCCTCGGGCCTTCAAGAAATCCTTTTTCAATACCCCGATGCCACCAAAGCAAACTACGACCTTGAGACACAGCTTGAAATCGCCGCCCAGGAAGGTGTCGTTGCGACGAAAAACGGTGTGCGTAATATGAAGCGTTGGTATGTCGAAATTCCCGAACTACGGAGATCACAGCCGGACCTACAAATCCTGTCATGCCATGACGAATGGCTGCTGCCGACAATGTTCGATGTCGACGGTCTGCTTGTCGGATATGGCAATGTCGCACCAGAACTGCTGATCGATCTGATCCACGCGGGCAAAGCTCAGGACTATCCAACGGCGCGCCAGATCTTCGAGAAACTGTTGCCTGTCACCCGCGCTGTATATCATCGCGGTTCGCACATGGAGGGCACCGTCGCGCTTAAGATTGGTCTGCGTCACCGAGGCGTTCTCGACCATGCTACAATCCGCGAACCGCTCAAGGACCTCGGTGAGGCTGCTGAGCGCGAAATCGAGGCTGCTTTCGATGCAGCGGGTATCGGACGCGTCGATGCCGGCCTTCTGGCCGCGGAATAATAGGTATTGCCCTCGCCCCAGTGGCGGGGGTTAAAATATAACAGGGAGGAACCACCATGATAACGAAATTTCGCAACCACTTGACAGCGATTGCCATAGCCGTCACGGCCGCTACCACTGCGACCTCGATCGTGGCTCAGGACGTCCGTATCGGCGCGATGCGCGAAGGCACCGCATGGTATGTCTTTGCCGCGACCCTTGAGCAAATGATTGAGCCCAAGCTCGGTGCAAACTCAGTTGAAATCATCGCCCGAGGTGGCGGTGTCGCCAACCCGATGGTCGTACAGGGCGGCAAGGCCGAAATCGCGCTTTCAAACGTGGCGACGGCCAAATGGGCCAGCGAAGGGCATTCGGCGTACGGTGGGGCTTCAGCGCCTGACATTCGGGCGCTCGTTGGTGGTCTCAACAGCGTTTATGTCGGCGCGATGGCCCGCAAGGATTTCACCGACGCTATGGGTACCACAGATCTGGCCGAAATTATCAAATCTGGTAAGCCGTTCACGCTTCTGATCAAGCCGACCGGATCAAGCGCCGTTCCCGCGGCCCAGATGATCTTGGCGGCCTATGGCTCTAGCTTTGACAAGGTAAAGGCAGACGGTGGTGATGTGATCCAAGTGGCCCAAGGCCAGATCGCAGACTCGATCCGCAATGGGAATGCCGACATCTACGTCGACACTATGATCAAGAACCATCCTACGATCACGGAAGTCAATCTGACGGCTGACATGGTATATCTAGACGTTCCCCAGGATGCGATGGATTTGCTGGCTGCCAACGGTCTTGCACCGGGCAAGTACGGCCCCTGGTTCGAAGACCAGACCGAAGCCAATGCCGGCGCGAACCTGGGCACCGTGCTGATCGCGAATGCCTCTCTTGATGACGATGTGGCCTATGAGATCACAAAGACGCTTTGTGAAAACGCCGAGGCCATGGGTAAGGCGCATGCAGCCTGGAGCTTTTTCAAGCCCGAGAATGCCTGGAAGCCTGCGAACATCGGGATCGAACTGCATCCCGGTGCGATCCGCTACTACAAAGAAAAAGGCTGGATGTAGTTCATCTGCCGTTGACGCTGGGTCCACTCCGGCGTCAACATGTACTTTGGTCCCCATCCGGCTGGAAACTCCGATATGAAACATAGCATTCGCAAGGCAGCCCTGTCCCCGACATTCCTGATTGGGATCGGGTTCATTCTTTTCCAAGTATGGATTCTCCTCGAACCCCAGCAGCCACTATTTGAACGACCTGTTCACCTCTGCGCAGCTCTGATCCTTCTTTTCCTGGTCAAACCGCTGGGTGTCCCTTCGCTACCATCTTGGGTCAACCGCGGCATCGACGCAATTCTGGTCGCGGCCACGTGTCTGGTCGCAGTATATTACCTGACCGAGTTCGAGCGACTGACCACCCGAATGGAAAATGTCTCGCCGATCTTTGCGATTGATATCGCGGTGGGCGCATTGTTAGTGTTCCTGCTTCTTGAAGGGTCGCGCAGGGCTGTGGGCTGGATACTTGTCTGGGTTCTGCTGGCCTTTATTGCCTATGCCTTCTTGGGTGATGTGTTGCCCGGCTGGCTGCGGTTCCGTGGCTTCGACGTGGAAGCAGCGACCGAGATCACGACGATGACAACCGCAGGTGTTTTGGGGGTCACAACCTCGACCTCTGCCAGTTTTATCTTCTACTTCATCCTTTTCGGATCTTTCTACGGCGCGGTAGGCGGAGGGCAGCTTTTCATCGATCTGGCGATCCGTCTTGCCGGGCGGGCGACTGGGGGCACCGCCAAGGCCGCGATAATTGGATCTTCGTTGATGGGCTCAATCTCGGGCAGCGCTGTCGCCAATGTGGTCTCGACCGGTGTCTTTACCATTCCCCTGATGAAACGGACGGGCATGTCTGCGCATCGTGCCGCTGGAATCGAGGCGATTGCATCGACTGGCGGTCAGCTTATGCCACCTGTCATGGGTGTGGCCGCCTTTGTCATGGCTGAGCTCGTCAACGTTCCATACGTCGATATTGCGCTTGCCGGTCTGATACCCGCCATTGCTTTTTATCTGGCTTTGCTGATGGTCGTTGACTTGACTGCCCGCCGCGACGGCATTCGGGCAATGACCACGGAAGAAGTCACCGCAACGGACACGATCCTTCCGAGGCTGCACCTAATCCTGCCTCCATTGATCCTGATCGTACTTCTGATCTCGGGCTACTCGGCCGCCTATTCTGCCGTCCTGGCCTCAGCTTCCTGCTTTGTCGTGCCGTTCTTTCGCAAGACAACTTGGATCGGCTGGGAGGAGGTCCTTGCGGGCCTGCGCGAAGCGCCCCGCCAGGCTGCCGAGGTGGCAGTTCCGATTGCGGCCATTGGGCTTGTGATCGCGGTGGCCGTGCAGTCAAACCTTGCACTGAAGTTCGCCGGTTCACTCCTGAGCCTTTCCCAAGGATCGATCTACGCCTCCCTAACATTGGCAATGTTAGGCTGCATTATCATGGGTATGGGGCTGCCTACCGTCGCCGCCTACATTATCGGTGCCGTGCTTTTTGTGCCGCCGATCCAGGACCTTGGGATCCCACCTCTGGCGGCGCATTTCTTCATTTTCTATTATTGCGTCTTGTCGATGGTGACACCGCCTGTGGCGCTGGCGTCCTTTGCGGCGGCGGCGGTTGGCGAAGCCTCGGTGGTACGGACCAGTGTCTCGGCCTTTGGCTTGAGCCTTGTCGCCTTTTTTATCCCTTTCGGTTTCGTCTTTGATATGGGCATTCTGGGTGAAGGCAGCCTAGGCACCATCGCACTCAGCGCATTTGGGCTGCTTGTCTCAACCAGCCTTTGGGCCATTGCCTTCGGCGGCTGGTGCATGCGTCCGCTGGCGATGCCGATGCGGCTGTTTATCGGTCTGGCTGGTCTCATCGCCGTGATTGCGCCGTCCGGGTCCCAGGCCTGGCTGATCGGCCTTGGAGTGGGCTGGTTTACCGTCATAGCGGTGGCCACATTTGCGCGCACGAATGGCAGTTGGGCTAATGGCCCAGTCTTTATGAAGGCAGCGCTGGAATAGCGGCGACGTCCCGAGAAGCTAGACGAGCCGAGATCACCCGCTGGTCTAGTCTGGTTGAATGTATACTTGGTTGGCAACCCCATCGTTGCTTCTATTTTGTCGCAAGTTCGATGCAGGTTGGATGCGCGGTTGAGATCCTATGAACCAGACCGGGTTGGCCGGAGTTGATTGAGTGCGCGCCGCGCTGCTCGCAATCACCCAAGCCATATTGTTACTGGGGTTTAAGGTATGGCAGCATCAACCGTGCGCCGTCAACTTATCTGGTGGATCTTAGGTCAGGTTTATGCGTGGCGATCTACACCGTAATCACCGCAGAGTTCTGATAGAACGGCGTGTAGGCGCGCGATGATTTCTTTGCGTGGTGAAGCGGTTCTTTCTACGATGCCAATCTGGCGAATTACCTGTGGGCTTCCAAAAGGAAGGCGGGCGATATTTATATCTTCGGGTTCCTGTAGGGCCACATGGGGAACAACCGATATGCCCAGACCTTGGCGGACGCAGGTGACGATCGAACCGATGGTGTCGATCTCGGCCACATCGTTTGTCACGACCCCCAAGCGGGATAATTCAGTATCGATGAGATTGGCCAGGGGGACGGCGCTGCGAAAGCGAATGTAGGGGCGCGTGTTTAACAATTCGATCGGATCGCTTGATTCCATTCCGTGTGGCATGATCAGCCAAAGTGGCTCTCGCAGGAAAGGACTCCACCGCAGGGCACTTGGAAATCCCAAGTGTTCGGCGACGATTGCGGCGTCTAGTCGACCTGCGGCAACATCTGAAATCAGTGTCGAGGATAACGAAACACGCAGGCTGGGTTTCAGGTCTGGATAACGTTGGCGCATCTGCACCATCGCGCTTGGAAGTAGGTTCAGAGCACTGGAGCGTACCGATCCCAGCAGTAGCGTACCGGCGATCTGATCACCGCGTAAACTGGCCTTGGTGTCCTCTTCGCGTCGTAGAATGTCTCGGGCCATTTCGATGACCTGCAGGCCATCTGGAGTAATGCTAGGAGGACGTGTGCCGCGGTCAAAGAGCGTGACCCGCAGTTCATCTTCCAGTGCGTGAATTTGCTGGCTGACCGCCGAAGGTGTCAGGTGGACGACCTCAGCTGCCTGCGCAAAGGTGCCGTGGGATTGTATCGCCAAAAGTGTCTTGAGCTGTCGCGTGTCCATCATTAAATCCAGTTTTTCTAAATCTAATAACCAGAATTTGGCACTTTTGTGAAGAGTTATTTCGCGTTACGTTTTTATCGGAGAGAACGCGCGCAGTCCGGTTTGGGAGACAGCTGTGAAGTATTCTAACGAAAAATTGAGGGGAAGGCGTCCAGACGCTATGAAAACACACACGATGAGTAAAACAATCCTCGTTACAGGACCTGACCTCGACCCAGCGGCGGCGCGCTTGGTGGTGGAGCACGGATATCAGACTGTGCATACCCCGCCTTATGCCGACAGCGCTGTCATATCTGCGTATCTGAAAGAGACCGGAGCGGAGGGTATCGTGTCCCGAATGGGGCGACTAGATGCGGCCGTTATGGATGCAGCACCCAGGCTTAAGGTGATTTCAAAACATGGGGTCGGTGTCGACAATATCGACATACAGGCTGCCGCCGATCGGGGCATCCCTGTTCTGGTCGCGACTGGCGCAAACGCTGTTTCCGTGGCCGAGCACGTGATTGCGCTGTTGCTTGCCACGGTCAAGCGCGTGCTGCCTCTCGATGCTGGTTTGCGTGCCGGACGCTGGGAAAAGCCAGGCTATTCCGGTAGTGAGATTGCCGGATCGACTATGGGGCTGATGGGTATGGGTTCGATTGCCCAAGCCACAGGGCGCATGGCCAAGGGGCTTGGGCTGCGGCTGGTTGGTTTTGATCCTTATGCCCCAGACAGCGCGTTTGAAGCGCTTGGCGTGCACCGCTGTACAAGTTTTGAAGACCTGCTGGACCAGGCCAATATATTGTCACTGCATTGTCCGTTGACCGACCAGACGCGGTCCATCCTGAACGCGGATGCCCTGGCCCGTATGCCAGCGGGTGGCTACGTCATCAATACCGCACGCGGCGGATTGATCGACGAGGCCGCGTTGGTCGCCGCGATCCAATCTGGACATATTGCTGGCGCAGGGCTTGATACTTTTGCGGTCGAACCGCCTGCCGCTGATCATCCGTTTTTCAACGTGCCAGAAATCGTTCTGACGCCGCATATCGGCGGCGTGACGCGCCAGGCAGGTGCTCGTGTCGGTGTCGATGCGGTGCGCGGGATTTTTCAGGTCTTAAACGGTCTGCCCGTGGCGCCCGAACGCATCATCAACCGCAAACTTTTAGCCGCCGCGCAGGCGGAACGATCCAGCGTGGAGAAATCGCTATGACCATTGGTTTTCGTATCCTAAAACGCGATCGCGTTGCCTCAGCTGAACTTGTTGCTGAATTTGCAAAATTACCCGTCGCAAACGTATCTGACAGCATGTCGCGTATGACTGCGGCTGGATCATCACTGCGTCCGATGCACACGTCCGGTGGAATGGCAGGGGCAGCACTGACGGTCAAGGCGCGGCCCGGCGACAATCTGATGCTACATAAAGCCATCGACATGGCACAGCCCGGTGATGTGATTGTTATGGATGCCGGGGGCGATACGACCAATGCCTTGTTTGGCGAAATGATGCTGGCTTATGCGATCAAGCGTGGTGTGGCGGGGTTGGTGCTTAATGGTGCGATCCGAGATTCTGATGCAATGAAAGAGGTCAATCACCCAGTCTTTGCCGTAGGTGTGACGCATCGCGGCCCCTATAAGGACGGGCCAGGTGAAATCAATGTGCCTGTCGCGATCGATGGCATGGTTGTACATCCCGGTGACATCATCATTGGCGACGGCGATGGCGTGCTTTGTGTGCCGCTAGACGCAGCCGAGGACATCCTAAAAAAAGCGCAGGCAAAGCTGGTGGCAGAAACCACACAGATGCAAGCCATCGCCGACGGCAAGAACGACCGGTCATGGGTGGATGCAACGCTGAGCAAGCTTGGCTGTGTCCTGCCCAAAGACTGAAATACAAAAAAAACGCATGAACAGGAGGAACGACATGCTTAATATTTTTAAGAAAACCGCCATTGCAGGTGCAATGATCCTAGCCGCGGGGACGGCGCTGGCTGAATATCCTGAAAAACCGATCGAGGTGATCGTCGGATATTCCGCAGGCGGCGGTACCGACGTAATGGCCCGTACAACCATGCCATTCATTGAAAAATATCTGGGCAATGGTGCCAGCATTGTGGTCAAGAACATGCCCGGTGCTTCGGGCCAGATTGGCATCACCGAAGTGGCCGGCTCTGAACCGGATGGCTACACCCTTGGCACATTCAACCTGCCGGGTATGATGGCCCGTACGCTGGACCGCGAGGCGGCATACGACCGCAACAGCTTTACCTATCTGGCAAACGTTGTGAACGACCCCAACGTTATCGTCTCGGCCAAGGGCAGCGGGATCAATTCGATGGATGATCTGATCGCGGCGGCCAAAGAAGCCCCTCTGGCGGTGACCGTTGGTATGTCGTCGCTTGGTGGCGATGACCACTTTTTGTTGATCAAATTGCAGAAACTGACAGAAACCGAATTCACCGTCGTACCGTTTAAGGGCTCTGCCCCCGCGCGGACTGCGGTAATGGGCGGCCATGTCGCGGTAGGAATTTTCAACGTGTCCGAAGTTGCTAAATTTCAGGGTGAGCTGAACGTGCTTGGCGTTGCACAGCCCGCGCGTTCCGATTTTGCGCCAGAAGTTCCAACATTCCGCGAGCAGGGTCTTGATCTGATCAATGGATCAATGCGCGGTGTTGTTGCCCCCGCTGGTCTGCCTGACGATGTGGCGGATGCTTTGCGTGCGGCCTTTGAAAAAGCAGCGCAGGATCCCGATTTCCTTAAGGCCATGGCCGATACCGCCAACCCAGTGTCTATGGTTACCGGCGAAGAGTTCCGCGAGCTGACCGACGGTCTTTATGACTTGGCCAAGGAAACTTGGGAAACGACCCCCTGGAACTAAGCGAAACAAGCGCGGGGGGAACCTTTATCTCTCCGCGCATCCCATTTTGACCCAATGGATCCATCACTATGACCGACCATCCAAAGAACCGCCTGCTTAGGCCCGAAAGTCTGACAGCGCTTGTGATTAGCATCGTTGCCATCGGGTTCCTGTTTCCAACGTCCAAGCTACGCTCGATCTCGGCGTTATTGCCTGCCGCGATGCTGATCGGTCTGATTGTTCTGGGCGTGATCTTGGTGGTGATTGATCAGCGCAAAGCATCTAGGGGCGAAGCCGCAGCCGCGATGACCAAAGCACCCAAACGTGTCGCTGGCGCGTTCTTGCTGATCCTTGGCTACGCATTGGCAACCGATTTCATTGGTTTCTATGTCAGTACCGCAATTACCATCCCGCTTGTGGCTTTTGCTTTCGGCTATCGCAACCCGCTGGGCCTTGCGGTTGCGACGGTCATCGTTGTGGGCACAATTTGGATGATCTTTGATTTTGGGATGTCACAAGATTTTCCCACTGGCCGTCTTTGGGGGCGCTGATCCATGTATTCCGATCTTCTACACGCATTACCGAATGTCTTGGAATGGGCGAACTTTGCTGCCGTCATTATCGGTGTGATCGCTGGCATCGTTGTGGGTGCCATGCCGGGTTTGTCTGCCACCATGGCGATTTCTGTTCTTGTGCCGTTTACCTTTGGACTTGAGCCGCTTGTCGCGCTTGGACTTATGGCGGGCATTTATAACGGTGCAATGTATGGTGGCGCGATCCCAGCCGTACTGTTGCGCATCCCTGGCACACCTGCTGCCGTTGCCACCACCTTTGACGGCTACCCGATGGCACAAAAGGGCGAAGGCGGTTTCGCGCTACAGGTTGCGGTCATTTCTTCCGCTATCGGTGGCATCGCTTCTGCCTTTGCATTGATGCTGTTGGCGCCTCCTTTGTCCAAGGTGACGCTACTCTTTGGTCCTTCCGAGGTGTTCTGGGTTGCGGTCTTTGGGCTTGCCTCAATTATTTTCTTGCTGGGCGGCAACCCTGTCAAAGGCCTGATTTCGGCCTTTTTCGGCGTTTTCGTTTCGGTTATCGGGTCAGACCCTATTTATGGCAACGATCGCTTTACCTTTGGCCAGCTTGAGATCCTCGATGGCATTCACATCGTGATCCTGCTGGTTGGCCTTTATGCGCTGCCGCCCGTAATTGACCTGTTGGAAACCCCGTTAAAGACCGGCGTGGACAATTCCAAACTTGGCACCGAGTCGATCTGGAAGGCGCTGCCGCGTATGAAAGGGTATTGGAAGACCTGGTTCCGCGGGTCGGCCATTGGCATCTGGATCGGTATTTTGCCCGGGGCAGGTGGGTCGATGGCGGCGTTCATGTCATATAATGAGGCGCGCCGCAGCTCGACGAACCCCGATGCCTGGGGCGAGGGTGAGCCGGAGGGCGTTGCCGCCGCCGAAGTTGCGAACAATGCCGATACCGCGTCGGCGCTGATCCCAGCGCTGACGCTGGGTATCCCAGGTACAGCTGTTGCGGCGGTCATGTTGGGGGGGCTGCTGGTCCATGGATTGCAGCCCGGCCCGATGCTGTTTCGCGAAAACCCTGACATCGTTTTTGGCTTTATGTGGCAGTTCTTGTTCGGTGCGATCTTGCTGGTGCTTTTGGGCGGCTCGCTGGCGACCAACTCATTTGCCCACCTGTTGAACCTGCCGCGCCCGCTTTTGGGATCTGTCATTATCGTACTGATGCTGATTGGTGTTTATTCGATCCATGGCCGTATGTTCGACGTCTATCTGATGCTTGGCTTTGGCGCGATCGGCTGGGTGATGGACCGGCTTAAGTTCCCTCTTCCTCCGGTCGTATTGGGCCTGATCCTGGGCGGCTTTGCCGAAGAGAACCTGCGCCTTGCCCTGCGGATAGGTCGCGGTGACCCGATGATCCTGTTCCAGAATACGACGAGCTTGATCCTAGTGGTGCTGACCATCGCCGTGATCATCGGTCCAACGCTGAAAAAGCGGTTCATCAACAGCCGCAAGACCGCGTGACGATCAGTCCGCATCATACCGTCCGCGAGGATTGGCTCGCCCTGACGCAAGAAGAGGTTCTCGCGTCGAGGCAACCCATCTTCGACTGCCACCACCACCTGTGGGACAGGCCTGAAGGTCGGTATCGGGCGGCGGAATTGATGGCAGATGTGGGCGCAGGTCATGACGTGCGCGCCAGCCTCTATGTCCAGTGCCGGACCGGGTATCGGGTCGACGGTCCCGAGACGCTGCTCCCCGTGGGAGAGGTCGAAACCGTGCTTGACTGGACACGCGGGCAGAATCGCTTCCCGGCGGGCATCGTCGCCATGGCCGACCTGCAACTGGGCAACGATGTGCGCCCGGTACTGGATGCGCTGACCGAGGCGGGACAAGCCCGGCTCAAGGGCATCCGCAACACGACCGCCTGGCACGCCGATCCGGCGGTGCGGTCCAACCCCAATCCGCCACCCGATGGCCTGTTGCGGACGGAAGCCTTTCGCGCCGGCGCGCAAGCGGTGGCCGCTCATGGTCTGAGCCTCGATATCTGGGCCTACCAGACCCAACTGGACGAGGTCTGTGCGCTGGCTGAAGCCGTGCCGGATCTGACAGTAATCGTCGATCATTGCGGCGGCCCGCTGGGCGTCGGCCCGAATAACCGCCATGACCCTGAGAATTTCCAAGCGTGGCGTGACGCGCTGGCCGCTGTTGCCGCCCTGCCCAACACGCGGATCAAGATCGGCGGGTTCGGCCTTGGCGTTTTTGGTTGGCGTTACGCCAACGCGGACCTGCCACCGCACTCTGACACGCTGGCAAGGGACTGGCGCCCTTGGGTGGAGACCTGTCTCGACTTGTTTGGCCCCGACCGCGCGATGTTCGAAAGCAATTTTCCCGTGGACAAGGGGCAATTCGGTTACCGGACGCTGTGGAACGCCTTCAAAGTCCTTGCCGCGCCGCTGACCCAGGACGAGCGCGATGCCCTGTTCTGGCGCACCGCCGCGCGCAGCTACGGCATCGATGAACAGATTTTCGCATATGACATTGGGAGGATACCGTCATGAAAAGAACCCTTACCGCGCTTGCGCTGGCCCTCACGGCCACAACCGCACTGGCTGAATACCCGGAAAAACCCGTCGAGGTGATCGTCGGCTATTCCGCCGGCGGCGGCACCGACGTGATGGCACGCACGGTGGCGCAATTCCTTGAAAAAGAGCTGAACGGCTCTGTCGTGGTCAAGAACATGCCCGGCGCCGGTGGCCAGATCGGCTTTACCGAGGTCGCAAAGGCCGCGCCCGACGGCTACACGCTGGGCACGTTCAACCTGCCCGCCGCTCTGGCGCTGACTCACGACCGCGACGCCGACTACGACGTGAACAGCTACACCTACCTCGCGAATTTCGTCGAAGACCCGAATACGATCACTGTCGCGGCCTCATCCCCGTTCCAGACGCTGGGCGAACTGCTTGACGCGGCCAAGGCCGATCCGGGCGCGATCACCTTGGGGCTGTCGAGCCTCGGCGGCAACGATCACTTCGGCGCAAACATGATTGCGGCGGCCTCTGGCGCTGAATTCACGCTGGTACCGTTCAAGGGCGCGTCGAATGCCCGCACTGCGATCATGGGCGGACACGTGGCTGGGGGCACCATGACGCTGGGCCAGACCACCAACTTCCCTGATGAACTGCGCGTGCTGGCGGTGCTGGCGGGCGAACGCTCACCCTTCCGTCCGGATGTGCCCACAGCAAAAGAATTGGGCTTTGACGTGCAGATGTCTTCTCTGCGCGGCATCGTCGCCCCCGCAGGCATGGATGAAGCGATGGCCGACCAACTGCGCGCCGCACTGACCGCCGTCAACGAAAACCCTGAGTTTCAGGCAATGATGGCCGAGCAGGGCAACCCGATTGCCTTCATGGTTGGCGATGATTTCGCCGCCACTGCCGCAAAACAAAACGGAGTTGCCGCCCAAATCTGGGCCGATACCCCTTGGAAATAAACCAATCGGCAGGGCCAAAAGCCCTGCTTCAACTTTGAACAATGGAGGAAAAATAATGTTTAAAACTCTTGGCGCCGCTGCGCTGATCGCCGCATCCACCACCGTCGCTTTTGCCGACGACTGGACCGCATACACCTATTCGTCCGTGTCCACGACCTCTGCCGTCAAAGGCATGAACCGCATCGTTGACCGCGTTGCTGCTGACAGCGACCTGGCCATCGACCTGCACCTTGGCAAGACGCTTCAGATCGCATCGGCCGACATCACCCAGGCCGTAGGCGATGGCATCATCGACATGGCGGCGGACTTCTTCTTTTCCGGAAGCGTGCCGCTGGCGCGCGTTCTGAACCTGCCGATGCTGATCGAGAATGATGAGGAATGGGCCAAGGCCTATGCCGCGATGGAGCCGACCTTGCAGGAGGCCTTTGCCGAACAGGGCGTCGTGCTGCTGGGCGGCTACCGCTACCCGGAACAGACGATCTTTACCACGTTTGAGATCAACAGCCTTGCTGACCTCGAAGGCCACAAGATCCGCGTGACCTCGCCCGAGCAGGGCAAGTTCATCGAGGAATTCGGCGGCGCAGCGATCACCCTGTCCGGCTCTGAAGTGCCGACCTCGCTGGAACGCGGCGTGATCGAAGGCGTGCTGACGGCCAGCGCTGGTGGTGCCAAAAAATGGCATGAATTCCTGCCCTACAACTACCGCTTCGCGGTGAACTACGGCAACTCGATGATCATCGCCAATGCCGACAGCTTTGCAGCGCTGTCCGAGGACACGCAGGCTGCTCTGCGCGCGATCGTCGCTGAAGAAGGCCCCAAGACAACCGCAGCTTTCCTTGAGGACGAGGAAGTGCAGAAGGCATCGCAATCCGAGGCCGGTATGACGCTGGTGTCCATGGCGGATGGCGATGCGGCTATGGCCAGCGCGAAACTGTCCCCGTTCTGGGAAACCTGGGCCGAAGAAAACGGGCCGGCCTATGTCGAAGCCCTCGCCACCGTGCGCGCAGCCATCGGCAAGTAACATGCAAACGGGCGAAAATATGGGGCCGGTATCCGCCGGCCCCCTCTTTGATACGGCGGCGAAGATCACCAGCACATTGGCCAGCATCATGCTCGCCGCTCTGGTCATCCTTGTCTGTCTGGAGGCTTTCCTACGTGGCACCTTCAACTATTCGCTGGGTTTTGCCGAAGAGCTGACAGGCTATGGCGTTGTCTTCATGACATTCTTTGGCGCGGCGCTGGCCTTGCGTGGCCATGCGATGTTTCAGGTGCATTTCCTCTTGGACAAATGGCCCGAGGGCACGCGCCGCTGGCTAATCCGCGCCTTCGCGCTGATCGCGCTGGTGATCTGTGTCATCCTCGCGTGGAAGACCAAGGATTTGACGTTGTCGTCCTTTTCGCGCGGCAAGTTCGCCCCGACCGTCTTGCGGACGCCCCTGTGGGTTCCGCAGATCATCTTGCCGCTCGGCTTCTCCGTCCTGGCATTTTTCCTGGTCGAACAACTGATGCTGACCTTTCGTAAGTCCGAGGAAGACTAAATGGAAGCGATCCTTGCCTTTGGCCTTTTGATCGGCCTGATCCTTGGCGGCATGTGGGTACAATTTGCCGTTGCTGGTGCGGGCCTCACTTATATCTGGCTGCTCAAGGGCTTTGGCGGCTGGAAGGCGCTTGGCCTCGTCAGTTGGGGTGCTGCGAACAGCTTCACCCTTGCCGCCATCCCTCTGTTTGTCCTGATGGCCGAGATCCTGTTGGGTTCGGGCCTGTCGACGCGGCTGTACAACGGCGTCGCGCCCTTCATGAGACGGCTACCCGGTGGCCTTTTGCACACCAACATCGCAGGCAGCGGTATCTTCGCGGCAATTTCGGGCGGCTCGGCCCCCACCGCTGCGGCCATGTCCACCGTTGCCTTGCCGGAACTTTCCGCGCGTGGCTATCAGCGCCGCCTCGTAGCCGGATCGCTCGCCGCGGGCGGCACACTGGGCATCCTGATCCCGCCCTCAATCACCATGATCATCTACGCGACTTTTACCGAGACCTCGATCGCACGCCTCTTTGCCGCCGGTCTGGTGCCCGGCATCCTGCTGGCATTGTGCTATATGGGTTTCATCATGGCGCGCGTGCTGATCAATCCCAGCCTCGCACCGAAGAATGAAACCAAGGCCAGTGTCGGCGATCTTGGTCGTGCGCTTCTGGACATTGTACCGTTCCTCATGCTGATCGTGATCGTGCTTGGCAGCATCTATGGTGGCATCGCCACGCCGACAGAGGCCGGAGCGGTGGGTACTGTCGGGGCTATCCTGATCGCCGCCATATACCGCAAGCTGTCCTTGAAATTGCTCAAGGAAGCGCTATCCCGTACCGCTTCGATGAGCGGCAACATCCTGTTCATCGTCTTCACCTCGATGATCTTCGCTTACGCGACCGCTCTCTCGGGCATCGGCGAGGACCTTGTCGGAATGCTGGAAAACGCGAATGTCTCACGTCTGGCCTTCCTGCTTATCATCATGGTGGTGTTTGCGGTCCTCGGCTGCTTCATGGAAGGGCTGGGGATGATCGCGATCATCGTGCCGGTGATCTTTCCGGCGCTGATGGCGATGGATGTTGACCCGATCTGGTTCGGCGTCTTCGTGGTGATCCTCGTCGAACTAGGTCAGTTGACCCCGCCACTTGGCGTGATCCTCTTTGTCGTGGCCTCTTCCTCGGACGAGGTGAAGGTCGAGGACGTGATCATGGGCACGCTGCCCTTCTTCATCATTATCGTGTCTTTTATGCTACTGCTGATCGCGGCGCCGCAAATCGCGCTGTTCCTGCCGGAGTATACCTATTGATGACTCACACCTATCCCTTCCCCGATCCGGTCATCATCGATGCCGAGGTCTTCACCGAACTGCCCGCCGCGCTGCGCCGCACCGGACAGCCGTCCTACTGGGCGGAAAAGAACCGACGCGGTGCCCCTGCGGACAGTTTCCTTGAAGGCCCGTCGTTTGACGTGCAGGGGAACCTCTACTTCGTCGACATCCCTTTCGGCCGCGTGTTCCGCGCCGATCCGGCGGGAGACATCACCCAGGTCGCGGAATATGACGGCCAGCCCAACGGGCTGAAGATTCACCGCGACGGGCGAATCTTTCTGGCGGACTACCAGAACGGCATCATGCTGCTCGACCCTGACACGGGGTCCATGACCAAGGCGCTTGGCGATGCCGACACGGAAAGTTTCAAGGGCTGCAACGATCTGCATTTCGGCCGCGATGGCGCGCTCTATTTCACCGACCAGGGCCAGACCGGCTTGCAGGACCCGTCGGGCCGCATCTGGAAATGGGTGCCTGAGACGGGCGCACTCAGCTGCCTGATTGACAAGGTGCCCAGTCCGAACGGGCTGGTGCTGGACCTTGCCGAACACGTTCTGTTCCTTGCTGTGACGCGGGCCAATGCGGTCTGGCGTCTGCCCATGTCGCCCAGTGGCCGCGTCAACAAGGCTGGTCTGTTTATCCAGTTTTCAGGAGGGCGCGCGGGGCCGGACGGTCTGGCACTGACCTCGGATGGCGGCGTCGTCGTGTGCCAGACGGGCATGGGACTGGTCTGGGTGCATGACGCGCTGGGACGGCCTATCGCCGTGGTGCGGTCCCCACGTGGCCTCGGGACCACCAACTGCGCCTTTGGCGGGCCGGAGGGGCGCACCTTGTTCATTACCGAAAGCGACAGCGGCAGCATCCTGAAGGCCGAGTTCTCCAAGGAACTGGGCATCGCAGGCGCACCGATGTTTTCCGGCGCTCTTTAGACCGGGTGCAGGACGTCGCGGCTGATTTCTGACAGCTCTCGCAGGCCCAGCAGTCCCAGATTGCGATGCACCTCGGTTTTCAGGATCCCGGCCGCGTTTTCGACCATGGGCCGACCGCCCAGGGTTGCTGCGTATAAAAACGGCCTCCCCACCAGAACCATATCCGCACCCAGCGCCAGCGCCTTGATTACATCTGTGCCGCGCCGGATGCCGCCGTCGATCAGCAGCGCCATGTCGCCCGCCTGCGCGCGCGCATCGGGCAGGACGCGCAGCGGCGAGATGGCGTGGTCCAGCTGCCGCCCGCCGTGGTTTGAAAGGATCACCGCGTCGCAACCAAGCGCGCGCGCCTGCGCCACGTCGGTGGGGACGATCACGCCCTTCAGCACCAGCTTGCCGGGCCAAAGGTCGCGCATCAGCGCAAGGTGATCCCAGTTCAGGTGATCCTTGCGCCCGAAATCCCGTGCCGCCTGTTTCGAAATGATCGGCGCGCCGCGCGTGGCGAAAGAGTTTTCGAAATGCGGCATGCCCCGCATCAGCGTCGGCAGGAAGGTTCCCAGCACCCAGCGCGGCTTGATCGCGAAATCCCAGATCAGCCGGGGCGTGATCCGGAGTGGGGTTGAGAAGCCTGCGCGCAAGTTGTTTTCGCGGTTTGCCAGTACGGCGGTGTCCGCGGTCAACACCAGCGTGCCAAAACCTGCGGCCTTTACGCGGGCAATCAGGGCGCGGATGCGGTCCTCTTCACCGGGCAGATAGGCCTGGAACCATGCGTTCGGATTGGCTCGTAGGACGTCTTCCATCGGTGTCAGCGACGACCCGGACAGCACGTAGGGAATGCCCGCAACCGCGGCCGCACGGGCTATCGCGAGGTCACCATCGCGTGCCATCAGCGCCGAAAGCCCCATCGGGGCGATACCGAAAGGTGCTGTGTAGGTTTCGCCCAAAAGGGAACAGTCGACAGATCGCCCCTCGACCCCGCGCAGCACCCGCGGCAAAAGCCGCCAGGCGTCCAGCGCGTCGCGGTTGTCTCGCCGGGCGGCACCCGTCTCGGCCGCACCCGCGACATAGCCGAACAGCGGCCGTGGCAGACGCCGCCGTGCCGCCGGTTCGAAATCATCCAGCGTCAGCAGCATCAGAACCCGTAAAGCCGTTCGGGGTTGTCCCACATGCAGCGCCTTAAGGTCTCGGTGTTGAGCGCCGCGCGGCACAGGTCCAGCATCGGCGGGATCTCCGGCACCGGCTCGGGGGTCATCACGTGCGGCCAATCGCTGCCCCAGAGGATCCGGTCGGGGAAACCCGCGCCGAGCTTTTCGATCAGCGCGGTCAGGTCGCCATAGCATCCGATGTCCGTGCTGATCCGGGTCGGCGAGAGCTTTGCCCAGACGCGGCCCGTTTCGAGCAGGCGCAGGATGGGGTCCGGCGCTGCGGGGTCGACATGACCGATATGGTCGAGGATCAGCCGCAAGCCTTCGGGCAGGTCGGGCACCAACGCGGCGATCTGTTCGAAGCTGCGCGGCTCACTGTTCAGCTCGATATGCCAGCCGACCTCGGCCACCCTGTCCGCAAGGTCTGGCAGTTGTCCAAGCGCGCTGTCCCCCAGCCGCGCGCGGTCCTGAACGCGGGCCGCGCGGATCCCGGCGGCGTACAGCGCCGGCAGGTCGGCATCCGCGTCGATCATGGCAACCCCGCGCAAGGCAACGGGGCCTTCTGCGCCCAGCACTTCTACAAGGCGGCTGTTGTCCGTCCCGTCGACCGAGGCCTGAACCACCACCGCGCGGCGCACGCCCAACGGGGCTGCCTCGTCCATGTAGTCGTGGATGTCGCGGGCGGGCGGCACATAGGCGCCGTTTTGCGGCGCGGGGGTCTTGGAAAAGGAATGGATATGGCAATCCGTGATCATGTCCGCGCCTTTCGCCGTCCAAGGATCAGGCTGATCGTCAGCGACAGCACAATCAGCGCGACCAGCCCGATAGTGATGGGCGACCCGACAAAGATGCCATAACCGCCGCCTGAGGTCAGCAGCGCCTGCCGCAGGCTTTGTTCGAACGGCGCGCCCAGGATCAGCCCGATCAGCAGCGGTGGAACGGGAAAGCCGGCGCGGCGGAACAGGAAACCCAGTACACCCGCGCCCAGCATCACCCAGACATCAAACAGGCTGTTGTTCACCGAGAACGCTCCAAAGATCGCAAGGATTGCAATCGCCGGCAGCAGGTGGCGCGGCTGGATGCGGGTGACGTGGATGGCAACGCGGAAGAATAGCAGGCCCAGGATCACCGTGGGGATCGACGACAGCAGAAGGGCTTCGAAGATCGCATAGACCTCCAACCCGTGATCGCGGAAAAGGAACGGCCCCGGCGCCAGCCCGTGCAGCATGAAGGCACCCAGAATCACCGCCGTAACCGCGTCGCCGGGAATACCCAGCGCCAGTGTCGGCACCAGCGCGCCGCCGGTGACGGCGTTGTTGGCAGCTTCGGGCGCGGCCACGCCTTCGGGTGCGCCCATGCCAAACTGGTCGGCGTCTTTGGCACGGGACCGGGCGAGGTTGTAGCTCATGAATGCGGGCACGGTTGAGCCGATGCCCGGCAGGATGCCGACAAAGGTGCCGATGACGGACGACACCAGCAGGGTCACGCGCATCCGCCACAGTTCGATCAGTCGCACTGCCGAAGATTGCAGCGGCGGCACGGTCGCGTCACCCACCAGCGGTTCGCGGTTGAAGGCCTGCAACAGGACTTCGGACATGGCAAAGAGGCCGATCAGCACCGGGATCAGCTGGAACCCGTTTTCAAAGTCGAAAGTCCCGAAGGTAAAGCGCGGCGTGCCGCTGATCGGGTCGAGCCCCACGATGCTGGCGCAGGTACCAACAAGCACCATGATCAGGGCGTCGAGCTTTGATCCGCCGCCGAACAGCACGATCACCAGCAATGCAAAAAACATCAGCATCGCCATTTCTGCCGGGCCGAAATCCAAGGCGAACCGCGCCAGTGGTTCCGCCAGCGCCATCAGGACAAGGCAGCTGAAGATATTGCCAAAGACGCTGGCATAGAGTGCAAAGCGCAAAGCCCGGCCGCCCTCGCCACGCCTCGCCATGGCAAAACCGTCGATGGCCGTCGCCGCCGACGAAGGTGTGCCCGGCACGTTCAGCAGCACCGCCGAGATCGACCCGCCAAAGATCGCGCCCTGGTAGACGCCCAGCAGCAGGATGATCGCCGGGATCGGCTCCATCGTGAAGGTGACAGGGATCAGCAGCGCGATGGCCATGGTCGGGCCAAGACCGGGGATCGCGCCGATGATGATGCCCGCGACGATGCCGACCAGCGCCGCGACCAGCACCCAGAGATTCAAAAGCTCAAGAAAGGCGTCCTGCAACACGAGTCGATGTCCTTGTCAGGGCAAAGGGATGCCAAGCCCGTGCCGCCCGCCATAGGCGACAATGGCCGCGATCAGCACGGGCAGGATCATTGGCAGGGGACGTTTTTCGCCCAGCACCAGCGCCACCACGATTCCCGCCCCGGCGGCCCCGATGAAAAAGCCGAAACGCGGCATCAGCCACAGTGCCGCCGCAGTGCAGGCCAAGACCGCCAGAACCCGGCCCAGCCGCACGGGGCTGCCCAGCGGCGTGTCGGGGCTGCGCAGGTTCAGGATCAGCCGTAAGGCCAGAACCGCCGCCAAAAGCCACAGCACCACGCGGGGAAAGCTGCGCGCATCCGGCCCGATATCGCCAAAACCGAAAACCTCGATTTGCTGGTCCAGCACGGCAATCGCCCCCAGAGCCGCCGCCAGAAGCAGACCGGTCGTCAACAGGCGAAAGCCGGGGCGGTCGAACCCGCCCCCGGCGTGCCTGCTCAATTGCCAAGATCCTTGGCGATCTCGCGATAGGCGACCAGATTTTCCTCGATCGTCTTGGCGAGATCCGCACCCGACATGATCCGCACCGGCTGGCTGAGATCGGTCATGAAGGCTTTGAATTCGTCGGACGAGGCGACCTGGGTGAAGGCTGCTTCGAGCTTGGCGACGATCTCGGGGTCGGTGCCGTCAGGGGCCATGATGCCAACGATCGAAGGGAATTCCGCAGCAAGGCCCGCCTCTTTCAGTGTCGGGGCATCAGGAAAATCCGGGTCATTGGAGCCGTCCAGCACACCGAGCAGGCGCAACTGGCCATCTTGGACGAGGTCGCGATAGGCCGGAACCAAAGCCGCGTTCACGTGTCCGCCCAGAACCGCCGCCGTCGCTTTGGCCGCGCCATCGAACGGCACGTGCTGAAGTTTCGCGCCGGTCGCCTTGGCGACCGAGGCAAAGGCCAGATGCGCACCGCCCATGGCGCCCGCGGTGCCATAGGTCACGGCGCCGGACTTGGCGCCTTCGATCATTGCATCAAGCGTTTCATAAGGGCTGTCTGCCGGAACAAGGACGCCGTGGAACGGGCCGGAATAGTTCAGGATCGGAACAAAGTCGGACAGCGTGTCATAGCCCACGTCGCGCAACGCCGGAGTGACAAAAGACGGCGAAGAGGTCGTTGCGATCAGCGTATAGCCATCGGCTTCGGCCGCTGCGACGGCGCGCATCGCGTTCGTGCCGCTGGCGCCGGGCAGGTTTTCTACCACGATGGGCTGACCGAGGATCTTTTCGGCCATGGCCGCCATCTGACGGGCAGAAATATCGGTGGTGCCGCCGGCCCCATAGGGCACGACCATGGTGATCGCGCGGCTAGGGTAGTCTTGTTGCGCCATGGCTGCAAAAGGTAAGGTCGCGAGGCTTGCCAAAAGGGCCAGGCTCGAACGGCGTGTGAATGTCATGATATCCTCCCAAGTATAAATGATCCGGCCGGTCGCCGCAGCGGCCGACTGAAATTCGTGGGCCGGCTGCGCATCAGCGCGCGGCTCAAACTCCAGCCTCCCACCGGATAATCAAACATGACATTTATTGTTTCTTAATGAAAACGCGAAATATTTAAGGTTAATTTAAGATTGTCTTCATTTATGTGCTGTTGCGGACGATCAGTTGGAAAAAAGTTTCATGTAGCCAAATCTTGTTGGACTGAGACGTTTGCGTCTTTAGGATGATCGGGATTGGCTTGCGCCCGAGTATGTGTGCTTTTTTAAAATAAAAGGGACCTCAAAAAAATCGATGCTCTGTCGCAATTGGGCTTGCGCGCTATGTTTTATTTACACTAACGAATTCATAGCCTAGGGGGCAATGCGAGGATGACATGAAACACAAGCATTTGGATGCCACTGATTTGCGTATTCTTAGTGCGGTTCAATCGCACGGGCGTCTTAGCAAAACGCGATTGGCCGAGATTGTGAATTTGTCACCTACACCCTGTTGGGCGCGGTTGGAACGGTTAAAAGCAGCCGGCTACATCGTTGGATTTCATGCGCAACTGGCGTTGAATAAAATCTGTGATTTTTCCGAAGTCATCGTAACCGTATCGCTAACCCAGCATCGCAAAGCCGATTTTGACCGGTTTGAAACCCGCATCCTTGCCACGCGCGAGGTTGTGGAATGCGCGGCCACGGGCGGGGGGATGGATTACGTGTTGAAATTTATCACGCCGTCATTGTCGATGTTCCAAGACGTCATGGACAGCCTGCTAGAGGCCGAAATCGGGATTGATCGCTATATGACGTATATCGTGACGCGGCGCATTAAATCCCAGCAGCCCGATTTGTCAGCATTGGTTGATCGCGGCGCTTAGAATGGGATCGAAACTGGCTTTGGACCATTTGGACTAAACTGTTTTGAAAAAAGATCCAAACGGACTTGGATCCGAAAAATTTTGGACCACACATTTAATTTTTTAGCCCTATCTATTGCTTCAATTGGATGTAGATTGGAACGCATCCCTTTTTTCAGGAGACATGGAAATGACACAAGCTGATGATTTTGGTTTCGGGACACAAATTCGCAAATCGCCATATTTTGAGGCGACCGTGCGTTGGGGTGCAAAAGGTTTTTCAGTTTATAACCACATGTACATTCCACGCGATTTTGGTGATCCGGAACAAAATTTCTGGAACCTGGTCAATGATGCGATCCTGTGCGATGTGGCTGTGGAACGTCAGGTTGAAATTACCGGTCCAGATGCGGCCAAGTTTGTTCAAATGTTGACACCGCGCAACCTGTCAAAGATGGCAGTTGGGCAGTGCAAATATGTTTTGATCACCAACGCAGATGGCGGCATTTTGAATGATCCGATTTTGCTACGCTTGGCGGAAAACCATTTCTGGATTTCATTGGCTGACAGCGATATTTTGTTGTGGGCGCAGGGTGTGGCCGTGCATTCAGGTTTGGACGTGCAGATTTGTGAACCAGATGTGTCACCATTGCAGTTGCAGGGTCCGAAATCTGGCCTGATTATGCAAAAATTGTTTGGCGATGACATTGAAACGCTGAAATATTACTGGCTGCGGGAATATGATTTGGACGGCATTCCCGTGATCGTATCGCGCACAGGTTGGTCCAGCGAACTGGGCTATGAAATCTATCTGCGCGATGGATCCCGCGGTGACGCATTGTGGGAAAAAATCATGGCAGCCGGCATGGAATTTGGCCTGAAACCGGGTCACACATCGTCCATTCGCCGGATCGAAGGTGGTATGCTGTCGTATCATGCGGATGCAGATATTCACACAAACCCTTATGAGTTGGGCTTTGATCGCTTGGTTGACCTTGAGATGGAGGCTGATTTTATTGGCAAGGCAGCGCTGAGAAAAATCCAAGCCGAAGGGATCAAGCGTCAGCAAGTGGGTTTAATTATTGATTGCGATCCATTGTCAGGACCAAACACACGGTTTTGGGATATTTCCCTAAACGATGAATTGGTGGGCAAGGTAACATCCGCCGTTTATTCCCCCCGATTGAAACAAAACATCGCCTTGGCCATGGTGTCCACAGATGTGGCGGCACTGGGAACCCAGCTTGAGGTTGCGACGCATGCGGGCAAGGTAAATGGCACCGTGGTTGAACGCCCATTCTATGATCCGAAAAAGAAAATCGCAGCAGCCTAATTTGCCTGCCTGAACCCTGAGGATCAAGATGTCTGATTTAGCAGTTGAGGTGCATTGGCACCGCAATACACCCCAGTTTGTGCCCGGCGGATATTCCGCCGAGCATACGGTGACATATAATGCGCAAAGCGAACTTTATGTTGATGCAGCCCCGGATTGGGGCGGCGCACCCGAAAACACAAACCCCGAACAGGCATTGGCGGCCGCATTGTCAAGCTGTCATATGATGACGTTTTTGGCCCTATGTGCCAAGGCGGGATGGCCCGTGGCAAGCTATCACGACTATGCCGAGGCGCATTTGGGCAAAAACCCCAAGGGTCAAATGGCCGTGACGCAAATCGATCTGAACCCTGTTGTGCGCTTTGATACGGGGTTTTCGGTGTCCGATGCCGACCTAAATGATATGCAGCACCGCGCGCACCGGTACTGTTTCATTGCGAATTCATTGTCCGACAGTGTTACTGTCAACGTCCGCTAGAAAGGCACATCATGGAACATGAACCCTTGGTCCTGCGTGAATTGTCCGATCAGGGCGTTTTGCGTCTGACGTTAAACGATGAACGCCGCCGCAACGCATTATCCGAGGCAATGTTGGATAGGCTGCGCGATGAATTTGTGCAGGCAGGGAATGACCCTGCGGTGCGTGTAATTGTGCTGGCCGCCAATGGCCCAGCGTTCTGCGCGGGTCACGACCTAAAGGAAATGACCGCAGGGCGCGCCAACGCGGATCGCGGGCGTGATTATTTCGCCAAAATCATGGCAAAATGTTCTGGGGTTATGCAAGGCATTGTAAATTGTCCAAAACCGGTCATCGCACAGGTCACAGGCATTGCCACAGCTGCAGGGTGCCAATTGGTGGCCAGCTGCGATTTGGCGATTGCCGCGGATAGCGCGAAATTCAGCACGCCGGGCGTGCATATCGGATTGTTCTGTTCCACACCGATGGTCGCCGTTTCGCGTAATGTGCATGACAAACACGCCATGGAAATGTTGCTGACGGGCGACATGGTCCCCGCGCATCGTGCCGCTGAAATCGGTCTGATTAATCGGGCCGTACCCGCAGATACTCTGGCGGCTGCGGTGATGGAAATGGCTGAAAAAATCGCGTCAAAATCATCAATGACCTTAAAAACGGGCAAAGCCGCCTATTACGCGCAGCGCAATATGTCCCTGTCTGATGCCTATGATTATGCGTCAAATGTCATGGTTGAAAATATGTTGGCCCGCGACGCAGAAGAGGGCATCAATGCCTTTATCGAAAAACGCCCCGCCCAGTGGCAAGACCAATAGAAAGCGATACCAATGGCGCAAAACCCCTATAATCAGGATCTGGATCGGACCCCCGCCAATTACCAGCCGCTGACCCCACTGACATTTTTGGAACGCGCCGCATCGGTGTTTCCCGATTATGTGGCGATTGTGCATGGCTCTGTTCGGCGCAGCTATGGCGAATTTTATGACCGCTCGATCCGTTTGGCCAGTTCCTTGGCCGGTTTGGGGATTGGACGTGGCGATACGGTTTCAGCCCTGTTGCCAAATACGCCCGCGATGCTGGAATCGCACTATGGCGTGCCCATGTCTGGTGCGGTGCTGCATTCGATTAATACACGGCTGGACCCTGCGATTATCGCGTTCCAGCTGGATCATGCCATGTCCAAGGTGATCATTGTTGACGGTGAATTTCTGCCACTGTTGCAACAAGCGTTGGATCTGTGTCAGGTCACACCCGTTATTATTCAGGTGACCGATCCTGAATTTGAAACATCTGTGCCGCTGCACCCCAATGCGCAGGATTATGATGATTTTGTGGCCGCAGGTGATCCCGAATTTGCATGGTTGATGCCATTGGATGAATGGGATGCGATTTCGATCAATTACACATCTGGCACCACGGGCGACCCCAAGGGTGTGGTATCGCATCACCGTGGCGCATATTTATTGGCGCAGGGCAATGCGTTGACAACATCGATGCAAAAACATGCGGTGTATTTGTGGACACTGCCCATGTTTCACTGCAATGGCTGGTGTTTCCCATGGACCCTATCGGCCATTATTGGCACGCATGTGTGTTTGCGTCAGGTCCGCGCCGCGCCTATTTGGAACGCGCTGGCCGATCATGGTGTGACGCATCTATGTGGCGCGCCCATTGTCATGTCGCTGTTGTTGACCTGTGATGCTGATGAAAAACGCGCCTTGGATCATACGGTGCAATTTTTCACCGCTGCAGCCCCCCCACCGGAAAAGGTTCTGGCCGATATGAAACAGGCGGGGTTTGATGTCACACACCTTTATGGTCTGACCGAAACCTATGGCCCCGCGGTTGTGAACGATTGGCATGCGGAATGGTCTGATTTACCCGCCGCGCGGCAAGCAGCGTTGAAATCGCGCCAAGGCGTGCGGTATTTGCCGTTGGAACAATTGGATGTGTTGGATCCCGATACCATGCAGCCCGTCCCCCGCGATGGCATCACCATGGGCGAAGTGATGTTTCGCGGCAATGTCGTGATGAAGGGGTATTTTCGCAACCCTACCGCAACACAGGCCGCGTTTCAGGGGGGCTGGTTTCATTCAGGTGATTTGGGCGTGCGTCACCCCGATGGCTATATCCAGCTAAAGGATCGGTCGAAAGATGTGATTATTTCGGGTGGTGAAAATATATCCTCGATCGAGGTCGAAGATGCCCTGTATCAACATCCCGACGTGCAGGTTGTCGCCGTCGTCGCGCGTCCCGATGACAAATGGGGCGAAACGCCCTGTGCCTTTGTCGAACGGGTTGTGGGCAGCACAGTTAGTGACGCGGACTTAAACCAGTGGTGTCGCGAAAAGCTGGCGGGCTATAAGGTGCCCAAAACCTATGTGTTTCAGGAAATTCCCCGCACCTCGACCGGTAAAATTCAGAAATTCGTTTTGCGCGAACAGGCAAAAGCCCTGTGATTGGGCATTGGCCCCGCTGTGTGAATAACACGGGCGGGGCCAGCCACCGTATCGAATTATTGCAAATCGTGCAGATAGGGTGGGTTACAGCCTGCATTTTCGCAGTTCTTGGCAGCCGCGATCGCGGCCTTGGATATGATCGCGCCAACGCGCTGTTGATCTAATCTGCGTAAATCGGCGGCTGTTGTCACATCCAGCTGATTGATTTCGGCTAGCAGGGTGCCCATGAATGTATCGCCCGCGCCGACTGTATCGACCAATGGGTTGGCCACAGCGCTGGGCACGTCAAACAGGGCCCCGTTGTGAAACACGCGCGCCCCTTGGCTGCCACGGGTCAGCACGATGATACCGGCTGTTGCGATGTCGCAGATTTCGGCAAAGGCTGCATCTATATCGGTGTCGGGCAACAGGTATTCCAAGTCCTCGTCACTGAGTTTCAGAATATCAGCGGCCTTGATCATGCGCATCAACCGGTCAACATAGGGTGCGCGATCTTGGACGACGATGGGGCGCGCATTTGGGTCCAATGATGTCAGAATGCCCAAATCCCCGCATTGCATAAAATAATCTTCCCAAGCTTGGGCATCGGCCCCGTCGATCAAGGCTAGCGATCCGATGTGGAAAATTTTGGTTTGTTCCGGCGCGCTGTTGCGGATGCTGTCCAGATTGACCAAGCGTTCGGCCGTGCCTTGGCGATAAAACTGATAGCTGGGGATTGATGCCACAACTGACACAACCGCCAGTGACGTCGGCGCTGTTTCGCGCGGTTGGGTTAATGTAACCCCGTCTGCCAATAAACGATTGGCCAATAAATCGCCCAAGGTGTCGTTGGATATGGGCGTGGCATAGGCCACAGGCTGTCCCTGACGGGCGGCGGCCAGTGCGCAATTGTAACATGATCCACCGGGTATTGCGGTATATACGGGCAATCCATGTTCTGTGCCGCTTTGAACGTAATCAATCAGGTTTTCGCCGCCTACAACTATCATTGTGCTGCCCTTTCAAATTCTAGTGCTGCTGTGTCAGTGTGATCATCGCGCATCATCGCGCGGGATAAATCAGGGGATAGGGTAAAACAATCAAATCCTATGCGGGCCAAATCCACGACCTGATCACATGTTCGCAGGGATGCGACCAGGGGGCGACAGGGGCTTTGGCCCATCATGCTGGCCATATCCGCCATCACGCGGCCGGCGTCGATGCCTTGGTCCAGCATGCGGCCGTAATAGGGTGCAATATAGTCTGAACCTATCGCAGCTGCGGTGATATATTGTTTTGCGCTATAACAGGCGGTCATCAGTATGGCGCCGCCTTGCGATTTCAGGTGGCTGGCGATCGCGATCCCAAATGGGCTGAGAGGTAATTTAACCACTGTTGCAATACCAGCGCGTTGCCCCGCATCATAAAGGGTTTCGGCAAATCGCAACGCATGGTCACGATCGCCCGTGATCTGCCCATGCAATTCCTGCGCGCCTAAATCTGCGGCGCGCTGCGCCATATCGGCCCAATCAATCGCGTCATAGCGCAGGCCCGCCCGCTGTGCCAGCAGTGGATTGGTGGTCACACCATAGAACAGGCCTGTGGGCAGCAGGGCATCCCACTGTGATATATCGGCGGTATCTAGATACAGGCGCATGTCGTGTTTCCCCTGGTCAAATCTGGGGCGACCATGGGTAACAATGGGGGGATTGTCAATAAATAAACTTTCCTGACTTATTGTCGGATGGCGTTAATTCATGAAACTTGGTACCATGAAATAAAGCCCATAGGCCATCAACATCGCAGGAATTGCGGATACAATCGTCGCCGCCAGTGCTGCCTTGGGGTTCAGGGCGATGGCGGGAAACAGGGCGTCGCCGTCATTTGAAATTGCGTTACCCAACAATGCTGCAAATGGCACCAAACCGTTGATATAGAGTGTTGTGACCAATACCTGCGGGCCGCAACCCGGGATAAAGCCGATCAAAACAGCAATCAACGGCAAATAGGGGGCCGCAGATTGAAACACACCTTGCAAATCCAGACCCGCAAATGTGACCAAATATTCATAGGCCAAATATGCACCAATGACCCATACGGAAATGAAACTGGTTTCCTCAGCCATGCGGGTGACGGGGGTATCGGTGGAATTTGTCATGGCTTGGATCGGGGATAATGCCCAAATGGTTAACCCGACACCGGTTCCCGTCAGGCCGATGGTCATCAACGCTGCCTGTGGGATCGCGTCATATAAGGGCGATTGAACCAATTGCAAAACCCCAATGCCAAACCCTGGAATAGCCAATGCCAAAAACGCAAGATCGCGTTTGCGTAACCGGTTTATCGCAGGGATTTTTAATCCGCTACTTTGGGACGAGGCCGCCGGTTGATAATTGATGCCATCCACAATCCATCCTGTGATGATCCCAACCGCAAAGGACAGGGGTAAAACAACCATGGCTGCATCTGGGCGCGTGGCGATCAGCAAAAATGCGGCATCCCCCATGGTCGCAGTCAATGCCGCCACCACCGAGCCGAAACTGACATGCCCCGAGGAATAAGCGGCTACGACAATCACCGCGCCCCCGCATCCTGGCGTGGCGCCAAACAGGGCGGCCATAGGCACCTGACCCCAACGGGCCGATTGCATCACCTGCGCGATGTCAATTTTGAATACGCGTTCGCTGCCATAAAATAACAGCAACGTCGCCGCGACAAAGACGGACACCTGAAAATATGCATCCAGCATCATGTCACGGGTGACGTGACCAATCGTATTCGGCGCGATGGCCAGCAACAGCAGGGCTGCGGCAATCAACATCCGTTTCCCATTTTGGAACGGCTGCATTAGTTTCGTCGTAAATTTTGGATCGTCGGTAATGTGCATGGGGGTCCTGCTAAACCTGTTGCTACAACATATAGCCTTGGCTATGAATATTGCAATGATAAATAAAGTCCAAATTGGATCCTTTGGGAAATCACATTTTTGTTAATTCAGGCAGCTTGTCCGTATATGGCGCGATCAACGATATGCCCTAGATTGTCATAGAAAAATTGTAACGCCATGGTTGGATGGTTAACTGTAACAAAACAGATCAAAGTTTAGGATGGATGCAAGCATGAAGTTAACGGTTGATGGCCGCGCGGTTGATATCGATGTCGAACCAGATATGCCCCTGCTATGGGTGTTGCGCGATGAATTGGATATCAAGGGCGTAAAATACGGCTGCGGTATCGCGGCCTGTGGGGCCTGCACGGTGCATATTGACGGTGTGGCCGTACGGTCGTGCCAAACAGCCGTTGGCGATGTGGATGGCCCTGTCACCACAATCAACGGATTGGGCCGACCTGATGCGCTGCATGCGGTGCAGGCGGCATGGGTGGACCATCAGGTCGCGCAATGTGGATATTGTCAGTCAGGGCAAATCATGCAGGCGGCCAATTTGTTGGCCACCATCCCTGATCCAACCGATACGGATATCGATGATTACATGTCGGGCAATCTGTGCCGCTGTGGCACCTATCCCCGTATCCGTGCCGCGATTAAAACCGCCGCCAAAACATTGCAAGAGGGCTAGGCCATGTCACGCATTGGAAAAATTGCCCGCAGAACATTTTTGATCGGCTCGGCCGCAGTCGTTGGTGGCGTGGCGTTTGGTTATTACATGTACAAACGCGATCCTAAAAATCCGTTATTGGATGATTTGGGTGCGAACCAAGCTGCACTGACACCCTATGTCAAAATTGACGCAACGGGGATCACGTTGATCACACCGCGCGCAGACAAGGGGCAGGGGGCCTACTCGGTTCAGGCGGCATTACTGGCCGAAGAGCTGGACGTCCGCCTAGACCAAATCCGTGTGGATCCGGGCGTGCCGCATCCTGCCTATTACAACACCGCGCTTTCGCACGAGGCAGTTCCATTTTTGCCAACGGACGATGGCATGATGGCCAAAACGGCCCGTGGGGTTGCAGATGCGGCGATGAAATTCATCGGTATGCAAATTACTGGCGGATCCACAACCGTTCCAGATGGATATGAAAAATTGCGGATGGCGGGTGCCGTGGCGCGTGAAACATTAAAACGTGTGGTCCATGATCAAACAGGCATTCATATGACCCGACTGCGCACACAGGATGGCAAGGTCATTGCCCCTGACGGAACGGAATACCCCTATACCACCTTGGCCGCGCAAGCGGCGCAAACTGATTTGATCACATCCGTCGAACTGCGCGACCCGTCGCAATGGCGTATTCTGGGCAAACCGATGCAGCGGATTGATACGGTTGCGAAATCGACAGGAACCCAGACCTATGGCATCGATGTGGAATTGGACGGCATGCTGCATGCGGCCGTAAAAATTAACCCATATCTGGGTGGCGCATTGGATGGGTTTGATGACGCAGCCGCGCGCACCATGCGTGGGGTGATTGATGTGCTGCCCGTCACGGGTGGCGTGGCCGTTGTCGCCGATAACACATGGCGCGCCTTTCAGGCGGTGGATGCGGTCGATTGCCAATGGGGCCAATCGCCTCTGCCTGCCAAGATGGACGGGCATTGGGCCGCGGTCGAGGCCGCCTTTGTCGAGGAAAAGCGCGATTCAACCAACCGTGATCTGGGTGATTGCGATGCCGCCTTGGCCGCGGGCGATGTGGTCCAAGCCAGCTATCGCGCGCCCTATCTGGTGCATGCCCCGCTAGAGCCGGTCAATGCCACCGTTTTGGTGGGCGATGGCCGCGTTGACGTCTGGACAGGTACGCAAATTCCCCGTTTTGTCCAAAACAACGTCGCCAAAATCGCAGGCGTTGAACCGGACCAAGTTTATGTGCATGTCCTGATGATGGGTGGCAGCTTTGGCCACCGGCTTGAGGATGACGTTGTGCGCCAAGCGGCGGAAATCGCCGTTGCCCATCGCGGTCGCCCCATTAAATTGACCTACACCCGCGAAGAGGATGTCACACACGATTATCCCCGCCCGCTGGCCATGGCCCGCGCACAGGGGCAAATTTCAGATGGGGGGATCAAAACCGTTGATCTGCAAATTTCCAGCCCGTCGGTCATGGGGTCACAGCTAGGGCGCCAAGGGTTTCCCGCGGCAGGACCGGATGCACAGATTGTGGCGGGGGCATGGGAACAACCCTTTGCCATCGAAAACTATCGCGTGCGCGGATACAAACCCGATTTGGCCACACCGATTAGTTCATGGCGATCCGTTGGCGCATCGCAAAACGCGTTTTTCCACGAAAGCTTTTTCGATGAATTGTGCCATGCGGCGGGGGTTGATCCCGTGGCAGAACGGTTGCGCCTGTGCGATCATGACGACAGCCGACAGGTGATCCAAGCGGTGGCAGAAATGGCAAACTGGGGCGCTGATCTGGGGCCAAACCGTGCGCAGGGCATTGCGTTTTGCATGTCCTTTGGCGTGCCTGTGGCCGAGGTTGTGCAAATCAGTCGAACCGATCAGGGCATCAAATTGGATGCCGTTTTTGTTGCTGCGGATGTGGGCAAAGTGTTGGATCCCGTCAATTTCGAAAACTTGGTTCAGGGCGGTGTTTTGTGGGGCCTAGGCCACGCAATCATGGGCGAGACCACCTATACCGACGGGGCCATGGATCAAAACAATTTTGACAGTTTTGAAAGCCTGCGGTTGTATCAAACCCCACAAGTTTCGGTGCGTGGTCTGGAATTGGGCGCGCGGGTACGTGGGATTGGCGAACCCCCTGTTCCACCCGCGGCACCAGCCTTAGCCAATGCGATTTTTGCCCTAACGGGGCAACGATTGCGCGAAATGCCATTCAATAAATTTGTTGATTTCGCATAAAAAAAGGGGGCGTAAGCCCCCTTTGAATTATCCCGATCTCTATGCTAGTCGCGCGTGCCTGCAAACCGCGT
>Ga0181557_1000982_pt1 | contig 33744 bp, 19 predicted proteins | sample 011ome_23_FD_148632 | JGI IMG/M metagenome (GOLD analysis project Ga0181557, IMG submission 148632) | Coastal salt marsh microbial communities from the Groves Creek Marsh, Skidaway Island, Georgia - 011506CT metaG (spades assembly) | ecosystem: Environmental > Aquatic > Marine > Intertidal zone...
AATTTGTTCGTTTTTTTTTTTTTTTTTTTCGCAATTTTGTTTGTCTTTTTTGGGCAGTTGTTTTTTTTCCTCACTCAGCACACCACAACGCACATTACAAATATATTATTATTAGTATGGGCACTGAAGGAACAACAGAAGAAACGACGAGGAAGAGGAAACAGAGCCGCGTCTTCGACGATGACGATGAAAATAATGCGAGAGAAAAGGATGATGATTCGTGTACTACTCCGTCTTCTTTGTGGGAGGTGATCGTGAAGTGGGACGATGTGAGTTTTAAACACATTTTACCGAGCTTGGATGTGAACGATGTGAAATTCTTATACGGAGTGAATGCAGAGACGAGAAAGATGATTAAGAGATCGTCTCGCGAGAAGGAGTTGAAGAAGGGGTTTAAAGTGTGCGAGATGTTGTCGATATCGACTTTGGAATGGGCGTGGGAGAGTAAATCGTTGTGGCCGAGTTACTGGCTCGGCCACAGTAGAAAAGGATCTTTCTGCTCGCAAGTTGCTGGAACGAATAAACTCGAGTTGCTCAAGTGGGCGCGAGAGGAGAAAAAGTGTGAGTGGAGTGCAGGGACGATTAATACGGCCGCACATAATGGTAATCTGGAAATGATAAAGTATTGCGTTGCAAATGAGTGTCCTATCAATGAGTGGGCGTGTACAGAAGCTGCCCGAAACGGTCATCTCGAGTGCCTCAAATACTTACGCGAAGAAGCCAAAGCGCCTTGGGATTCGAGAACTGCCATTCGGGCGGCTCAAAATGGTCACCTCCACATACTCGAATATCTTGTTGAGCGTAAGTACGATCAATTTGACGAAAAGGCGTGTGAGTATGCGGCCACATTAGGCCGCGTACACTGTTTGAAGTACTTGCACGAAACCGCCAAAGCGCCGTGGGACTACGCGTGCGTACAAAGAGCCGACGAGAACGGCTACCGCGAGTGTTTACAATACCTCCTCGACAATAATTGTCCTCTCCCACCTGGTTGGGTGTACGAGGACGGAGAGTTATACGACGCGTATTCAGAATCAGAATCAGAGTATTAGAATAATTAATTAACACGTGTAATAGAAATTGTACGAAATCTTTGACGAATCGTAAAACGCAAAGTTGTGTGGTGGTACGAGTAGATGTACGAGCTCTTTTTTTTTTGAGCACCCCTCCTACATTTTTTTGAATGTGTTGTTGCACCAAAAAAGAGAAACCTTTTGGCCAATTAATACTCTACTCAAAGTTTTTAGAGAAAGATTTTCTTCAAAGGAGAGTCAGATACAAAAATCAAATTTTTCATTCGAAACGTCACCACAAACGACAAAAACTTTATTCGCCCAAAGAAGGGAAAGAGAAACAACGACGCAACAAAAGAACGGGGAGAGAGATTTGGTTGGTTCGTCGTTCGAGCGCGCTTTTTGTTGTTCGGCGTTATTTAAAGCGATCGATAGGCTTTGAGGAGAAGACTTTGAACCCATCTCTTCTCAAAGATTTGGAGTTCAAACGACGTAACGAACGATCTTTCAAATCCATCATCGTTAAGAGATTAGAAAGAGCATATAAATATCAAGGCTTTCGAGAATAAAGAAACACTCATCATGTCGTTCCTTTCCTCCTCCGTTTCGTCCTCTCCCATCGTCTCGTCTTTTGGGAAGTGGTCGTCGCGTGAGCGAGGCGTAAAGGAGGCGTTTTGCGGTTCGAGGAGGAAGAGAAGATTACGAAGAACACATTCAACGAGCGTTTCAAAGATCTCTCGAGAAGAGGAGAAAAAGAAGGACGATAGTAATACTAACAATAATAAGAACGATTCAAGCAGCATTGCTTTCGAGAATAATACTATTCAGCAACAAGAACGAGGACTTTTACGAAAGAGTGGTGAGACTTTGAAACGAAGAACGCTTTTAAAAAGAGGATCGGGCGGAAACGCGACGATGATTAAAGGGAACGTATTGAACGTGTCGAGGCGGATGACGAGCGTCGCGGCTTCTTCTTCTTCTTCTTCTTCTTTGTCTTCTTCTTCTTCGATTTCAATGGACTTTTCTCGGGAGGAGGAAGAGGAATTCGATTCCATCAAGATTTTTAGCGTGAACGACGTGTACGAGCTCGCCAACGTCTCGAAGCTGAAGGCGTTCGTGTATAACAACACGAACCGGTTGAAAGATCCGCACATGGTGGTTCTGTGCGGCGATTTCTTGTCGCCGTCGCTGTTGTCTTCGCTGGATTCCGGTCGCGCGGCGGTGTCGGTGATGAATAAAGTTCCCGTGGATTACGTGTGTTTAGGGAACCACGAGTTTGATCACGGGACCGCGGCGTTAGGGGCGAGGTTATCCGAGCTCAATTCTGTGTGTTTGAACACGAACGTGGAAGTGAAAACGTGCGAAAACGCAGCAGAAGGCGAGGATAAAGAGGAGTGCGAATTCGACGGCGGCGTCGCGCAGTTTATTTCGGAAACGCCAAAATTCGAAGTGATAACGATTGGTGGATTGAAAATCGCTTTACTCGGGTTGTGCACGACGACGACGCCGCTGTCTGCCGCGAAGAAGCCGCAAGGCGTGCACTTTGCAAACTGCGCGGAGAAGACGTTGGCGACTTTAGAGGAAATCGATCGATTGAATAAAAAAGAGAAAAAAGACGACCCAATCGACGTTACGATTGCGTTGACGCACCAAACCTTGTCCGAGGACGACGAATACATCCGCAAAGTAGGCGAAGATAAACTAGACTTGATCTTAGGCGGGCACGAACACCAGCCGTTCATCGGGTTAGTCGGCGACGACGAAGACGTGAGTAAAGACGCCAAGAAGGGCGTGTTGTGCGTCAAAGCCGGGATGGACGCCGAGAACGTGGTCGTGGTTACGATTAAAAGAAGTAAAAAGAAAACAGGAAATAATAATAATAATAACATGGGAGTGAATACTTTCAGTGGTCCAGGGTCGAGGAAGAGTTTCAGCGGCGTGGCCCGAGCGATGTCCACCAGCGCCGGCGAGTGGGACGGGAAAGTATTGAAAAAAAAAGAAGACGAAGAAGACAGCAAGAATAGTAACAACAAGAATAAAAATAACGGTAGTAGCATCTCGAACGGTACTACGTATGTATCATCAAAAATAGAAGAAGATAAAGAGTGCGACGAGGAGTGTCAATCGTTGAAATGGGAAATCGACGCGATTTCCGATCCAATTTCGGACGACTACCCAGGCTGGGACGCGGTGCCGAACGAGACGTTCGTCACCGTGGAAAGATCTACCACCGGGTTGTCGTCGTCGTCGTCATCATCATCATCGGCTGCAAACTTGCAAATCACCGCCGAGCTGATCGATTTGACGGAATATCCGCACACGGATCCGGAAATCGACGCGGATATTTACGAGCGGTCGAAAGTCTTGAGAGAGTTGCACGAGTTCATCTTGCCCGTGCACATCCACGCCGAGCGGTTGGCGTTGCACCCGTTGTCGTCAAAAGATGCGAGGCAGCAACAGTGCACGTTAGGGACGTTATTCGCGACGATGTTGAGAGACGAACACGCGGCGAACGCGTGTTTGTACAACTCGGGAGGCATGCGCGCGAACGCGACGTACGATTTGAAACGACAAGCGTTTACGTACGGCGATTTAGTCGCCGAGGTGCCGTTTGAAAACTCCATCGTCAAGCTCGAAATGACCGGTCGCGAATTTGCGAGCGCGGTCGCGTTCAGCGAGCGCTCAAAATCGGAACACGCGAGTTGGGGAGGCTATTTACAGTGGGACATCGGGTGTCAAACCGTCATAAATCCATCCACCGGCCGATGCGAAGTCACGCACATCGCCAAAGAACCCATAGACATGAACAAAATGTATACGGTTGTCACTTGGGGTGGTTTGTTAGAAGGCACGGACGGTATCCCCCAATTCCAACGCGCCGGCGAACGAATGGCTCGAGAACATTTCGGAGAAGACGCCTTGATCGATTACGATGAACTCATGACCTCGGGATTCTTCCACGAAGGCACGCCGTTCAAAACGCTCATCATCCGCCATCTCTGTCGCTGGCGCTGGCGCGAACTCCAACATAAATGCGTGAGCTTTGAAAACTTAGACTACGACGAGGACGGCTTACTCTCCGCCTCGGACGTCGAAAAAGCTCTGCTCGATTACACGGACTCAAAATCTCCTCGCTTAGAGGCTGAATCCATGGTTCGCCTCTTCGAATCCGGTTTACGAGAGGACAACGGCGGCGTCTCCAAGAGCTCCTTGGACGTCTGCTTAGAGCCGTTTTGGAAATCGGAAACGTCTTTAAAGCTGGTCGAGTACGAGCAGTCCCAGCTCACCTCCGTGGACGAGAGCGACGGCGAGGGGTTGCCCTGGTGGATCGCCGAACAATTACAATCGCAACAACAACAATCGCAACAACAGGAAGACGAGTTTCATCATCGTCTTCATCGACGGGGCGGCAAACAACAACAACAACAACAACAACAACAACAACAACGTTTATAAAATAATAATAAAAGCTTTTAGTCTCCGTCGCGTGTAATTCAATATCTTTGTATCATCAGCATCACATAAAAACGACGCTCTCATCAACAGTATATCATCGCCGGCGGGCGGACGCCGTCGACCGAACGAACCTGCGCGTGGCTCTTTCCTCACAAGAACACCACCACCAGACACAATAAACATAAACATGGACGCGGCGAAAGAGGCCAAAGCGGACGCGGAAAAAAAAGCGCGCGAGTTATTGCCGTGGTACACGAGAATGTGGTTGGTGTGCACGTGCAGATGATTGCTTTGATTTAATCGAATCTTAGAGAGACGTAAACGCGGAAGAGATGGAGAAAACGACTGCGCTTTCGCCGTTCAAGACGATGCGGATTTCGACGAAGACTTCTCTTAAAAGCGAGAGCGAGAGAGGACGGAGGCAAAAAAAACACGCCTCGAATTCCTCCTCGAATTCCTCGTACCTGAAAACGAACAACAACCGATCGTCTCCGTTAGAGAACGCGAAAGATGAACTCGAAGTTCTGTGCGTCCAAATGAACAAAGGAATCGATATTTCAGAGAGAGAGAAAGAGGAGGTGGACGAGCGCGTGAAAAACGTCGAGAAGTATTATCAATCATCATTGATGAGTAGCACAATGGAAAATGTGGCGAACGGGTATTGGCGAGTGATCTATTCCACGGCGCCGCCGCCGTCGAATGGACAATTGTTCGGGCCGATTTGCGGGACGGCGTTTCAATCCATCGATAAGGAGGAGAAGAGGTACGAGAACGTGTTAGCGCTCGGGAATTGGCTGACGCTGAGATTGAAAGCGACATATAAGATTTTGGAGAATACGAATGAAACTCGATGGACGGTGAGTTTTAGATCTATTCAGGTGGAACTTTTCGAGAAGAAAGAGCCGGTTTTCGTAAAGGCGTTTCCGAAAGGGACCACGAGAGAGTGGTTGACGACGTTTCAAGACGACGAGTGGAGGATCGTGCGAGCGGGCAGAACGAAGGAAGAGATTTCCAAGAACGTGTTCGTGATGCGTCGAGAGAAGCCGTGGTGGGAGACGTGATCTTTTCTTATTAAACGACGGGGCATTTAAATACACAACTCCTGCAATGTGCGCTGTATGATTAATTGTTATACACTCGCTCAACCACGCTCAACCACGCTTTACCTTTGCTGCAAAATTTGGCGCGCGCTCATCTCGCTGAACAACGCGTTCACTTTTTTCGACGTTTTGTACACCACGTCCGCGAAAGAGTCCAACCGTTTGTGGTCTCTCAATTGGCCGACGTCTAAAAATCCAAAGTGCGGCAAGTGAAATCTTCCGCCCATCACTAACTTTCTCTTCTCCTCTCTATCCGGTAAAATGTGGCTGCTTTCGCCGCTCAGCGCTCTTTTCCGCATCGCCCTCAACACGTCCGGCACGCTCGCTCGATTCACCTTATCTATCAACCACCCGGGGATGTTACTCCCCGGATCGGTTAAAATTTCGTACGTCACCGAAACGCCGTTCGCGGTCAACGAACCCTCTCGATTTTTCTTAGACGGTTGAATCGTCCACCCTCCATCGTTCGCCAACAATCTCACCACGCCTTTCTTCGGTTTCGGTCCCACATTTTCCGTATCCAACGTCCACCTGCTCTCGAACCCTTTCTTGCGATTATTCTTCGTCTCGATGCGAATGGTATAGTCGCGATTCTTCACCACCGGAGCGGTCACCACGCCGTACACGTAAAACGTCGCCGAACCATCCGCGAGTTTCCCTCGCGTTTTCAAAACCTTATGTTTCCCCACGTACGGTACGAACTGCGCGTACTCGTCCAAATCCGCCACCGCTCTCCAAAAATTTATCGGAGAGACGTCCTCGTACGTCACCGTCGCTCTGATTTCTTTGATTGGGTTGTCACAACTGTCTTTAGTACTGGTGTTTTGATTTTCCCGGGTCCAGACTTCGATCCCGTCTTTCGTCGTCGTTTGTTTCGCGAATGCTCCTGTTTTTTTCCCTCCTTTATTACTACTCCTTTTACTACTATTATTACTCCTTTTCTCGACATTATCGACGTTCGAAGTCGCGATATCGTCGTCCGTTTTTCTCCGTCGTTGTGGTCTAATTTTAGTCTTCGTAACGCTTGTTTTTCCTTCGTCTCTTTTCTTAAGCGTCTTATTACTCTGAGATTGTCGCCTTTGAAACCAGAACGCGGCGGCGCCGTCGTCGGTCGCGTTGCTCTCCATCATTTTTATGTGGTTTTTCGTAAAGAAACAAAACGTTCGTTTGTGTTCGAGAGAGAAAAGATATGCGCGCAAAAGAGAGAAATGTCGAGTCAACTTAGAGAGAGAAAATGAGGAATTTTACTTTACTACTTTTACTACTACTATTACTACTGCTGCTAAAACTCACTCTCGTTATTCTCCTGGTTCAAAGGACGAGGAGGACGAGGAGGATAAGGAGGAGGACGACGCCATAATAATAGATGATGATGACCTTTCGATTTCCTGATCTTTCTTGGCGCGTTCCTTGACGCATCGAGAATGTTGACACCGTCGCCTCGAGAAGTTCAAATCCAACCGCGCGACGCGTATTCCAGCTTCTGAGTTTTCCTTTTTCTCCCACTCTTTGAAAGCGACGGAGTAAGCGACGTATAAATGGCATCCTCGCTGTAACATGGTCGGGTAATGGATTAATGGCCTGTTTATTGGAGCCGAGGCGTAATAGGCGCGCGAGCCGGGGACTTCTTCGATTTGCGCCAACACGGCCCAGTTTTTACCTCTGTCGGGAGAAACCGCCACGGTTAAGTTGACGCGCATTTGTTTTAATCCGTATTGTCGATCGTGGGAGTTGTAGGCGATGGCGGTTTGGCCGTCGGAGAGAACGATGGCGTTGATTTTCGAGTTTGGATTCGGGAGTTCAATAGGCGCCGCGGAGGTCCAGCTAATGCCGCCGTCGTCTGATTCCGAGCGGTAGATTTTACCCGTAGCCGTTCGGAAGAATTGAACGAGTTCGCGTTCTTTGTACCGCACGATGGTACCTTCAATGAGCCACGTGTTGTTGCTCGATAACGTCAGCTGTTCAGTCCACGAACGATCTTCGCACTTGCGATTTTGTTTCGCCACGTTTGGGCATTTTAAGGATAAACACGTATCGAAGCCTTTTTGCGACAATTCGTGTTTACACGCTTTGCACAGACGCCTGGCTCTGTTTTTATCCTCCGTGCACGACACGTCGCCTCGTAAAACGCCCGCGGATAAAGCGTCGTTAATTAACGGGTTCAGCTCTTTCATCGCTCGCATTTGCGCTTGCGGATCGCACGTGGATTTTCGCGGGCTTTCTCTCCAAACCGGGATGGCCCAATTCGTACCTCCCGATCCGGATCGCATGACGACCGGTGGGTTCGCGGTGACTAACGGCCAACCTTCGCCTTGGCTCGAGAGCACAACTGGGTAGGACCAATCCTCGCCGTCTTCCGATTGGGTCATCAGAATATCTCCTCCAGGGTTCCATCCATCCTCTCTCAACTCTGGATTTACGCGACATTTGCTCGATTGCGAATAGAATAAGGAAATGACGCCATCTTCGTCCTTCATCATGGATGGACCCCACATGGGACCGTCGCCGCCGGCGCGCGCCGAGTCAGATCGAAGACCAAACAATCGAGTCGGTGCTGACCACGTGATCCCGGCGTCCTTGGATAACGACAACGCGATGTGTTGATCCCCGTCGCCTTCTCTCTCTTTCGCTTGTTGCCAAGAGGCGAGCAAGTCGCCGTTTTTTAAACTCACTATGGACGCCATGTGCATGTACTTCATTTCTTCGGAGGATTTTTGCACCCACGCGTGCGATATACACGTCGCGGACACGGACAGATCCGAGTTTAAATCGCAATCGAAACAGTGCGGCGTGGCGTGTAAATCGCGCGGTTTACAAACGGCGTTTCCCGATGTCATAGTTTTCGGTAAAGCGCTTTCGTCGAATTTATCCGGAGGAGAGTCGCAGAGAGGCAGCATGGCTTTCCTCGCCACGTCTGGGAAGTCAATTTCCATCGCTTTGGTAAACTCCTCTTGAAAGTTCAAGTTGGACGGGTTCTCTTTCGCTCGTTTTTGCGCGCGGAGAATGAAAGCGTCTCCCGGCATTGCTCTCCAAGCGATTTGGCCTAACGCCGGATCCAATTCTCGATCGAGCCAGTAACTATACGCTCTCTTTTTCACCGAGGTTGCGTTGACAGCTTCACTCGTCGTCGTCATCGAAGAAGTCGTCGTCGCCGCCGTGTTCTTCAGCTCTTGCGCACTCTTCAACTCCTTCTCGTCTCTCTCCTTCTCCTTCTGCAAATGACTCGCGTCGTCCGTTTCTCCGTCGTGGTTCATCGCCGTCGCTTCGATCGACGCCTGATGATCGATGTATCGCTCTTCGCTCGAGACGACATCGACGGAGTTACTCGTCGTCGTCGTCGTGGTAGTACCGGCGGCGCTCTCGCCGCTCCCTCCTAACATCATCGCGTCTAAATCATCAAAAGCGTGTTCTCCCACATCTCCTCCGTTTTCCTTTTCGTTGTTCAAACGTGAAGTAGGAAACACGAGTCTTTTCACCTCCGCGTTCGTCGAAAGCTCTCCTTCGTCTTCGATGTCGTTTACGTCGTGCCTGCTTCGATACCGTTCCAGCAACACGTTCAAGACTGCTTTCATTTTACTACTTTTACTACTACTGCTGCTCTCGTGATTTGATGATACAGACGATGATGACACCGCGGCAAAGTCGTCCTCTTCGTTTTCATCGTCTCGAGTACTCGTTACTCTCCTTCTTCGTCGTCCTCTCGTCTGTTGTTCTTGTTGTTGAATGGAATTCGCTCCAAAATCATCAGAATCTTCCCCGGGGTCTGTCAAAGAAACATCAGCGGAAACAGGGGTGGACGCAAAGAAAGCCGCAGCACAAACGATAAAAACGAAAACGAAAAAACAATGTCTTCGTCTCGTTCTTTTCAAAGCGAATAAGGTTGGAATCGCCGTCATTTTTGGAGCGTGTATTCTCACGTTAAACTCCCTCTCACAGAGCAGAGATTTTTCTTCATTTCTCAGAAAGCACTGACGCATTTCGCACAAAAATAAGCGCTAAACTTTCTTAAAAGTATTCTCTCTTGTTACTCTCGCGAAATTACCGAGATCGATCGAACCGCGCGATCGTGCGGAGAGATATTCATTTTTTGTGTTCGCGCTGAGATTTGAGACGAACCTGCGCGGAGGAGTATATTCTCTTTTAAAGCATCATCATGCGAAGATTTTGCGCGTTGATTTCGCGCACGAAACGGTCTTCGGATGAGATCAATTTCCTAACGCGGAAAAGCGTAGCATTAAGCGCCTCTTCCGCGCAAACGACGTCCTCTGAAACGACGAAAAGATCGTTTTCAACCAATACTCCTGCCGTGGATGAGAATCTCGTCCCTGTGTTCGTCGACGGCAGAGAAGTGCACGTACAAAAAGGCGTGACTGTGCTCCAAGCGTGCGAACACGCCGGTGTGCACGTCCCACGGTTTTGCTACCATCCGCGGTTGTCCATCGCGGGGAATTGCAGAATGTGCCTGGTAGAGGTGGAAAAATCACCGAAACCAGTCGCCTCGTGCGCCATGCCAGTGATGCCGAACATGAACATCAAGACGACGACGGATTTGGTGAAGAAAGCGAGGGAAGGCGTGATGGAGTTTTTGTTAATCAACCACCCGCTGGATTGCCCGATTTGCGACCAAGGCGGCGAGTGCGAGTTGCAAGACCAATCGATGATTTTTGGCTCGGATAGAAGTCGGTTTACGGAAGGGAAACGAGCGGTGGAAGATAAAGAGTTAGGGCCGCTCGTGAAGACGGTGATGACGAGGTGCATTCACTGCACGAGGTGCGTGAGATTCGCGACGGAAGTCGCCGGCGTGCAAGAGTTAGGGGTGACGGGAAGAGGAGGTCAAGCGGAAATCGGAACGTACGTGAGTAAGTTGTTGAGTTCCGAGTTGAGCGGGAACGTGATTGATTTGTGCCCGGTTGGCGCGTTGACCTCGAAACCGTTCGCGTTTACCGCGAGAAGTTGGGAGTTGAAACCAACCGAGACGATCGACGTGTTGGACGGGTTAGGAAGCTCCATTCGCGTGGACTCGAAAGGTACGGAAGTCATGAGAATCACGCCCAGGTTGCACGAAGGCGTAAACGAGGAATGGATTTCGGACAAAGCGAGATTTTCCTACGACGGTCTGAAAAGGCAAAGATTAGATGCCCCGTACGCGAAGAACCCGAAAACGAACAAATTGGAAAAAGTCACCTGGGAAACCGCGTTGGAAATTGTCGGCGAACAGTTGAGCAAGGCGGACCCGAGAAATTTGAGAGCGGTAGCCGGTAAGCTCGCGGATTGCGAGAGTATCGTCGCTTTGAAAGATGTCATGACGTCGTTAGGATGCGTGAACTTTGAAGTGGAAGGCGTAAACGCAGACGCGGTGAATGTTGATTCGAGATCGAACTACATCATGAACTCGAACATCGTAGGCGTGGAAGACGCCGACGTCGTCTTGATGGTGGGCGCGGACGTTCGCTTAGAAGCGCCCGTTTTGAACGCCAGATTACGCCGCGCGAACGTCGCGGGTGGCGTAAAAATGGCCACGTTAGGACATCACGGCGACTTGACGTACCCAGTTGAAAACTTAGGCACGGAAGCGTCCATCATCAACGACTTGCTTTCCGGCAAACACGCGTTTAGCGAAACGTTGAAAAACGCGAAAAACCCGTGCGTCATCGTCGGTTCCGCGGTGTTAAACAGACCGGATTGCGCGCAGTTATTGAAGAGTTTACACCAATTGTCGGACCAATTCGGTGTCGTTACCAACGATTGGAACGGATTTAACGTTCTGCAAGCGTCTGGAGGCACCACCGGCGCGTTAGACCTCGGTTTCGTCTCCTCGAAGAACAAACACATTAGCGAAAACGACGGCTTGAAAGTCGTCTACAACTTAGGCTCGGAGACCATCTCCTCGTACGACTCCGAACCGGGGAAGAAATTCGTCATCTACCAAGGCCACCACGGCGACGTCGGCGCGGCTGGTGCGGACGTTGTCCTCCCTGGCGCGGCGTACACGGAAAAAGACGCCACGTACGTCAACACCGAAGGAAGAGCGCAAAGGGCGTTAGCCTGCGTGGCGCCTCCGGGATTAGCGAGAGCGGATTGGAAAATCTTACGAGCGGTTTCCGAATTCGCCATGGTTCCTTTGAAATATAACACCATCGAGCAGTGCAGAGAGAGATTGGCGGAAGTCTCCCCAACCTTCAACGCCATCGATGAAGTCGAACCGAGCTTATGGTTAAACGGCGCCTCGTACGCGCATTTAGCCGGAGGGACGCCCAACGTCGTCGCGAAAGGCGGAGCAGGTAAAAAAACCAGCGGTGCGACTGTTTTCGCCTCCGAACCGTTAACGACGAACGTCGAGAACTTCTACATGACCGACGCGATTACGCGAGCGAGCGCGACCATGGCGAGATGTTCCAAGGCTAAAGCGACTGGATCCGCTTTTTAGTTTTTGATTTTATTGTTGTATTTATAGAGAGAAAACCATCCTCATTAAAACGTTCGTTCGTTCATTATTCTCGTGCAAATATACTCTCGCATCGCCCTCTGCTTCTTCAACGATGACGTTTCAAAACGTAAACGACGTGAACGAAGAACTCGCGGGAGCCTCCGTGATGATGAACAACCCTAACGCTCGGCAAAGATTCGCTCCGGGAAATTCGAGTTCGAATTCGAACAACAACAACAACAGACCGTCGTCTTCGTATCATCACCATCACCATCAAAGACGAACGAAAAGAAGCAACAACAACAGCATCACGACAATTAATATTATCAAAAGAGCGACGAAGAATAAGACGAAAATCTGTCTCGTCGCTTTACTCGTCTTTATATCGTTCGTGAATCTGATGGTGTTTTCGAGAGATTCCGAGGCGAGATTGATGTCCTCTGGGAGGAAATACGCTCAGAAGAAAGACGCACAACGTCGGGAAGAATTATCACACGAAGACTACGACTTTGGTAGTAAAGACGAAAAAGGTAGAAAGAAGGACGATTCAGACGATTCAGACGATTCAGACGAAAAACCGAGCTTAGAAACCGCCTTGTTGGGATCCGCGTTAGCGGTGGACAGTCCTACGTTAACGTCTGGATTCAAATCGCTGAGCTACCCGTCTTTGGCGGAAGTCGGGGACTCGAAGCGCACGTTTTTAGTCGCCTTTGAAGGGAATTGGGAATGGGGCGTTCCGAAATCGCTGACGAACAGGGAGTTGGATCAGAGGAAAATAGAGGACATCAACGAATCTCGAGGCGGGCACTGTTACGTCAGTCGAGGACGGGTGTTACCGATACAGCCGGGATCGGACGTCGCGCCGAAGGAGCAATGGCACGCGCCAAAGATGGCGGTGAAAGGAACGTCTTCGAATGATAAGTGTTGGCGTCCCCAGTTGTTCGTGGTGCCACAAACGCACGAGGTTTTGTTGTTTTATAAGCGAGGCGCGAGTCGAGAGACGTGGGAAGGTTTTTTGAAACGCTCGTTGGACGGCGGGAAGACGTGGTTAGAGGAGGAAAAGTTACCGCCTGGAATTTTAGGCCCGTCGAAGAATAAAGTTTTGAGAAACAGCGAAGACGAATCGATTCTGAGCGCGAGCGAGAGGTGGACGCGGTCGAGCGCGTGCGCGTGGATCGAGAGAGCGGAAAGAGAAGGGAGAGATTGGACCGTGAAAAGCGGTCCGATTCGCATGGAGAAGAAAGGTTTACAGGAACGATACGGCGGAGGAAGAATGGGCGATAAAGCGGCCGAAGAGGAAGCGAGAGATTACGGAGGCATCGAACCCGCGATATTTTATAAAGACGATGGAACTTTAGTCGTTCTCGCTCGACCGGCAAAAACGACCGAACGGTTTCCGAAAAGTTTATCCGGCGTCGTGCACGCCGGAGGACGATCGAAACAGTCCTCGAGATATTTTCCGAAAATGTTAAAAGCTGAATTGAAAGACGAACCGAACGCGCAGTGGTCGGCATTTAAGGAAATCGCGGATTTACCTTTACCAACCGTATTTGGTCGAGGATTCGACGTGGAAAAGTTAACCGACGGACGCGTCGTGTTAGTTATGAACGACCCGGGTAAGAAAGGCGTGAGCGTAAAAATCTCGAGAGACGACGGCGAAACGTTTCGAGAGGCGTTTGTGATTGAAGACGGCGACGATGAAGACGAAAGCAGTGGTGGTAGTAGTGGTAGTAGTAGTAGTAGTGGTAGTAGTAGTAGTTACACGAGGGATCCAGTGATTCACGTGGCGAACGATGCCATGATTCACGTGGTTTACGTTGCCAACAACGGGAAGAAGATCAAGAGAGCGGTGTTGGATCCCGAACAGTTATAGTATTAGTCATGTATGATAAGAAATAATTTTAGAGCATATCAAAAATGTAATAATATAGTGGTGCAACAGTTAATGAAAGAGAGTGATTCTATCGCCGGGATAGATGACGTCTGGGTATTTGACCAAGTTCCCGTTTGCGTCTCTCACTTCTACTTTTTCCGGCAAAACGCAGCCGGTGGCCGCGCACAAGGAATCCCCGGGTTTCACCTCGTACTCACCTCTGCGTAACGGACCTCTAGGGTCGTCCGGGTAAAAGTAATCTATGTTGTTACCGCTTTGCTGCTGCTGCTGCTCTAATTTCTGATGTTGTTCAGACACGTCCACGTCTTCGATGGAGACGAACCGTAAATCTCTCTCGTCCGCGCTTCTCGAACTGCGGAATCCAACCAAGAACAAACCAATCGCGGCGCCGACTAAAACGTTCGGATCGATCGTTTGTACGATCGATCGCAAAGTCGTAAACTTTTTTAAAACCGTTCGTCTGGACCTATCAGCTATTCTTGAGACTAAACCGATGGGTTTGCGAATGATATTTCGACTCGCTCGCTCCCTCGCTTGCATAGAAATGTCGGTTAAAATGCCTCTTTGCCGTAAACTCCTCAACGCTTGCTCTTTCGTTTGTTGTTGTTGTTGATTCGTTTGTTCGTCTCGAAAACTTCTATTCGCGACGGAGGTGTTCATGGACGACCTCACCGGCGATAACGGCGGACCGACGGAAACTTTCGACGTGTCCAATAAGAAAGACCTTTGACTCCTCGCGTGGTTGGTGTCCACGCTCCTTTCCTCTTCTTCTTCTTCTTCTCGCGTTCTATTTATCGTCTCTCTGCTATTATTATTGTTGTAGCTAAAATTATTATTCAGGTTTTCAAAATCGTGCGCGATTTCCGAAACCGTCGCGCCCGTCGATATTGGATTCATCACACCTCCCGTGACTCTCTCTCTTTTTTCCCTTTCCTTTTGCGCTCGTTTCATCTCCTCCAACTGCTTCTCCAACGCCTCTCGCCGTTTCTTCTCCTCTTCCAACTCTTTCGATTTCAACGTCACCGTTTCTTGCGCCTCTCGCGTCACCTCTTCCGGTTTCTTAAACTGCGGCGGCGTTCGAGAGAATCGTTCGAGAAGTTGCTTCCGTCCTTCCGAAATCTGGTGTTTCCCGATTTCAAACACGCCGCCGCCGCCGCCGCCGCTCGATTGTTTCTCGGGCGTCTTCTCGCCGTCCGGGTGAACATTTTTATTCGCGACAAGATTCCTCGCTTTCTCCTTCCCGAAATTCACGCCTTCCAGCGTCACTCTCACGCACACGTGCCCGACGATGTTTTCCCTCAAATCGTCCCACATCGCGATCCATTTCCCCGGCACTTTCCCTTTATTCTCATTCGCGAACAGTTGGAAATCCATGGTTCCAAATCCCACGACTTTGGTCATCTCCTCGTCTAACAACTCCACCGATAAGTGCGTGTACGTGTTCACGTTCAAGGTCAGCGGTAAATGTATCTCCGCTCTAAAAACTGGATCTGTGCCGAACGCACCGTCGGTTATCGCGACGGAGTCGACTAAGCCGGGCGCGAGTAACGCGCACCGAACTCTGGTTTTCAGATTCGCGCGTTCGTGTGGTAACGAGCGCCCGGCGATGACTGCGACGGAGCAGACATCTTTTGAGGACATGCGTTTTAAAACGTCGTCTGCTTCTTCTTCAGCGGCGAGAGTACCACCTCTGAAAAAGCCTCGATATCCTCGTTTCGAAGAGGAAGACCCTCCTCTCGAAGGCGAGAACATTTTATTTTAAGTGAGAGCGGTTACTAAATCAATAGCACAACAAAGTGATGTGTCGAGTTCCTTCCCAACGGACTTCTTCTTAGAATTTTTTCGTTGTTTTCTCTCTGTCTGTTGTAAAAAAAATTCGTTTGCTGTTTTTTTTGAATTTTTGATCGAAAGAGCGAAACTTTTTGTTCTTCTTTGAACAGAATTTTTGCCTCTTCTTCTGTTTTTTTGAATCAAGGAGAGATTTTGTCTCTCGTTTTCGAGATCGCTCTCGTTCTCGCGTTTTCACTCGTTCTTAAGAAGAGAAAAAAAGAGAGATCGAACGAGACATTTCTCATCCCTCATATCAGCACTCCCCGATCATCACATCACGTACTACATAAAATATGGCCTGCACTTTATCCGCTTCGGGTTTACTCCCGCTCAAACAACGAGTAGTCTCGAGAAGTTCTTTAAGAAGAAACTCCGTTTGCGTCAAGGTACGGTTTCTTATTTAGCATATGTCGTGTTTTAAAGAGACGAGAGAAGCGATTTTTTTCTTTTTTCTCTCTCTATCTTTTGGGTTTGGGATCCAATTTTGTGTTGTGTTCCTCTTTCTCTCTTTCAAACGTAGAACAACTCGCGCGCAACGTGAATGCGCGCGCGCAGTTGAGGAGAGTTTTTGGGCGCGTTGTTGCGTTGTTCTCCGATATACATATATATTTGTATAGTAAAAGAGAGAAAGAAAGAGAGAGAAAGAAATTGGATGTCGATGATGTGTGTTTGGGTGAGAGAGAGACCTCCTTTGGCTGTAGGAGAGAAAAACGAGAGAAACGTTCCTCCTTTTACAAAACACAGGACAAAAAAGGAGGAGATAATCGTATCTTTTTCCAGGAGGGGAGATGCGGCTATTTAGGGTTATTTTTTTTTCTTTTTTCAAACTTCTCTCTCTTTGTTGTGTATTGTGTGCTGACATGAAAAACGTTTTTCTTCTACTTCTTACGTCAAACACCAATCACACGTAAAACAACGCATATATAGGCTTCTTCCCAAACGACGAAACAATTTATCGCGCAAAAAAGCGAGCAATTGTCTAAATCCGTCGCCGCGGCGACGACTTCTGCGTTGTCTTTCGCCGCCGCGCCTCGCGAAGCTTTCGCGAGCGCGAACGAGTCCATCTCTGACGTCGCTTTGGCGAACGTGAACATTTTGGGCGTCATCGCCGTCGCGTTGTTCATTATTATCCCGGTGTCCTTTTTGGTCATCTTGTACGTGAAATCCACGGCGGAAGGCAACGTTTCCGGTGGTTTCTCGCAATCGTACTACGACGAGTCGAAGAAGATGGGAAAGAAGTTGACGAACGAAGCCGCCGTGCTGAAAGGCAAAGGGACTGGCATGAGACCGGAGAAGTAAACATCATCTCTTGAGAGAGAATAAGAGAGAGAGAGAGAACAAGAGAGAGAGAGAGAGAGAAAGAGAAGGACTACTATCATTTTTATATATAGCTTTGAAATTCGCGAAACAACACAAACAAACAACAATACAACAAGAATAGTTTAAACGTATAATAATACATCGCGTACATCGCGCGGTAGTAGTAGTACTTAAAAAAAAATCGTTCTTCTTCTCTTCTTTTTCTACAATAATATGCGCTGCTAGATTATATACTATATTTATTAAACGAGTATATGTGGGGGCAATCACTTAATGCTAGCTAACACGGACCGAACTTGCTTTTTTTGATCCTCCGATAAGATCGCGTCGTCGCCCGGGAACTGAATGTCAAACTTGATTTTCAAATCGCCTCTGCCACTTTGAGATTTCGAGAGCGGCATGCCTTGACCGCAAATGACTTTGACATACTTCGGGCTGATCACGTGCGGGACGCTGACGTCGATGCTCTTCCCGTCGATGGTGTACACCGTCGACGACCACCCGCACATGGCGTCCACCAAATCTATCTTCACCGTTTTAATCAAATCGTTCCCGTCTCTCGCAAAGTGCGGATGTTTCTTCTCGTCGATTTCAAACACCAAATCCGCAGCTATCGTGTTTCTATCCTCGTCGCCTCCTTTCTCCGCGAAGGTTATTTTCGTCCCTTTTTTAAACCCTGCGCGAATGGGTACTTCTATAGTTTCCGCTTTCGATTTTTGGTTCCCGGACGCGTCCAACACTTTCCTCGTGATTTTCAACTTTTTCGTCGCGCCGTAGAACAAATCTTCCAAACTGACCGCGAGTTTCTGCTCAACCGCAGGTGGTTTCGTCCTTTGCCTTTGTTGTTGCGGCATGCCGCCTCCCATGCCGCCGAACGGGTCCCCGCCCATGCCCCCGAAGCCGCCTCCCATGCCGCCGAACGGGTCGCCTCCCATCCCTCCGCCGCCGCCGCCGAAGAACTCTTTGAATATATCGTGCGCGTGTTGTTGCGAGAACCCGTGTCCTCCACCGTTACCACCCCCTCCGAACCCGTCTTGTAACCCATCTTCGCCGTACCGGTCGTAAATCTCTTTCTTTTTCGGATCGGTCAAGACTTCGTACGCCTCGGAGACTTCTTTAAACTTCTTCTCGGCTTGCGCTTGTTTGGAGCCTGGGTTTTTATCCGGGTGCCATTTCATGGCCAGTTTTCGGTAGGCTTTTTTGAGCTCGGCGTCCGAGGCGTCTCGGGAGACGTCGAGGATCTTGTAAAAGTCTCGGCCGCCCATGTTTTCGAAGCCGTTTCCTTCACAGAATGAATGAAGTTTCTCTCGAATCGAATCGAATCAAAAGCCAACGTTAGCGTTGCTTTCTTCTTTGCGCGCTCGTTTTAAGCGCAATAAAAACAAAGACGCAGTATAACGACAACGCGATACTAAATCGCTCGTCGTTGTTTCTCTTTCCGGCGTGTGCTCAAAGCCTTTCTCTCTTCTCTCCGTGTGTATTTGTGACGTGTGCAATCGTGTGGAAAGAATGAAGCATTTTCCAATCCAATCGGCCGCACTTTTTAGGAGTAACAACACGAGGGAGAGAGAGACGGAAAGAATGCGGGAGGAGGAAAAGGCAGCAGAAAAGGAGGAGGACGCAGAAGACGCGTGTTTTCGAGGGTGCTGCCGCGTTTTGAAGACCACGAAGAGAGGGACTCGTGATGATGATGAAACGAACGCGTTTCCAAAGATGACGTTCCGCTTGGCGAAAGATTTGGTAAACGTCAACGCGATGATGACATCGATTACGGGGTCTTCTTTCGAGAATACTACTACTACTACTACTACTACTACTACTAATAATAATAATAAAGCAGGGAAAAAGAATCAAAGATTGTGTATTAAAATGTTCACCTCGAACGCATCTCAAGTCTATCTGTCGAGAATGTACGAGCAACCGGTGGCAATTAAACTGCCAATCCTACGCACGAAAACCGACATCGACCGGTACCACTGCGAGTTACGGATCGTCGCATCTTTAAAACACGAAAACATATGCTCGATTTTAGGCGCTCGAGCGTGGCCACCGGAATACGCGCTCGTGTTTCCGTGGTGCGAGAACGGGTCGGTACATCAAGCGATACACGTCAACCGGTGGGTACCGAATTTGGGAGGCGCGTTTAAAGTGTGTTGGCAAACGGCGAAGGCGTTGAGATATTTGAAAGAAACGCACGACGTCGTGCACAGAGACGTGAAACCGAGCAACATATTGTTGGACGAGAAATGGAACGCGAAATTGACTGATTTTGGCTTATCGGAATATCGAGCGGATTTGGAAAACTCGTTGCAAGCGGCGATATACAACGAGAGCGTGAAGTCCGAGGACGCAGAAGGGAGGGCGATTGATATCAACGGTAAGTTTGTCGCCAACGACGGGAACGCGCCGAGCGGCGGGTTTCAAAAGCAACACTTGGTCGGGACGTTAGCGTACATCGCTCCAGAGGTGTTGATGCGAGTGGTGTCCACGTACGCCAGCGACGTGTATTCCTCTGGGATTACGTTTAACGAAGTCGCGTCGAGAGTGGAACCGTACGCCGATCGAGAGCGGAACGTGGCGTTGGCGCACACGTGCATGGATTTGAGTTACAACGACGGCGATTTAGCGAAAGCGATCGTGATTGAAAATTTGCGACCGGTGAAAGCGTTTTTTGACGCCGACGAGGAAGAAGAGAAAGAGAAAAATGTAAAGGAAAAGGAGGAGGAAGAAGACGAAGCAAATAGAGGTAGAAGAGATAACAATAATAGCAATAAAAACGAAGTAGAAGTCTCGCTCCAACGCGAATTCGAAAAACTCGTCACGAAAATGTGGGACGGGAAACCGGAAAACAGACCAGATTTTGCGGAAATAGAAGAACGGTTACGAAAAGGCGTCGAGACGTACGAGAAAGAAATCGGGGCGTGCGTTTGGACGCAAGCTGCTCTTTCCGAGTCTTCCTACGAGAGCAGAGAAGACGAGGACGCGACGATGACTGACGCCGAAAACGAGGACGGGGAGGACGCCGCCGGAAAGAACGATCAAAAGACTGCGTTTGGAAATCGCGCTCGATTCGCGCCGTGCGCGTTCGACGCGCCGTTGTCTTCTTATTCGACGATGGATGCTACTACTACTAATAACAACAATGATAAGGGTACAAAACCACCGTGCATCGTCTCCAACACCGGCGCGTTTGCCACCGCGGGCGCTCGAGGCAACGATAAGATGGAAGACAGGCACAAGATTTTCCGCGATTTCAACGGGCTTCCCCATTGCGCCGTGATGGCGGTGTTCGACGGCCACAGAGGATTCGAGTGCGCGGAATACTGTTCGGAAAATCTCTCCGACGCCATATTATCCGAATGGGGCGAGAACGGAAACGATATCCCGTCGACGCTTAAAAAAGTCTTTCAAAAACTCCACCTGGCGTTTGTCAAACACTGGACGGAAAAAGAACGCAGAGACATGCACAAATCCACCGCGGATCCAAAATCGAAAAAGAAACGGTATCCCGGCTGCACGGCGACGGTGTGTTTCTTCTGGGGTGACGATGTGTACGTCGCCAACGCTGGAGATAGTCGAGCGGTTTTAGGCCACCATCCAACCGGAAACGACGAGGTCGACGCCGACGAAACGACGTGGTCGACCGCTCTGAGCGAAGACCACTGCGCGTCCTCGAACGCGAAAGAGTTGGAACGAGTGAAGAATTCCTCAGAAAACGTAAAAATACGAACTTTAGAGAACGGTCAAATACGCGTCGGCGACGCCGGTTTAGCGGTGACTCGAGCGTTAGGCGATTGGGATTGCACGGAATCCGGAGGCGTTTTGTCCGAGCCGGAAGTAATCAAGAAGACGCTCTCCGCCGACACGGACGCTTTCATCACGATCGCGTGCGATGGTTTGTGGGACGTGTGCACGAACACCGACATGTGTTCGATCATACGAGATACGGTGAAAGAGCCGAGCATGTGCGCCAAACGTTTAGGATGCGAAGCGTTGAATAGATTGAGCGACGATAACATCAGCGTCTTGGTCGGCATTCTCGGCAACGAAGGCACGTTCGCCAAAGTTTCGTGGAAGAGCACGTATAACGACGGCTTTAGCGGGTTGAAGTGATGCTTTTCTACCGCTGCTGCTGCTGCTGCTGATGTAATACTAATATATAGTACTAGTTGATTTTCTAATAATGAACGATACCGTAATCAAAGAGAGAGAGAGTATATATATTGGCTTTCGGCTTTTCTTCTTAAGTTGAGGCTTTTCTGATTATGATTAAACAATTTTGTGGGGTATAAGATGCGTTGCTAAGAGGTAATAGATACGTTTACTCGCGCATTGAACGGAGAATAAACACATTTACTTGCCTGTTTAAAGAGAGAGGAAATCGAGAAAGAAATTAACATCCATCGTCAGTCAATCAATCACAAATCTTCACAAACTTTAGATTATTTCGACGCACCACTCGCGAAGTCCACGCACGGCGCTCCCGTAATCGTCTTGCACCCAACATTCGATCGCGCCACGTTCGCCGCCAATCTCCCGTCAAAAGTCGTGACATCCGCGGACCCGTCCTTCTCGACGTAGACAACCGGTCTTCCGTCCGGAACGAACGGTTGGACAAACTTTTGCGCCGCGGCGTTCGGGACGCCGTTTTGGAGCGGGAGGCCCATGATTTCAGCCTGCGCCGGGGCGGAGTTGAAGAGCATGATCGCGGCGGCGCCGGCGGCGGCGATTTGTTGCGGCTTCCTGCATTGATGAATGACACACACACACACACACAGAGAGAGAGAGAGAGAAAGAGGTGTTAGTTTGAAAAAAAAATCCAACAGTCTCTCTGGTATTGCGCAAACAGAGAGTACGCAGTTCCTTTTTCCTTCGTTTCCTCAGGAGTACAATCTCCTCAATTTTGCGTATCTTTTTGGGGCAGAAACCAAGTTTGAGGCAAAAAGCCAAGGAGATAAAAAAAACAAATTCTCATCTCGAATGTCTCGAATTCGCGCAGGTTTGCGGACGACGCGAACGGCAACGCGACTTTGAAGAGATACGTTCGGTGGATGTAGATGTATATATCTTTGTCTGTGTGTTGAGTTCGCTCGTTTTGAGACGACTCGTACTCTTACTCTCTCTTTTTTCGGAGAGCGAAATTTGCGCGGGTAACGACCGAAATTCCATCATCGCTCGTCGCCCACAAATCGGAGAAAAAAAAGACAATATAATTCGAAATCCAACGAGGAAGAGATGCGCGCGAACACTCACGTGGCTTTCTTTTCACATTTTTGCGCTTGCGCGGAGGCAACGACCGAAACAGTAACCGGGGCTTTGATGGCAAACATTTTTTATGTTGTGTTTTTAAGAGTGTAGGTGTGCTATTATGACGTTCTTTGTGGTCGAGATTTTCACTTGTTTTTAGACAGAGGGAGATGGATAATAATACACAAGAGAAAACTCTAAAATACTATGGAATGCGCTGGAAAATTTTCCTCTTTCAATTAAACTAAATACAGTATTACATACACACACACGCGCGGGCGTTCTTCCGAGCAGCGCTCTTCTCTACTGCGCTCTCTTTTTCTATTGCATTATTATTATTGTTATTATTTTTGTTGTTTACGCAACCAACTCTCGACGTCCTCTCGATCGAAAGCGATATCTTTTTCAAACTTGGACGCGGCGGATGCGGAGGATGTTTTTCGAATGGTGACGGTTTTGAACTCGATGCGAACGTCGCTGGCGAGGCGAGAAATTGCCTCGGAGTTGTCTTTGGTCAAGTTGATGACGTTTACCGCGTGCTTTTGTTGGGATTTTTTGAGCTCGAGGAGGACGGTGAGGACCGCCGAGCGGGTTTCCGCGGGCGAGAGAGAAGAGGCGTCGATGGTGACGTCTGCTCCTTCGTTTTCAGAGTTTGAAGGCGAAGAGGGAGCAGGAGTTGTCGTTGTTGTTGTTGTTGTTGTTGTTTTTGTAGAGGTAGATGTAGAAGGCGACGAAATAGCCGCCTTCGCGTTAACCTCCGCGGCAACTCTCGTGAGCATTTTCAACGCGTTCTCGGATTGCTTCCTTAAATACGCGTTGTTGTTGTTTTTACTACTCGCGCCGACGCCTTCATTATCGCTGAAGCCCTCTTCTCCCTGGTTCGTATCGTCGTCCTTGCTGTCATCTTCTCGCTTTTTTTGCACAGAAGGAGCAGCACCGACGCCAACGCGTCGGGTCATGTCCGCGTACATCTCTCGTAATACGTTCACCTCCTCCATCGTTCCCACGTCGCGAAACAATCGAGGCTCTAATATCGTCGCGCGAATAGCCGCGTTGAATATTCTCGGTTTCCGTTCACCATCTGAAGCGAACGTGTTCGCGTACCGATCGTAAAAAGTAACCGCATTTCGAAACTTCGACGCGACGGAGTAGGCGTAAAGCATCGTGATGAACTCATACTCATCCGGTTTCGACGTTCGTCGCATGCGAACGATGCGTTCAAACGTCCCTTCGCTCTTCTCTAGATACTTCTCGCCACCTCTCGCGTACGCCGCTAACAGCGAATTCAGATGTTCCGTGGTCACAAATTCTGCGCCGCGTTTTGATATCATCTCTTCCATCACTCGTTCTGCCGTCGCCGGGCCGTTCTTTCCCATTTTCTTGGTTGCTTTCAACAGCGCGAGATACGTCACCGAATCCGCGATGAGTGGATTATCGTCTCTGTTTATCAAGTCCAAGATATCCATGGCTTCACCCGGGACGTTTTCTCCCGCGCAATGGTCGATGACGATGTTCGCAGCGGCGATCGGGTAGTATTTTTTCTGTTGAATGGTTGTCGCCGGGGTTGCATTCAATCCGTTGTTCTTCGCCGCGTTCATCGAGTTCATCGACGACATCTTGGGCGTCAACAGGTTCTCTTTCAAAATGGCGACGTTTTCGGAAAGCAAGTTGGCGTCGCGCAACGCCAAGCTGAGGAAGATCCAAAACTCTGGCGAGAGTTGGCTGTTTGCGTTTCTCGCTCTGCCTTCTTCGTTGTAAATCAACTCCTCGTTGTACACCGCCAACGCCTCTTCGACTCGTTCAGGACCGGCGCGTTGAAAGGCTTCGACTACGCATCTGCGAATTTCCGGCGCGTTTGCATACTCGTCGCCAAATCCAAAACGCAACCGATCGCGAACCTCGATCGCTTCGTCCGCTAATCCTGCTCTCGCGCAGATTTCTAATATGCACTCTAAATCGTGGCGTTTGCTTTCGTCCTTGGATGTTGTGGTATCCGTTCGTGACGACAACGACGACGAAGAAGAAGAAGACGAGCGGTATCGTCTTCGTCCACCGTTACGATCGTTTTCATCGTACGAGGCAAACAAAAGAGGCGCTGATTTGGATTTCGAGTTCGATGTGACCGCATCGATCGCGAACCTTGCCGCAGTTTTGTTCGAGATGCGACCGTTCCGTCCGCCGGCGTACCGTAAGGCTTTATATAAAGCTCTGTACGTGCTTTTGCTCGGAGGAACGCCATTTCTTTGCATGTTTTGAAACACCATCAGCGCCTGTTTCGGTTGCTTCGAGTCGCAGAGGAAGTGCATGACTTGCGCGTACGCCGGTTCGACGTTTTCGCGGTTCTTTTTCGCGTCGCGGTCGTCGCGGAGTTCTTTGAATTGTTGCTTTTTCAGTTGACGCAAACGTTTCGCCGCGGCGAAATCGTAGTAATTTTTCTTCCTCGTCGCGTCGTCGTCATTATCCTCCTCATCATCTGCGCTACTCTCGATATCATCACCATCTTCTTCCGGCTGTTGTTGAGATTGTTGTTGTTGTTTCTGTTGCTCGTATTTAAATGCGGCGGCGAACGATTTCGCTCCAATCGTACCTCTCGCCATCCACTTCTCCGTCGTTTCCAACTCGCGAATGATTTCCATCGCCTTTGCGGCGTCTCTCGCTTTACACAACAAACCGACGATGCTCGAATAACACTGACCATCTAAAACGATATCTTTCTTCTTCGCTCGCGACCAGCACTCTAAACCGAGTTTCTTCATTTCATCAATAGTCGGCCTTCCGTTTTCAACGCCAAACGCGGATATTAACGTCGCCACGATAAACGCGTCGCCATTTTCTCGGTTTCGTTTCATCGAGTCGTACACCGTCATCGCGAATTCCACGTCTTTCGTCTGGTTAATAACTTTACACGCCGCCGTGAACGCTTTGCGTTTGAATCCCGATCTCGGTTTGATTTTCAAAGCTAAATCCAGGAAGCAATTCTTGGCGTCGTCCAATCGATTGACGTGTCGAGAGCACGAACAAAGGCGTTCGATTTTCAACTCGACGGCTTTCTTATCGCCGTACGCGCAATCGTGGTACGCCTCGACGTCTGTCCACGCTTTCTTCGCGCGAACCGTAAATCCTAAATCGTCGTACGCTCTCGCCATGGCGAGCAATACTATGCCCTTCGCGTTTGCGTTAACTCGAATCGCTCTCGATTTAATCCTTTCCAGTTCTAACGCTATGATTTGTTCGTTTTCCGGGGTTTCCACGTTTTCCTCCTCTTCCTTTTCCTCTTCGATCGTATCGCCATTAATGATGACTTCTTCTTTTACGTTTGAGGAGGATTTTACGCCTCGAAAGATTTTCCTCCGTTTCGCCCAAAGTTCAATCAACTCGTGCGCGTCTCGACCGTTGACGACGTCGATGACTTGCAAAATGTCGTCATCCTCCGTGTCCTCCGAACCATCGTTCATCTCGTAATACCTAAAATCCCACTCCTGACTGACGTACTTCCACAACGTTTTCGTCCAAACCGTCTTCTCCTGGTCTACTTCGTATCTCTCCGCCACCGCGTCTAAAACAACCTTCAACGTCGCGAACGTTTTCGGCTTTGCCGCGCGAATGAAATCGCCGGTGATTGTCATCGCTTTTTGCTGCCTGCCTTTCAACGGCGGAAGTATATGTTCACTCGTCGCACATCCCCTCCTCATTCTTCCATTTTGCGAGGAAGTGTGACTCCCGCAGACGGCCGACGTACTCGCACTCCCCCCGCTCCCGCGCTTCGCTCTGACGAAATCGTGCGTTTGCACTCGCCTCTGAACATACGTCTTCCCAATCCTCCCTCGTTTTAGAGAGATATCGTTTGACTTTAGCGCTTCTCTCCATCTCTGTTCTTCTAAAACTTCGTATTGGAGTCGTCTTTTCAGTGTACGCGCTCGTTCTTTGATCGACGCTTCTTCTTCTTCTTCTTCTTCCTTCGCCGTTTTGTTCCGTCGGACGTTGTTGGATAAAACGAATTCGTCGTCGTCTTTACTGTTGTTGTTGTCGTCCTCCGCATCGTCGTCGTCATCATCTCTCATAAAAGTCATCTCCCGTCGTTGTTTTCCATCCGTCTCCTCGTCGTAATCATCCGTTTTATTCGTTCTGTTTCTTCTTCTTCGTAATCCGTTGTTGTTCGCATCATCATCCTCCTCTTTGGCGGCTTTCACGCGAACACGGAACGCATCGATTCTTCCTCTTCCTTTTGCACGAGACGGAGACTTTGAAAAACGACCACCCTTTCGCCGAGACGACGACGAATTCGTAAACGAGAAAAGAAGCGTCCTGGTCGTCCTCAAAGCCGTCGTCATGATGATATGCGCAACGTAGAATGGAGAGTGATGAAGCACAATGTGAAATTCTTTCCCCGAACGACTTTGGACGGCATTCTAAAAAGCGCTTTTGAGTCTCTCTAATATGGCTTCTTTCTTGGTGAAAAACGGGTCTCCGAACGTATCGGGAGGGACGATGGTTTTGACGAGAGGATTTGCCGCGCTCGCGCTCGCCAAGACGGTGGTTCTTTGTCCGAAATACGAGTCGACGTGTGATTTCTCATCAGCGGCGAATGCATCATCATCGAGTACTAAAAAGTATTCCATAAACCACCGAACGTTCCGGAACGAGTTTTCCTTCTATTCAAACATTCTGCGCGTCGTCAGAAACATCGCCGTGCCGACGCAACTGTGCACTTTAGAGTTTAAAACAGAGTTGGACCGATTCGATGCGAACACGGAGCGGTGGAGAGAACGATATGAAATGTACGAGGAAGCGATGTGGGAAGCACACGGGAACGCGGAAACGGCGTTAAAGAGGATTTTAGAGGACGAGAGATTTGATGATAGGACTGCCGAAATTCCCACGATTGAGACGTTAGTAGAAATGGAACAGACGAGGCCGAGATTTCCTCTGTTTCCTTGGCAAAGTTGGAAGCGATTGGTCGCGCGCGGGTGCATACGCGACGCTTCGATTTCTTCGTGTCGGGTTGTGATTTCTAAATATTTAGAGGAAAGAACGACGAGGAGGTTGGCGGCGAAGCTGACGAAAGAGGCGAAGATGAGCGGGAAGAGGAAGATGGGGAGGTTTCGCGACGCTTTGGTGGTCAAGCGAAGATATGAATTCGCGGCTTCGTCTTCGTCGTTAAATTCGATGCGAAGATGGTTGAGCGATTATTACGGCGTGGACAAACTAACGCTGACGAAGAAATTCGCCAAGACGCACGCGTTGGCGAACTTTTGCAACTTTTCCGCCTGTTGGGTCTACGACATGTTCGAAGACTTATTACGATGTTACAACTTTTACAGACTCGGCGGATACATAGGCCACCCGGTCCCGGAAAACGAAGCGTCTCTCGCGAGTTGCCTGAAACTCTACGCGAACTGCTGTTTGAAACATACCGCGACCGCGCTCTCGACCGCGTTCGCCTCCGCCGCCGTCGCCGGCGCGACATTTTACGCGTTCCCAACTTTAGACGAAGGTAAAGGCGTGTATTACGCCTTATTCTTCACCCAATTACTCGGCGACCAGTTGGGTATGAAACTCGCGCAATTCGTAAACGGAAAAGTCTTGGGCGCGAGAGGATTACCGCGGTTCGCGGAACTTTAGATCGATCGATTTGAAGTACTACTCAATAAATAATAATAATAATACTACTAGCAGAGAGAGAAATAGATAGAGAGTTATTAGAGAGAGAGAGAGTGTACTACCTAGATGCTGTGCGTGCTCTGTTTTCAAAAATGTCCTTTTACGCTCTCGTTTTCGTTCAAATTTCCTCGCGACTGTCTCTTTCGTCAGTTTGTGGTTCAGACGAACTTCAGATCGAATCGTCACACATTCTCTCTCTCGAGATTTATTAAAACAGCACTAAAACAACACACTTTACGCGTTTATAACAACACTTTAATACGAATAAAAGAATGGTCGTGGGTACGGTGTCTTCGGCCGGTTTGCCTCCCGGGTGGCAGGAAGTCCACGCGGAAGGGCAGGTGTATTACTGGTAAGAACATTAATTAATTGCATTTTGCGCCGACTTTTTCTCTCTGAAATGGATCGACGAATTTTCTCTCGTTGTTCTTTGTTGTTGTTCTTTATTGCCGGTGTTTCTCTTTCGAGTGCTTCAAAAGGGCGACGGAACGGTCGAAGGTGAAGAACGACTGCTACTATCGAGAGCGCTTTTTTTGGAAGGTTGGATCTGGCGATCTGGCTTTTACCGCGGTGTGATGATGATGAAATGATTTGATTACTCCGTTCTCTCTCTCTCTCTCAATGCGACTACGAAAAAACGCTCTCTCTAACATCTGACGCAACGCATCATTATCTATCTACTCAACGAACAATAAAAACAAAAACAGGAACACGACGACGAACGCGACGACGTACGATCGACCGACGATCGAATCCGCGGCGATGATGAAAGCACCGGATATGAGCTATTTAGGGACGAGCGGCGCGCACTTCGATCAATTCGGCGCGGACGATTCGTTCGGCGGGTTGGATTACAACGCGCCGCCGCCAGACGCGTACGGGAAACACCAAGGGTTAACAATTGATAACAGGTTCGGGAGCGAGACGCAATCTGGGAAAGAGTACAGGAAGATGCACGAAATTACGGTGAAAGCGCCGCGGGGGGTTCAAGTGCCGGATCCGATGCAAGATTTTGACGACGGGAAAGGGACGTGGCCGAGGAGTTTGTTGGACGCGGTGAAACGCGCAGGGTACGAGAAACCAACCGCGATTCAAAGTCAGAGTTGGCCGATTGCGTTGAGTGGGCACGATATTATTTCCGTCGCGAAAACCGGGAGCGGGAAGACGTGCGGGTACTTGTTTCCCGGGTTTATAAACATTCAAAAGAGAGGCGGGAGAAGTCAAGGCGGCGGGCCGATGGCGATCGTGTTAGCGCCGACGAGAGAGTTGGCGACGCAGATTCAAGACGAGGCTTTGAAGTTTGGGAGCGCGGTGGCGTGTTATTCCGTAGTCGTGTACGGCGGCGCGAGTAAAGGGTACCAGTTGAGAAGTTTACGATCGCGACCGCAAATCGTGGTGGCCACGCCCGGGCGTTTGAACGATTTCCTAGAAATGGGCGCGATTGATTTGAGAGAGAGCTCGTACGTCGTTCTCGACGAAGCCGATCGGATGTTGGATATGGGTTTTGAACCGCAAATCAGAAAGATTTTACAGAAAGTGCCGAGCGAGCGCCAAACGTTGTTCTTTACCGCCACGTGGCCGAAAGCAGTCATTCGCGTCGCCACGGCTATTTTGACCAATCCAGTTCAAGTGAACATCGGGGATACCGATCAGTTAGTCGCGAATAAAGACATCACGCAAAAAATTGAAATCTTGGGTGGCTTTGATAAACAAAAGCGGTTGATGGACATTTTGAACAATCCTCCGTGTCCGCAGCCACTGAAAGCGTTGATATTTTGCTCCACGAAGAAGATGTGCGATCAGTTGGGCAGAGCCGTCGGTGGTTTAGCCGCGGTCATTCACGGCGACAAAGACCAACGCGAACGCGATTGGGTGATGAACTCGTTCAAATCTGGTAAATCGCCGGTATTGATCGCCACCGACGTCGCGGCGAGAGGCTTGGACGTCAAGGAGTGCAACTTGGTCATCAACTTTGACTTCCCCGGTCAGATTGAAGATTACGTCCACAGAATCGGTCGCACCGGTCGAGCTGGTGCCAAAGGGTGGGCGCACTCGTTCTTAGACCCGGGAGAAGGGAACATGGCGAGAAAGTTAATTCCAATCTTAAGAGACGCGAACCAAGATATCTCGCCCGAGCTGGAAGAGCAAGCGAGGCGCGGCGGAGGCAGCGGAAAGGCACCAAAAGGAGGAAACGGATGGGGCGGCGGACGCGGCGGTGGTCGAGGTCGAGGAGGTTACGGCGGTCGAGGCGGCGGCGGTTACGGCGGCGGTTACGGCGGCGGCGGTCCGGATCGCGGTGGCTATGGTGGCGGTCGATCGAACCCGTTCAGTCACGGTGGCGGTGGTGGCGGCTACGGTGGAGGTGGCGGCGGCTACGGTGGTGGCGGCGGCGGCTACGGCGGAGGTGGCGGCGGCGGCGGCGGCTACGGTGGAGGTCCGGGCGGCTATTAATTAATATTACGAATTATACATTTTTAGAAAACAGAGACATTGACAGATACTACTTTAAAAACATTTACGAAACAGATGAGTTATACAACAATAACAGATGGGTAACAGAGATTTTTAAAGTCAGCATGAAAACAACGGTTTAGCTAGTAGAGCAGAGATATAGAATGGAAGAAGACAAAGACAAAGAGATGTGATGATTTTGATGAAAAATATGGTGGACGAGAAGACATGACATGTGTATTAAAGTAAAAGTTAGAGAGACGCGAATGCATCAAAGAAGAAAGATTCTTGTGTTGTGTTCGCACATTTGACGACGACGAGGCGAGCGCTCAGAGTGTACAAATAGTAGCAGCAAAAGCAGCAAAACGAAGCGAAGAAAGAAGAAGGATGATTTTAAACGAAGAAATGATGATGTTTTTTATGTAATAAACGCATTCGTTCTTCTACGGAATCTAATTCTTTTCGTTCAGATATTGCTACTCCTGCTACGCACGCTGTTCTTGGGTTCTCTTTCTCGTGTCGCTCTCTTTCTCTTCTCTCCTTTTCATTATACATTAAAAATTATCTCTTTTCTTGTCAAACGACAGAACCAACATTCTCTCTTCTCTTCTTCATCGCGCTGCTCCGCTGCGAGAACAGGTTACCTTGACGTTGACTTTTGAATCGACAGATTATCGATTGCGAAGGTTACTATTACTTAAAAATCGCCTCGAACGCCTTTTCTTTGCCGCCAAATTTTACGTCGGCTTTATTTTGCCACGTGTTTTGCGTGTACGGATCTCTTCCGGACATGAATCGATAGACGGAATACCGCGCTTTATTCTTCTCGAAGTAATCCTGGTGGTAAATTTCCGCCGGGAAAAACTGCCCCTCTGGAGGTAATTCGCGCAAGTCCACGACTTTCGTTTTAATAATCGCGTTACGTTCCTTCGCGTTTTCTTCCGTTCTAAACACGTTCAATGTTTCCATCCTCTCAATCGCCTCCAGCGCTTCTTTCTTCTGCTCGTCCGAGTTCACGTATATCGCGGAAGCGTATTGTTCGCCGCCGTCTAAAAACATCCCATCATCTCTCGTCGGATCAATCTGTCGGAAATACAAGAACAAGAGCTCTTTATAACTAATCTTACTCCTATCGTACAACACGCGAACGACTTCCTTGTGCCCCGTTGTGCCTTTACACACTTGTAAATATTTCGGGTTGGCGACGGATCCGCCGGCGTACCCGCTCGTCGTCGCGCGCACGAAGCCAGATTTCTCCGGTTTCTCGAACGTTTCCTCCATGCACCAAAAGCATCCCCCGGCGAATATTGCGACATCTTCGTCCGTTCCGTTAACCGAGGGCACGTCCGCGAACAGGTCGTCTGGGCCGCTGTAAAACCCCAAATCGTGGAATACGTCCTTCCATAAAGGTAACGAAACGGAAAGGAACGCCAGGTTTATCAGCGTTTCTCTTCTCGTCGTCCTTTTCTCTTCGTCTTCGTTCACTTCTCGTTTTTCATCATCATCGGAGGACGACGAGGAGGATGTCCTTCTTAAACGCCTTTTCTTTCTTCTCCTCGTATTCGTATTCATCGCGGGCGACGACTTCTTTCGCGATGAGGATAAAGAGGAACGAGATGATGACGACGACGCAGATGGCGAGCGCAGTGCTGTTGCTGCGAAACGCATGATGACGATGATGACGATTCGTTTATTCTGAGGAGTTTTTCAAATCTGTTTTTGACGAATGCAAAGGAAACTCAATCTTGGTCCGAAAGAAACAACGCGACAACAAAAACGAGAAGAGGAGAGGAAGGGCGTTTGGTGTTCATGTAATGACGAAGGATGGAACTCTCAAACGTCTCTTTTTTTCTCTCTTCTGCGTCGCGACGTCAGCGCTCGATACCGGCGACGTCTCGAGGTTCGTCCTTTTTCAAAACGCCTTCCATCCTCCTCTTCACGTCCCAGTTGTACACCCTCGCTAAGTTCACCTCTTGTATCGTCGCGTTGTCTTTTATAAACGCCAAATCGCCATCCGTCGCGATTAAAGATTTCTTACAGTTTTCTAAATTGGTCTCCAACAACTGCTTCGCCTCGGCGAGCGGATATTCCAGCATGACGTTCGCGCCGAGCCAAAGGAACACTTTGCTCGGATCCTCGATGTCAGCTTTGGCGTAAATCGACGCCTCGCCTAACTGATACTTTAATTTCGTTGTAGTCGTCGTCTTTTCCTCCTCCTCCTCTTGACGACGAGTATGGTTCGCGTCTAACGCGTTCAAGGCTTCTAAATTCTTCTCGATCTCCGGGATCTTTCGCGTCAAACGTATCTTCTCGTTCTGCGTGACTCTCTCTAAGTTTTTCATCTGTTCGTATCGAGCTTGTAAATCTCTCATCACTGGTTCGAACGCGTTTTCTCGATTTTCTTCTCGCATGTACTTTTCCACGTCTTCGATGAACTAACGATATACATAATAACAGAGAGATTTTTGTCAATTAATTCATTTCCCAAACAGAAGCGAGAGAAAGGTCATCGGTCGTTTGATCTCCTCGGACGTAAACGACGTACACGATCACCATCACCATCGCGCTCAAAAAAGTCTTCTCCACGGAGAGAGAACACAGAGAGAGGAAAAAGAGAGAAACGCATCCTCTCCTCCTCGCGTGATATATACTACACGCGTTAAAGAAGAACAAAGGGAAAACAAAAGTCAACGTTTCCAGGGGGGAAAATTCGTCTCTTTTGCGCAACACGAAGAGAGAAGAGAAACGCACGAATACTAAAACTCCTTCGCAGCACACGACGAATAAAACGTACCCTGGCCTTTGGCACTTTCGTCGAGACCAACGACGACTCTTTTTCCTCCTCTTTTTCCTCTCGTATTTTCGTCTCGCTCGCCATCTTTATGTGTCTTCTACTACTGCTAGTAATAGCGCAGAAAAGTGACAGAGAGGAGAGGACTTGCTTAAACCCTAATTCGTTGCAAAACCCTAAACATTTTTTGCGTTTCTTATTTTCAAAAATCCGTCGTGTCGGCGCCAAAATTCGTCGCGCTTTATTCATCGCAACTGACGCTCTCTTTCCCACTCTTTCTTCGCGCGAGGAGCGCGTAAAACTGCGTCGAGTCGTTGTTTTTGTGAGATTATTTTTGTGTGGTTGTTGCGGAGAGTAAAAAAAGAAGAGCAGCGTTTGCAAATCTTTAAATGTCACAATCCCGCTCGGTGTGCTTCTCATCGTCGCAATCATCATCCGCTCGTGAACGAATGTGGACGTCCACGCCCGGGAAACGAACGTGGTTCCAACAAACGAAGACGAAAAAGACGACCAAGAGTAGTGCGTTCTCGTCGCGTTCGATGGGTGAAGAAGGC
>Ga0181557_1001026_pt1 | contig 33034 bp, 41 predicted proteins | sample 011ome_23_FD_148632 | JGI IMG/M metagenome (GOLD analysis project Ga0181557, IMG submission 148632) | Coastal salt marsh microbial communities from the Groves Creek Marsh, Skidaway Island, Georgia - 011506CT metaG (spades assembly) | ecosystem: Environmental > Aquatic > Marine > Intertidal zone...
GTGTGTAATGATAACTGATCCTTTGGATAATATTATCTCTCATGTGTCAGATATAACTGGCGTTAGATTGCATGAACTTATGTCAAGCAGAAGGCAGCAAGGCATAATGGATGCTAAACAAATCTATGTATATCTAGCAGTGGAAACCACAAGCAAAAGCTATATTCAAATAGCAAAGGCTATATCAAAAGATCATACAACGGTCCTGCATGCATATAAAAAAGCTAAGTATAAAATTGATGTTGATATGAGGTGGCTCACAAAATTGCGCAGAACTATAAAGCAGATGGGCTTACCATTAATCGTCTAGGTTCTTAACAATCTGAACTACCCTGCCAATGAGCCGCACATCAGCAAGCCTGACTGTGCGGTTCTTTCGTGTCTGATACACAGCATTCATACCGTCAATCTTTTTTCCTAATTGCAAACGATTTTCATAGAAGAACAGCACTACATTAGCGTCTTCAAATTTCTTTTGTTTGCGGGCAACGACTATATCGTTTGGGTTTATGCCATAGGTTAAGGAATCTCTATCAAATTTGTACGCGACTATATCACCAGTTAAATTATACACAGTTACAACACCTATATCTTGCTCAAGGTGATCTTTCAGCGTGATCGTTCTTGAAGCCGCATCCAATGGTGCGGTTTGTGATAGTGAGGGTGCTGATCCCGCAACGTAGCTTAACTTCCCTATTGTTTTAGACGATGGCACAAACTTGCCACCGTTTAAAAAGCGGGTGATGTTGGTCGGACTTGTGCCCGCCATAGTCGCCCATCTATTTGCAGACCATTGGCGTGTTTGCATGACTGATCTCATCCATACGCGAATAGCTTTAGATTCGTAGTCTTCCATTTAATGACACCTCCTACTGCACTTATACAGCAACAGACATCAACCGTCATTAGAGCTTAATGCAGTATTGCATTACTAATGCTATTGCGCAAGCCTGCATAAATGCAGTAAGTTACTATCATGTTGAGTTATATATCACAGTTAGAAGCAGCATCTAAAGCAGCAAACATCCAGCTATTACAAGCGTTTAGATTGTCTGGTGTACCCACCAGCACATACTACCGAACTATAGCTGGTAAAGATTTGCGTTTATCGACTGCCGAAAAGGTACTGAATGCGATCAGAGTTTACGCATTACAGCAAACCCAAGGCAATCAGTAACAATTGGGAGCAATTAGTTACTGGCTTGGTGTCACTGCGCCATGACCGAGGCTGGTCGCAAGAAGAATTAGCTGACCGCATTGGCTGCGCTTCATCACTGATCCACAAGTGGGAGCAGTACAAGCGAGTGCCATCTAACTTTCTTTTAATCTGTTGGATGGATGCACTTGAAGCGCAAGTCGAAATCAAAACCAAATAAGACAGGCCACTCACAAAAATGCCAAGGCTGCGGTGACATCACACCTTGGTATGTAATCTATGGGCATGGGGTATTGGTCTGCGTCTCATGCCATGAGGAAAAACGATGGCAACATCTCAGCGCAATAAAGGAAACTATCACGAAAAGTGGTGGGTCGAATGGCTATCCTCGTTCGGTGCCAAAGCGAAAAGGCAACCTCTCTCAGGACAGTTGGGTGGAGAGTTTAGCGGAGACATCCGCATCGAAACCAAAGCCGGAGTTCTGATAGCTGAGAGCAAGTACCAAGCCACAGGGCGTGGCTTTAGTTTCTTATCCAAGACACATAAAGAACAGGAGGCTGACATCTATTTGCTCAAGCAAAAGAGTGGGCCGAACTTTATATGTATTGAAGCCAGCAACCCTATCGCTGGAAAAATAATCGGCTGGCTATCAAGGAGGGAAGAAGAATAGCCAGCCGACATCACTATTAGCGGCGATGGGAGACTAACAAGCCGCAATTCATACTGCATTAACGCTTGCTTCTTGTCAATTATATATTAGACTGGTGCATATATGCAGCATTATAAAAACACAGCAGATTATATTGAACGCGCCATGCTTGGTAGGCCGGAAGGCTACCCAGTCTGGCTGCGCTTTGCCGATTGCCAGCTAATCAATCGATTGCTGGCTGAAGCTGCGGCAAGCAGCGATGACCCAGAGGTTCGTAAATTATACGAACGATTCAATAGCCAATACAAGGAGGGCTAAATGGATACCCAGACTGAACATCTCTATCGTGCTAACGCACCAATCACCAGCATCGAAGCAGCCGAGAGCATTGATGTTACTCACTTAGAAAAGATCGTGCTTGATGTCATCAAGTATTACACAAGAGAAGCAGCGTCAGCTTGTTACGATGGCTGCATCTCTGATGATGTGCGCAAGCGTTGCAAGAATGAGCATGGCATCGATAGCTATTCATCTGTCACTGCTAGGTTTGCATCGTTAGAACGCAAGGGCTTGATCGAATACACTGGCGACAAACAGCCCGGTCTCAGTGGGCGCAAGCAAAGAGTAATGATCGCAACAAATGTTTAGTATGATGGCAGACGCAATGCGTCTCGACATAAAGGATCCACTTGCCAAGTGGTTGCTTGTCACTTTGTGTGACTATGCCAATGACCAAGGCGAGTGCTGGCCTAGTACCTTTACCCTTGCCAAACGTACTGGCATGGGTCGGTCAACAGTAGCCAAGAAACTAAATCTTTTAATCGATGGTGGTTACATCAAACGCATGCCTACTGCGTTCAACTCAAGCACATACCGTGTCTATGTGGGAGGCACCGGTGTCTCTGTGGTAGACACCACTGTCTCTGAGGTGGGCAGTAACCTATCAGTAACCAATCATAAACCAAAGAGAAAGGCGGGTGTGTATATGCCTGATGATTGGGTTGCATCACCAGAGTTGCGCGCAGAGATAGACGCAATTCCAAACATAAAGGAGATAGACCATGACGCTGAACAAATTGAGTTCCGTGAATATTGGCAAGCCTCGGGAAGAAAGTACATTAGCTGGGATCGTAAGTACAAATGGTTCATGTCCAACTACCGTACCCAAGAGCGAGGTTTCATTAACAGCGGGGGCGCAGCGTCAGCTAGAGGTGGGGGATCCAAACAAGGTCTCAGCCAAAGTGAGAGAATGCGTCAGTTCCTTGCTTCCTAGCTTGCGAGAAAATCATAGCCAAGACTTTACACTCATGGGCTATTCAATTGGGCGTGAAGATATTGACAAGCTCCAATCTGCTTTAAGAGTAGTGGAGCAAAGCATGGAGCCTTTACCTCATAAGCTGATGACGAAGCACATCAAAACAATTGCGCCATTAGTTACGCTTGGTGCTTCATTCGATCCTGATATGTTGAATGGTAAAGTCGAGGCACTGGCTAGAGAATTGTCGCAGTACCCTGCCGATATAGTTATCTATGCTGTCGATAAGGTTAAGAAGAAAGCAAGGTTCTTTCCATCTTTTGCAGAGTTTGCAGAGATCTGTGAACCTATGGCTGCACCGCGTATTCTTTTGCGAAACAAACTGCATAAATGCATTGATATGCACAGGTAGATGTGCAATAATGCAGTATAAATAAAGGAGTGAACATGGAACGTAAGGGTTTCATCGGAGGTTCTGACCTCTACAATATATTACGCGGTGACTGGCATGACTTATGGCTGGTCAAGACAGGTCGCAAGCAGCCGGATGATCTAAGCCACATCTTCAAGGTCAACCTTGGCAATGTGACTGAGCAGTTCAATCTTGATTGGCTGTCCAAAGATACTGGCTTGGCTATGCCTCGCGCTTCTGAAGACGTCGAAGAAAAGAAACTCATAATAAAAGCCAGGTCGCATGTCGGAATCATAGAGATTCCTATCAAAGCCAAGGTCGATGCTATTGCTGAAGATGAAGAAGGTGTGCAGTACGTTGTCGAGTGCAAGCATACATCTAGCAATCGCAACATGAACGACATGCTTGAGAGTTACATGCCTCAGGTTCAGATGTACATGCATTGCCACGCCATAGACAAAGCGTATCTGTCTGTCATCTTTGGCAACACGCATGATTACTGTGTCGTTGATCGAAGCAAAGAATATTTTAATGCCGTTATAGATCGTGTCGCTGACTTCTGGCAATTCGTTGTTGATGATACCGAGCCGCCAATGGACGCAGCACGGTACAAGATTGACTGGTCTTCCATCGACATCAACGGCCTCAAGCTGCGTGATGCCAGCAAGGACAATCATTTCACATCACTCGCCTCTGACTTTGTGCTGACGCAAAACAAAGCCAAAGAACATGAGGCCATCAAGAAAGAACTGCGCTCGCTCGTTGCTGACGATGAGCGTGAGGTTTTCTGTGACTTACTCACTATCAAACGCGACAAGCGAGGGGCTTGCCGCATCACTGTAAAAGAAGGAGACGCCAATCATGGCTGAGAAAGCATTCAAAGAAGATCCAAAGCCTGCAAACTTTGACGAAGCAATGCTTGCATTCCAAAAGCTGCAAGTATCTGCCGTCAAGTCGGGCAAGAACCCACACTTCAAATCTAATTACGCAACGCTTGAAGAAGTAATCAAGGCTGCGTCACAAGCCAATGAGTTCGGGTTGTACTTTACGCAGCCGCTAGATCTCATCGTGCTTGGCGATCAGATCATTCAAGTAGTGCAGACCACTATCGTTCATGCGCCAACAGGAGAGAAGCGGGTTAGCCCCTGCCCTGTGCGCAGCAAAGATCCATCCGATGCTCAGAAGATGGGCAGCGGTATCACCTATGCAAAACGCTATGGCTTACAAGCTGCGTTTGCATTGCCGTCAGCAGATGATGACGGTAACGAAGCGTCAAAAGGCGCACCAACTAAACCTACCATTGTGGTAACACCAACAGCGGGAGCTTCATTCTAATGGAATACGACAACACTAATCAGGGTGCAGCGCACCCACCGTTCGAGACACAGCAGCTTATCTTAACAGGTAAGCTGGATGTGGAGGGTGACAACAAGCAAATCGCTATCGTCAAAGACACAGATAAGAATGGCGAAGCTATCCTTGTCGTGTATCAGCGCATCGGTTGCATGTACTCTAACGCTGATGCAACAGCAGAGAACAAGCAGCCTGCCTATTCCGGGCCGCAAGATGGCAACCGCAGACTAGCAGCATGGCGGTCAACATCAAAAGATGGGGTCAACTTCCTCTCTCTTAAAACACAAGAGAAATATGCTAGCGGTGCATCACCCCAGCCAGCAGCACAACCAGTGATTGCTGCCAATGACGTACCATTTTGACGAATTATGTGAGCGTTACAAAGTCTCAACGCTCACATTCAAAAGGTTTGTCAGAGCAAATGGGTTGCAATATTTAAGGATTGGCAACTCATTCGCAATGAATCAGGATCAGTTTGAACTGTTAGAAGAAGCGATGACGCGATGTTATCTATCCACAAAAGAGGCGAAGTTTACCACATCCGTGGCACCGTCAGCTATGCGGGTGAGACGCGCAACATCAGAAGATCAACAGGACAAACGATCAGGCGGCAGGCCGAGGAAGTTTGCCGAGCCTATGAGCAGCGTATCCTAAATGAAATGCGGGGTGGGGATAACCTCACCCCCTTCTTTGAACTAGCAGAAGATTGGGTATCTCTTGGTCGCGGAGATACTGACACTCGAAACGCTGCTTTGCTGTCTAATTTCTTTAAGAGCAAAGCAGCTTCCGAAATTAACACAGAAGCGTGGAACCTTTTAGTTCGCCGCAAGCTGAAAGGTTGTAGTAATTCACACATCAACCGTATTAGAGCGACACTTGTAGCGATTTTGAACCACGCTTCTGTGACCATAACTATACCACGGCGAAAAGAATTAAACGATAGGGTAAGGTTCTTATCTTACGAAGATCAGGAAGCCTTACTAGCTTCATACCCTGAGTTCATCAGGCATTATTTTATTACGCTATGCTATCAAGGGTTCCGCAGACAAGAAGCGTTGAACCTAAAAAGACAAGGCGTAAACTTTGAAAGCAACACCATCCAGCTAAAGGTCAAAGGTGGTAAACTTCTTACTGTACCCATGCACCCAAGAGTACGCGAAGCGTTGCTGCCCCACATAAGGCAGAGCAACGCAGAGCTAGTGTTCCTTAACAAAGCAGGCAAGCCTTATTCCTTTGGAGATAGCCTTAAAGGATTGCATACTAGAGCCTGCAAAAAAGCAGGCATCAATGACTTTACTATCCATGATTGGAGACACCATTTTGCCAGCAGATTGATGATGGCTGGTGCCGATCTAAACTCTCTAATGAAATTAGGTGGTTGGGAATCTGAGAAGATGGTCTTTAGGTATGCTTCAGTTTCTAACGAGCACACCAGAGACACACTGGAGAAACTCAAATGAGAAAACGTCAACGAAATCCGGTAGTTATAAACAGTGTACTTACCCTTGGTAAGGGTGAGGTCGCGTGTTCGAATCACGCTGGCAGCACCATTCTTTCCTTAATAAACAAAGCCTTACGCAGCTATTTGTTCTGGCTAATAACCTGCATTTATGCATTGTTATACACTTTTATACACCTTTATTAACCTTATTAAGCACACCAGACGCACAGAGGAAATGCATTAATGAAGCGCGGAAAACAAATCAAGACATCGCAAAGATTCAGCAGAGAGATGCCTCAGTATCATTACTCACCATCATTGGAAGTAAACTCTCGCAAAGAGAGGGAAGCTAACAAAGAAGGGTGGATAAAGAATGCAGCATTACTGCCCGATAATGCTTTTGCAGATGACGTTGTTACGCATGATGACGCTGGCTGCTTCTATCACCGAGAGACTGAGGTAGCCACAGGCTGGTCGCAGCTTGGCGGTCATGCAGAAGGCAACAATGAAATAGGAAGGAACACAAAGACATGAATAGAAGTGATTGCTTAGAGCTTGCATTCAATGCAATCCAAGACAGAGGCGCAAGCTACGGCACACCAGAAGCAAACTTTAAAAGGATAGCCAAGCTATGGTCTGTCTATAAAGATGTGCCGTTCACTGTCAAAGATGTCGGCATGATGATGACCTTGCTAAAGATAGCGCGTCTTCAACACACCGACCATGACGATTCATTTGTTGACATAGCTGGCTATGCAGCCGTTACTGCCGAAGCGATCTCCGGTATTGAAGATACTCCGCACCCTCAAGAGGATCCGCAAAACATTGTACCCATGAAACAGGATTAGGATTATGCGGATCAATGATCTGAAAAATTGCCTGACCAAAACGCTGCTGTTCAAATCCTTTGACGAAGGCGTAAGTGTCATGGAATTTGTAACCTCTCGCTCTGGCAAGCCAAGCTGTAGTTTCCTGCTCCACCAGTTCGATCTGACCCAAAGCCCAGTTGTGCTTGTGTCCACTAATGTACAGCGAAGCGTTCGACTTAAACTTGGCCATCTTGTTTTGGGCATGAAGGCTGTTCCATTGGGAATGACCCGGCATATCATGGGCGGCGTGGATGCGGCAGGCTCTGCCGTTCGGGAACTTCAACTCAACTCGCGCCTCCCAATCCTCAAGAACACTATGGGGAGAGCGCATCCATTTAAGCGGATCACCGGCACCAGACCACATATCGTGGTTGCCGCCAATCAAAATGAGAGGGTTCATCTCGTTGATTAACCACTCGACTAGCTTCCATGCTGTTTTATGAGAGGTGTCTTGCTCGCCGTATAAGCGTCCTAGACGGCCTACCCAGTTATTCTGGTAGTCACCTAAGTTGCACCCATACACACCGTCATACTCGTTGATTATACGCAGATGCTCACGCAGATTATCCCAATCACAATAGTTGTCATCGATGTGAGGATCACCCATCCATAGCAAACCAATGGGTTCATCCGATTTCATCTCAATCGGTATCCATTTCTTTGCATCACGATTAGCTTTACGCTTCTTGAAGCGGCTATGGAGATGATCGATCACCTCATCTATAGGGATGTCATCTTCTGGCAGTGGTTGAATAGTGTATCGGCTATCAGCAAAGTTTTCTTTTGCTTTTTGAATACGGTTCTGAAGCGTTGCCAATGGTATACCGCTGGCTTCAGATGCTAACTTTAATGTGCCATGTGTGTCGTATAACTGCTGGGCTTCATCAAGTTGCTCTTTACTGAGTGTCATTACAATCCAACATAAGTTGTTTAAGGGCTGGGCCACGCGTCTTTATTTGCTGATACCAGAGAGAATCTTCCATTTGAGCAGCAGCCTCGTTGAAGTCTCTGTCCTCTAGCGCAGCAATTAACTTTTTGAAGCGCGAGAATCGAGGCCATCCAAGGTTAAACACCATCGATGCCAGCACTAGCTGGGCTGGGTCAGGCAGATCACGCCACCAATACATGCGGTCATCTAACTCATCGATGGCAACCTTAACATCATCAGCAAGAATGACCTTGGCTGCATGCTCTGAGATAGGTGTCTGAAGATTATGTCCATAACCGATTGTCGGAACGCCAACAGTATCGGTATACATAGTAAGGCTCTTGCCCTCATGCTCTGCAATGAGGTCAGTCAACTCTGATACTACAATCATTTCTTAAACATCTTTGTTAGCTGTTGAACACCGAAGCTGGCGGCAAACACCACACCAACAGCCGTCTTATAAAAGTCAGGCATAGTCTCAAGCGCAGCAAAGCCGCGCTGCACAATGTCCTCATGCCCTGTGAATGAGAGTATCAGCGGAATGCTGACCAGAATTGTTAGCCACTCATCTTTCCAAGATGATGCAGAAGCAGACGCCATTGTCTGGTTCCACTCCTGTTCGCCAGCAGCAACACGCTTGGCTACTTCGACCTTGGCTTTCTGTGTTTCGACCTTGCCTTCCATCCATGTGCCAGCAAGAGAGGCAACAGCATTAATGATAGCAATCATGTCAATGTACCTTGCTTCATTGGAGAACACTTCCAAGCGATTGCTTTGTACTGTGTCATTCTGTTTATATCGTTAGCCATTTCCATGGCGCGTGCTTTACAAGATTTATATGTGGTGAGGGGATGACGTGCGTTTTCAAATTCAATGCATTGATCTAAGTTGCTCACAAGGCATGCCATGACTAACGCTTTGAACATTTCTTAAACCAGCGTTGCACTGTTTCCATCTCGTAGATGCGCAGCGCAGTCCATACGATAGTAAACAAAGCGGCCACTGGTGGGAGAATGTCTGTCACTGAACCCACCGTTGCGAATATTGCTGCACTATCAAGTATATCTTTCTGATCCATGACTTAACCTACTGCATTAATGCATGTTGCAAAACGCACATTATGTAAAAGCAATGATAAAAACGAAGACCGCTACAACAGCGACCACAAACACAGATGCACCTATTAATATGTATTCAAAGATTTCTTCTTGCCGCCTTGCAGATTCTATCTTTTCTTGCCGCTGCCTTACTCTAATGTCTGCTTGTATCTTTATGATCTGTTGCCAGGCATTCATGCCGTAATGACCAGTGATAAAGTTACGAAGCTCGTTTTCCATCTGCTGTGCCTTCTTTAAAGCAGCAAATGTTTCTAATGCTTCTTCCTCTACCGATCCAATGCGTCTGCCTTTTGCCTTAGAGTGGCCTTCCTTGACAGCGTTGATGCCTTGCATCCATCTACCGAGATCGCCTGCCATCTGCTCAATCTCACGCCCATGCTGGAAGGCGGTGCAAATGGCTTTGTATGCGGTGCTAGCAATAGCAATTCCGGTGACTGGATCCATTCATTATGGTGCCGGTGCTTCAGCTTCAGCAGCTGCGGCAGCAGCTTCAGCGGCGGCAGCTTCAGCAGCGGCAGCTTCAGCAGCGGCGATAGCAGCAGCGATAGCAGCTTGTTCTGCATCATAAGCAGCTTGCCAAGCGTCTACGCACCACTGATATGGAGACAAATCTGTGATTGCAGTGTTAACAGGGTTGCCATCAGCATCCTTGCTTTCAACATCACCTTTCGTGTCATACCATTGAAGTGCATGAAACTCGCTTGGCAATGCAGACAAGTCTAGGTCTGTGTAAGCAACGCCGTCTTTTACGACAGTGCCATCATCTTTGATTATCGATATTCTCATTGCCTTACCTCAATCATGTCTATTAGGGTTGGGTTTTTAATTTTCTCTAATAATTCGTGGCTAGTTGCATTTTGCTTAACCATCTCATTGCGAAAACTTTCAACAGCAGCACCTGTCTGACGTGACTGCTGTGCGTTTTCAATCAAAAGCATTGGCATCCAAGCCATAGCACAACCAAACTCATCTACTGGTTTGCCTGTGTTTGGGTCAGTGCCAGCCAGCTTTACAAACCAAGCGCAGTCCAACTGTTTGCAAGGCTCAAAGCTGTTAAGTGGGCAGTTATGTTTTACATCAAGCTGCATTAGTTTTTACTCGCAATAATAAGATCAACATATTCAACATTAATTGCTGCAGCACCACCGCTAAAGGTTGCGCTGAGTGAGTGACTGTGTGAGCCACCACCGCCTGTTGAATTTGTGTTTCTAACATAAGCAGAGTTAAAGGTTCCGGCACCAGTAATAGGTTCCGCGCCGCTGCCATAAAAATAGTTAACACTGTGATTGTGACTTGGCATCTCAGAAATAGTTAACGTATGTGATCCTGTCGAGCCAGCAATCGTACCAGTGACCGTTGGTGTGCCAAAAGCTGTTGTAAATCCGCTAGAACCACCAGAACCAACAGTGCCAGTTACAACTCGCAACGCTTTATCGTTATGCGTTGTTTGCTTTGTCCAACCAGTAGGCGCAGCAGTTTGCTGAAACAGCATCAGTGTGCCTGATGGGAACGCCTCAACGCCTGTCAGACCAGAACCGTCGCCTGAGAAAGCGGTAGCGGCTACTGTTCCTGTTACAGATATTCCAGATGAGGTGGTGGCGAGTTTTTCGGAGTTATCATAATAAAGTTGGACAGACCCGTTTGTGTTAAATCTTGCTTTAAACTCATTTGCCGCAGAATTAGTGATGCCAACATAATCATCAGAAGCAATCCATAATTGCCCTGTTCCTGTATCTTTAATAAACGAGTCAGCCCCATCGTGATAAATCTGCAAGTCAGACCCAGCACCGAAAATGGCCTTGTTGTTGTCGCCAAAGGTGATGTCGTTACCGTTGGTGTCTAGGTTGCCCCCAAGCTGCGGGGTAGTATCATTTACTACATCAGCCGCAGGGACATTATCTAACGCCCCTGCAACAATATCTCCATTAGCATCAACTAGGTCTGCAATGTCTCTTGCTCTAGTCATTTATATTCTCCGTTTATTAATCTTTACTCGCCATAATAGCGTCAACGTACTTCACGTTGATTGCTGCTGTGCCGCCTGAGAATGTTGCTGATAATGAGTGACTGTGTGAGCCGCCGCCACCTGTGCTATCCGTGGTTTTGGTGATTTGTGATGTTGGGGCATACGAAACAACAACAGTTCCGCCAGCTCCGCCAGCAGTGTTTCCGGCAAAAGTATGATTATGGCTTGGCATCTCAGCAATTGTGAGAGTGTGTGCGCCAGTCGAACCAGTAATTGTGCCAGTGACGGATGGCGTTGCAAGTGCAGTAGACAATCCAGATGAACCGCCGCTGCCCACTGTACCACTAACGATACGCAATGCAGCATCATCGTCTGTGGTTATCTTAGTCCAGCCTGTGGGTGCTGTAGTCTGACCGAACAGCATCTTTGTGCCTGATGCAAAAGAGATAAGCCCTGTCAAAGCAGAACCATCACCAGCAAAACTTGTTGCTGTGACTGCGCCACCTGCTGTAACCGTAACTTGATCGTGATTAGCAATACCAAGACTGGTTAGCGTTGGGATTGTAATACCAGTAAGATTAGAACCATCACCAGTAAAACTTGTTGCAGTTACCGCACCACCCGCTGTGACTGTGACCTGATCGTGGTTGTCCAAGCCAAGGCTAGATAAAGTCGGAGTGCTTACTGTACCGCCTACCCAATTGGAGCCATTGTACTGAAGAAACTGACCATTGGTTGCGCCAGATGCAGCCACATCGTTGGCATCATTGATGCTGAAATTACTGATAGAAAACGTGCCGTAAGCTACAATGTCTACCGTATCATTGAGTGCCGCACCAGAAGCCAAGACAATGCTTGTGCCGTTGGTTGCTGTAAAGTCTGTACCAGCAATCAGCTTAATACCATTAAGGTAAACATCTACATAACCAGCATCATATGTTGCAGCAAAGCTAGTCTGCCCAGATGTCGCTGTGTAGGTTGTCCGCTGTGATGTGCCATTGACTGATGAGCCAGCGTTCTGCCAGCCAGACCCACCATAGACCTTCATGGTATCTGATGATGTATCAAACCAAAGATCACCTAATGTCGGTGATGATGGGGCTGTTGCATCAATAAAATAAGTGTCACCAAAAGCGTTGATGTCAGCAAGGTTGTTTGATGCGTTAATAACAGCAGCAATGTCTGCGCCAACAAGGTTGACGTTAGCAATGTTATTAGCAACTACATCAATCTCTGAGGTAGCCTCATTAAGATCATTAGCTACTGTGACTACTTTAGCTACTTCAGCCGCAATAGCTGAGATATCAGATGCGTTAGTAGCAGCGGCAGTAACATCAGCGGCAATATTTGCAACCGCTGTAATGTTAGCAGAGATACCAGCCGCAGTGTTTACGTTAGCAATGTTTGTTGCCACGGTTCCAATGTCAGTTGCGTCAGCAGCGACAGCGTTGATGTTAGTTGCGTTACCAGCAACAGCATTAATATTAGCAATGTTAGATGATACCGTACCAATATCAGTTGCATCAGCAGCGACTGCGTTAATATTAGCAGCATTGCCTACTACAGAGTTAATGTTAGCTGTGTTACCAGCAACCGATGTCACGTTGGCTGCAATGCCTGAGACTGTGGTCACGTCAGATGAAATACCAGCTACAATGCCAATGTCTGTACCATCAGCAGCTACTGTGCTTACGTCAGCAGAAATGCTGGCAACAGTATTCACGTTAGCAATGTTGGTTGACACTGCGCCAATGTCAGCAGCGTCAGCCGCCACTGCGGTTACATCAGATGAGATGCCAGCGACTGTTGTTACATTGCCTGATATGCCAGCGACAGTGCTAACATTTGCATTGTTGCTCGCGACAGTTGTTACGTCGGCATTGATACCAGCGACTGTTGTGACGTTAGCGTTATTGCCTGCAACGGTTGTGACGTTAGCAGCAATTCCTGAGACTGTAGATATGTCAGAAGCAATTGCAGCAGTGTCAGTAATAGCGTTGGTTGCTACTGTACCATCTTGAATGTCAGCAAGTGTAGCAATGTCAGCCGCAGCCGCAGCAATAGTCGTTACACCAGCAGTAGATGGGCCGTTTACAAGATCGCCAGTTACGGCATCAAACGCCAAGACTTTACCAGCCCGGCTGGCAACAGTAGGTAATGTTAGATTTGCAGCCGCATCAGCATCCGTCAAACGAAGCGAGCGACCAACCTCATCATTAAGATCAGCATTGATTGCTGTTATTCTATCTAACTCCTCATTAAGAGAAGAAACATCGAATGGACCTGATGTTGGAAAATCTGTAGTACGCTCAAGCGGAATGCTTCTTGTTATAACAACAGTGCTGCCACCAGACGCACCAACAACCGTCATTGCAATTGTGCCAGTAGAACCAGAACCCCCAGCTACAGTGTAGTCAGTAGTGATGGTTTTGAGTGTGCCATCAACATATGCGTTGAGATCACCTTCTTCAAAGAACTCAAACGGCACAGTAAAGCTAGACTGTGTAACACCAGATGCCACAGTGTAGGATATTCGTGGTGAATTATCGCTCAAGTTAATCGTCATAGTAATCCTCTATCATGCAGTAATGCAGTTTGCCACGCACAATTAACGGCGGCCTGCGTTAAAGAAATCCCTTGCATCATCACGCCACAACGGCAAACCAACAAACGGCATCGCGTAACCTAAGTCTTTAGTAGCACCTACCCTGTCACCTTTAAGGTAGCGATCCCAAAGACGGTAATATTCCAAACCCAATCCAGCGGGTGCGCCTAACACTTCAGTAATAGCATCACCCTGTCTTTCGCTTGGTGTGCCGCTAATCCATTTAGGCGGGATTGGAGATGCATTCTCGCGCATCATGCCAGTGTTGACTGCCATAGCTAGACCGCGATAACCGATGTCAGAGTACACACCCAAGATACCTGAGTGATCTACCACTCTTGCCATTGTCTCAATGCTATCTGCGTCTTTCCACCATGACTGATCTTTGAATGACAGCGATAGGTAAGACATACCAAGCAACGCAGACACGCCCTGCAATCTGTATGCCCTGCTTGGATCAGCAATCGCACCAATGATCTTGTTGTTCGCACCAAAGGCAAAGTTCATAAAAGTAAATGGCAGCGTCATTAGCTGGCTGTCCATGCGAACAAGTGCAGTAGAACCAGTAGATGCTCGCTTATCTATTGCGTACATCTTAGGAAAAACTTTACGCATCTGTTGGAAGTATGCGTTGTCTTTCATATACATCACACCATCCATGATGCGCGGCTTGTCGAACGTAGTAGCCATGATGATGGTGTTGTTAGAGTGTGATGCGATAGCTGCCTGATATTGACGTACAGCCGCACGTTGCTGCGGTGTGTCTCTAGCCCAAGCATCTGTGTTAGAGAACACAAAGTCTTCTGACTGATGCTTGGTGACAGGAGCATCAGCAATGATCTTAGCCATCTCCTCATCGATACCATAGCGAGCCAGATACTCACGATCAGTAGCGTTGATTGTACCCTTTGACCATTTCTGAGACAGCTTGAAGAATTTATTCTGCACAACCATTTGATCCAGCAGCTTGCCGGTAACAGTCACAGGCATCAAACCATTCATTGTGTAATAGACTTTGTTACCAACAGCGGTAGCTTTTTCCAGCATATTAGGCTGAATGCGCTTGACGTTATCAGACAAGATCTCTCTTGCAGCCACGTTGCGAGAGATGTCAAGCAACTCACCAGCGAGGTTAGCTTGCCGGAATACACCAGCCACAAAGCCTGTGTCATCTAGCGCAGCCCGACCAGCTTTAGCTACATCCTTATAGCCATGAGCAAGAACAATACTGCCAACATCAGTAATAGCAGATACACCAGCACCACCAAGATACGTCCAGCCTGTCCATGACTTGACTGCTTTAGCTAACTGGTTATCCCAGCGATCAGGACGCTTGACGAAGTTGCCCATCACTCTGTCGTAGTCACCAACCATAGCGGCCTTGGCACTTAGAATCTGATCTTCAGACAGTTTGCCTTTGCGCAACTCAGTCTCGAACGCATCCATGACTTCATCGATTGTTCTGCCACCATAGGTTTCAGCGAATGCAATCTTCTTACCCATGCGTTCAAAGTAGCTGTAAAGAGCATCCTCATCTTTAATGATGAACTCCTCTACCATCCACTCAGGTATGTTGGTCTTGCGATTTTTTAGATGCTTTGTGCTGCCGCCACCAAACGATAGATTCTCAAACTCATCAGCGTCTTCTTCTAAAATATTTGCAACACTACGCTCTGCATCTGCTCTGGTTGTACCAGTGTATTTGGGATCAGGATTGTTGCTGCGTTCGATAGTGTACCACTCATCAAACTTTGCAGTCAGACGCTCTCTTGCCCCCTCATCTGAGAGCAGCAGCTTCTTGTCGTAATAGATTGGGAACGCAAAGTCTCTGCGAGGCGGCGAATTGATTAATCCTTGAAGTCCGTCAACGTCATCTCTGATCTTGTTGATTTCTCTGTCGAGATCTGTGAGCAGTTTGAATTGCTTTTTGGTTGCGCCTGCGTGGGGCTGGCTTTTGATTTTGGCTTCAAGCTCGGCCAGCTTTGTTGTCTTCTCATCCAGCTTTTTATTTGCAGCATCGATGCGTTCCTTTAGCTTTGCGTTCTTGGGGAACACACCAAAGAATGTGGCATCCTCACCAATCTCTTTGAATGATTTATCAAGCAACACGGCTGCATTCTTCTGACTTTCAGTCATGGTTGCAGCAGCTTCTCTAGCAATACGAGGGTTGCCAGAGTTTACTTTGACATGCTTGGTGATGGTGTCAGCAAGCCATGCATTATACTCTTTGTTATTACGGTAGAACACACCAGCAAAAGAACTAGCCTTCTCACCTATGCCTATGTCTTGTGCATGCAAATCACGCAAGCCGCGCTGCACAGAGTTGAACGCGCCATAGTAAGGCAGGATGCGCTGCGCTAGAGACTGTGTTGCTTTGCCTTCTGCGTTGGCTTTAGTGGCAATAGATGCATTGCTAGACATACGGATAGCTAAAGACTTTGCGCCCTGCGGCATAGCAGGGTCAGCAAGAAACTTTTGCAAGTCATTACTTAGAGGGTTAGAAAACTTTAATGTGTTGTCACCGTCACTTTCAATAGATCCAGCTTCTCTTTTAATTGCTTCTGTTTGAGCATTAATATTTAGATCTTCATCTTTTGATAGATTTATAGTGCCATCAGAACCAAAGACATGCCTCACTGGTCTTCCGCTTACTGCACTCACAACCTTATTTACAGAAGACTGAATGAATGGCTTGGCGTAAGTCAGACCCATGCCAAGCACAGGTGACAATGCAGTAGATGCTGCAATGTTAAGAGTAGATTCAAAGTCAGCATCAGCTACTTGAAACGGCTCTCTGATAATCTCTGATGTAGCACCACCAACAAAACCAGCAGCAGCAAACTTGGCAAACGTACCTAGCTTTGTAGCCCCACCAACCACGTTCAGACCGGGAATGAAGCCGATCAGAAAGCTGGGTACATCACCAACTATGTTAGCTGTTAGCGCACCGTCAGCCATAATCTGGTCACGCTCTAGTGCAAGGTCAACCTCACCAATAAGAAAGTCCATATGCTCTTGGTTCTTGGCACGAACCAGATCGTCATAGTATGGAAGATGGCTCTCAGGAATATTGGCAACAGCGTCATAGCTTTCATCCCGCACAACATTACTGAACCGCCTCATCTCCTCAAAGTGACCAGCAATAGGCAGGCGATCTGTAAAGGATGCTTTGAATGTTTCAGTCCATGATGGAGCAACGGCTCTGCCATCAGCAAAGCCGCTGTCTAATGTTATGAAGAAATCAGCAATCCCATGATCCATTACTTCTGCCCTGCTAACTGCCTTGCTCTTTCACGTTGAGCATCAAGCTGTTTGTTGATGCTTGCGTACGTTTTCTTCATGCCAACGGATCTGTCAGTAGAACCCATTGGCTGTATCTTTTTCTCCCCAAGCCGGTTAGTGCCAGTTAGGTAGGCTGCTCTTGCTGCGTTTGCTGCTTCTAACTCTGCTTTGATTTGCTTTTGAGTAACTGCACCACGCGCATTAAGAACAGCTTGTGGGCCAACAACAATAGGCTTCATGTTGTTATCAAGTATCACTTTGCCATTCCTGTCTACAATGCGGTAGCTAGGAAGATTAGTGGGTACGCCTTTGATTGGCCTTGTGCCTGTGGTTGGCGCAAAGAAAGCAGTGCTACCCATCTTGAGGGCTTTGCCTGTGCTGCTTTGCTTTAGTGCTGTTTGCGCAGCACCCAAAATAATGTCCATCTCACCATCACGATTGTAATGCTGCTCTGGTGCAAAACGTGTGTAAGTGCGCTGACCACCTTCCAGTGCCATGTATTCAGACTTCTGAAATACTTTATCAACAGAGTTTGCAATTATAGTTGCCGCTCTTGGTGCATCAAATGTATAGATCAAATCCGCAGCGTATCTAGCAAAGTGTATGTTTACAGCGGCATCAGTGCTGCCTGTTGCATCACGAACAAAGTCAAGCACAGTTGGCTGTTTGCCATCCACTCTCATATGCTGTGCCATTCTTTTCTTGACTGTTTCCTCTGCTAGAGGATCACGCTCACGCTCGGCTTTCCTAGCTAAGATGTCTTTAGGTGTAAAATCTTCAAACAAGGTTGTGTTAGCAATTGAATCCAATGTCTCAAAGAACATGATAGTGTCATCAGGAATACCGCGACTGTTATAGACTAAACGCCCACCACGCATACGCTGCGTTGACTGCTTTACAAAGTTGCGCAGCATAACACTAGCCATCGGGTTGTCGCTGTTCTGCGCAAGCCAGCCTTCGATCATGTCAGGTGCTAGCGCATCAGTAACAGACTTGGGCAACTGCCCATTGCCCATTAACACTGCATACTCAGGAGCGTTACGATCACCTGTTAGAATTGCACCAAGGTTGTTAAGCAAATCCTGCGGTGTACCAATAGCGTACTTGCCTGTCTTCAAGATGTGATCGCCAGCATTGGCAGACAAAGGCGCACCACTAGAAGCCAAGCGGCTATATGCGCCGCGCAGCAAGCTATCTTTATTAGCCTTTGTTTGTGCAACGATGTTGTTTTCTACGCTGTCGAATGAAGATGCAAGTTTGTCTTGCACATCACCAAAGCCATCTGATGCAATCACTTCACTAAGACCAACAGCCTCTAGGATAGAACGATGCTCTGGGTTAGTAATGTTATCCATATTGCCAGTACGAATAGCAGTCTGAGCAGACTGCATGATGTTACCAATGGGAATGTCTTGCGTATATGGATTGTAATTATCACCGATGTTCTGGATCAAGGCAGATGCAACATTATCCAGCTTGCCAAGGAAATGCCCTTGGTTCACATCATCCTTTAGCTTCTGCATCATCTCGCGCTCGGCAAGAGTAGGAAAGTCCTCAACCAAGCCATCGATAATTTCAAGGATATTATTTCTGTTATAATCAGCATCGTCGCCAACGACATCGCCGCTTTCATAATCCTTGGACTGCAAGCCAACCATCGCCCTTTGATTAGAGATAGCTGATTCTAATATCTGCACACGGTTTACAAACGCAGCCTTATGCTCAACGCCAAGCCTGTCAGAGAATAGTTTATTGTAATGTGTCTCACCTTCAGAACTTAAAGATTGAGCCAAAACACCAGCATATTTAGCTGTGTCTGGATCAGATGCTAGACGCTTTAAAGTTTCTTCAGAGTAAGCCTTCCATTGCGCACTAAACTCTTTGTAGTTATACCCAGCCTTTTCGCCATGAGTTGCATGCAAAACATTGGCTCTGGATTGCGCATCTATAGTCAGCCTTTCCAAGAAACGCCTCTCAGCTTCCGGCACAGCATTCTGCCGCGCAACTTTAGAGAAGTCTTCTGGTATTTCTATTGGCGTTACGTTGCCTTTTTCATCTTGTCCAAAGCTGGCATATTGAGCAAAAGACTTACCCTTTGTTTCTTCTGCCGCATACTTCTTAGCGTAATCATACTCAAATAGTTTCTGCCCAATGTTAGCCAGCGTTTCACCAGAGGTGTCACGCATAGGTGTAACAACGCCGATAGGCTCATTGTAAACAGGATTGCCGGTAAACTTTGGGATCTCGGCCATTATGTAATATCCCCCATCTTGTCCATGCCAATAGCAAAGTTAGCCATGCCAGCCATCATGGTTGCGTTGGCGTTGATTGCACCCTGACGTCTGGTATTCTCTGCCTGATAGCGCATGCGGTTTTCAGCAAACATGCTGTTCACTCTGGCGCGGTCGATTTGCTCAGTGCTTTTATCCTTGCCTGCATTAACCCTTGCGTTAAACGAACGATCATTAACATCACGGTTAGTTTTGCCACGGATAGAGTTAGCTGTTGAACGATAGGTTTCAAAAGCATCAAGGCGATCATTATGCTCCTGCTGACCACGAATGCGTTCAAGCCTTGCATTAAACTCCTGCTGCTCGGCAACGCGAGCCGCTTGCTGGCGCTGCGCTGATGCCTGCTGCATTGATCCAAACAGGCTTAACACCTGACCAAACATCATAAAACTCATTAGAATGCCACCTCGGTTACAAGACCATTAATTTGAATAGGCAATGGTGCAGATTGAGAGATTGTAACGCGGGGGTCTTTGTCATACCCAAGCACTCTAAATTCTTCCTTGCCGCTAACAGGGTCAATGCCACTGCCAACAGTATGATTTACTGTTCGCAAAAGCATGTCTGTGCCATTGACAGATACACTCAATGTTCCCTCAAGATCCAAAGTAACCATTGTTATTTTGCGAGGTCTGCCAGTCAGAGGCCCTCCCGGAACCGCACCATCAATAGGCAGGGTTTTAATCTCAGGGATAAAGCGATAGCCAATCTGAGCAGACGTAGAAAGTTTGACACTACTAACATCTGCGTTACCACCAGCTACGGTAAACGTACCCAAATACTCTGTGCCATCTACCGCATGCACCACTGCACCATCTGCAAAGTGCGAAGACACATTAAACACGCCAGCAGTGCCAGTGAAGTCAGAAGCAAAGTCCATCTTCATCGATGTATCAAACTGCTCTAAGATCAGCTTATCAGTTCCACTGCCATCGTCTCTGACAGAGACAGCAAACAGATCTTCATCCACAGCGCAGATAGAATGGAACTTGCCTTCAGTGTTCCAGCGCATCCAGCCAGCACGTTTTTCATCTCGCAAGCTGTGGAATACAGCTAACTCACCATTATCCATGATGAACAAGCCATACGCGCCCGGTCTAGCAAGTGAACCTTTAAGAGTGGTCATTTGCACAGGGTTGCTAACCAGATGGTTAGATAGCAACGACACCATTGTAGATGTGTAAGCAGCCTCGGAATCAGAGAAGATATATTCTCTAACGGCTGTGCCTGTTGCTTGCACAAACAAAGTTGCGCCATCAAGAGATTGCGGCCTTACATATCCAGACCCAACTGGTGTCTGCAAAGATACTTTTGCTTTTGATGGCGTAACAGGAGCATCTTGGAAAGCAGGCACATAGAACTCTGACTGCGATGCAAACACTTGCAAGTCACGGTTAGACACAAGATGACGTATCTGGTTAGTAACACCAACGCTTGCATCAATATCAATAGCGTCATCATCTTCAGCTTTGCCAATGTCAAAGTTGTAATAGTGACCAGTCTTTGATGCCCATAATCCATCAGGCTGACTTGGCGTACCACCAAACCACAACCTATCCTCATGGAATGTAATAGCCTGTGGGAAGCCTCTGTAGCTGCTGTAGGACTGTTCGTACCACTCAGTGGTAGGGGAGGAGCTTTCAATCGTTGGAGAGCCTCCACCGTCAGCCTCGGACGTTGCAGAGGCACCCGCTGTTATTTCGTATTTATTAGCATCAATGATACGGCTGATGGTTCTGCTGCCGTTAATATTACTGGCACCAATGCCGCCAAGGCCACCAGCTTCGGCAATAACAACAGCCGCACCGTTAGCCAGACCATGCAGCACATGAGTGACTTCTACTTTGTTAGAATCTTTTTTCGTTTTTAACGCATCAATATCTAGCTGCGTTTTAAGTGTGCCTTGAAGAACGGCTGTTACTTGAGTAGCAGAAATGTAAGCACTGATAATTGCTTCAGTCTCGCCAATCAGCAACCTTGTTCCAGCATGTGCTGCATCAAAATAATTCTGTGAGCAAGTAAGCGTAACGGTTCCACTAGATGCACTAGCAGCTATGGTTGTGCCTGCACCTTGGAAATTATAATAGGGCTGATACTTTTTGTTGCCATCAATAGATTCGTCAAACTCAAACAGACGCATCTCAAAGCTGGTCAAGCCAGTACGCACCAACTCACGGCACAGGAACGTGCGGTGAGCAATAAACATAAAGTCACCTTTTTGTGAGTAGGTGATCTGGTTTAGGTTAGCGTCAGTAACAGGAACAGGATCACCATTGACATCAACAGTGAGGGTTTGAACAAAGGACACGGCTCCTGCGAGATCGATCCGAAAGATGTCGATGCGAGTATTTGAGAATGCAATGATATACTTCTCATCATCAGAAAAAACAAACGGCTCAAGACGTATCTGTTGAGGCAGTGAAGAATTATATGTGTGATTAAACTCATAGATCCGCTTGGTGCCGGGGCGATTAATAACCCCGCCTTCTGCACGAATAAAAAAGTTCTTCACAGATTCCGCAGCCGCAACATAGACAGGACTATCTGTCCTAGACCTGAGTGACGGACTAACTTCACCAAAAGAAAAGTTATTTAGCGGTACGCGTATTCTCGCCATTAACTTCGCCTTTCAGCAATGAACCTCGATGTAACAAGTTTGCGTGTTGTTTGCTGCTGGCTGTCCAATGTCTTAGCTTGCTGCATTAACTGTGCAGCTTTCTTTTCAAACATAGTTGCAAGCTGCTCATCTCTTGCAATGGCTAACGCAAACGCTGCCGCAAGAGCGTACTCAACCGCTAATGTAAAGTAGCTGGGGAAGTCCTGCTCACCAGCGCGATATGTATAATCAGCAACCACAACCTCATTGGCTGTGGCGTTAGAATAAATCTTATCCCCATACACATTGTACTCAAGATTAAGATCATTAATTGTAATCGCATGCAGCATTAATAAGTCACTAGGTAGCTGATGCGCAGTATCAAATCTTCCAGTAGGCGCAGCCGTTAAAGCATTAAGCACCGCTTGGTTAGTTGCAAACCGCCAGCGACTAGCACAGAGCGCAGTACGCACAACATCCTCATACACATTTGAGGCAACAAGTGCCTCAGTGGATGAAGATGAAAAAGACGTAATTGGCTGCGCACCAATAAGAACTAAGGCGCGAGCCGCAATGTCAATGTCTGAATTAGCTGCTGATGGCATATGGGTTAGGGGGAGAGTTGCCTCTCCCCCATTCCTTTAGTTGTTGTCTAAGAGTTCGTACACACCGTTGTCGTTGATTACGACTGCGCCCATGCTCATCATCGATGTAGCAAGATGTGACGCTTTTTCTGGCACATAGTTCAACTCTGTAGAAACATCAGCATTCACGCCAAGGCCAACAGCCGAGGTGTGGTAAGCCAAGTTTTTGCCAGCAGTAACAGCAGATGTTGAGAAGATCTTGAAACCCAAGAACTCCTTCATTGTCATGCCGCCAGCAAATGGTAGGTTCTGATCGCCAACAAAGTCTGACGATGCAAACTCATTGATGTTGAACAGATCGGCATAACCAGCAGGAGACATCGCAATATAGCGGTTGCCATCTTCTGGAATGTCGGCTGAACCAAATGTTTCAAACAAAGCAAGAAGGTTTGCTTTGCTTACAGCAGTACCAGTTGTGCTGATCTGCGTGGCATTGGCACCTGTGTCCATTGCGTCATAGATGATTTCATCTGTCTTACGACCAAGAGCAGCAGCAGCAGACTGTGCTACAGCTTGACGCTCATCGATGTTCACCTTCAACTCATCGAGTTTATCGATGTATTCTGCGGCATAGAAGTCAGCCATGGTTGCCTCGACATTTGTATGTACGAGTTCCATTGCAGTTACGTTACCGTTACGAGCCTTTGTTGAAGCTGTGCCTGTTCCGATCTTCTGAAAGCGTACAACGCTACCACGGACGTTACCAGATGTGCGTACTGTATTGCGGAGTTTAGACCCCATACGCTGATAAGCCATGTGAACTTCGGATTCAAACTGCTTAATAAAGGCAATATCAATTGTATTAGCCATAGTATTAAAGTCCTTACCAAAAAAAAGAAGTTACATTTTCACGCGGTTGTCCGTCTCTCGCCTCATCCAGTTATCCCTTGCGGGGCCGTCAGTTTGAAACAGGCCGTATACTATTCAAATGACACTTCCACATGAGGAGCGCAACGCACAAAACGGATGCATGAGAAGCCATTGACTAAGGTTTCTTCATCAGAGAAAAGAAACCCTAGCCAAGCTAGCCACTCGATTGTGTTCTTGTGATCCATTGGCACTACATTCTCGACCACATCCCAACGCTGCATAAAGTATTCCAGCATAGGTTTAGAGGCTCGTAAGAACTTGCGTGGGTACTTATCTATCTCGTCCGTACCCAGCAACCAAATACTGCCGGTTGTAATGTCTGGATCATCATAGATAGGCACAACACCGAACATGCAGGCTGGCACTCCTTTGTGAAGTGCAGTGTAAGTTACAGCGTCTTTTTTCAAGATGGGATAACGCAACGCCCGCCAAGGCGTTGCACCATGTATCATGCACTCGCGTACATCAGGTGATCTTAAATGATCTTGTAGATATTCAGCATGTTCATATGTCGCCTCTACAATAGAAACATCACCATCAACGTGGAATGCATTAACGGTAGAGTTTGGAAAAACCCTCTTGGACTTGCTTGACATAGTTTGGATCTCTCTGTGCTGGATTCCAATAGCGAGGGTCTTGCATCATTGTCTTCAACTGATCTTCGTTAGTAGCTTGAGGAGCTACAAACTGACCTTGTGGAGATGTTTGTTGTGACTGAGACATAAGATGCTCAAGCATTTTAATGCCCTTCGCACTCTGACCAAGCAACTCTATTTGATCTGCAAACTCCTCTGGCACGTTCTTGCTTGCCCAAAGATCAACAGCTTCAATGCGAGCGTCAGCATTCTCTCCCAACGCTTGACGTTCTGCTTCAAGGTTCGGCCCTTGGCTTTCCATGTATGAAGCATATTTAGCTATACCATCTGCAAACTCATCTTGCGAATAGCCGTTCTCGAAAGAATGTTCAGCCCACCAAGCAAGCATTTCATTATCGACAGCTTCCGCTTCATTGATCTGCTCTGGCAATTCGTAATCACCAGCAGTCTCAGGTCTGCCCTCAAGAGCAGAGACTTCTAACTCTTGCTCTATCTGCGCTCTGATTTCGTCTTGCCCTTGACCAAGTTTGGATTCCAAAGAGGAGTATGAAGCTGCCATATCCTCTGGTGTGTTGAACTTCTCTGGTAGCCACTCAGGGCGTTCAGAGACAGGTGCTTCTTCAACCGCTACTGCTTCGGCTAACTCCGCATTATCTGCATCATTCATTGTTGCTCTACCTTTTGTCCGTGGTTAATACGCCTCTCAATGAGGCCAACAAGATACCGCTGCCCCTCAAGATGGCGCAGTTCGGCATCACTTGCATTCGGCCCTTGAACAGATTCAATGGTGATCGAACGCAAATACTTTAGAACGGCTGAACCGTTCGGAGTTTTGAAAACTGAATTGATATTCCGAGAGATGATCTGGTCATCTTCTTTAGTTCGGGGGAAGTTATCCACCCCCAAGTGAAGGGATTGCTTGCGCATCTTGACCTTGCTGTTGCTGTTGCTGTTGATATTGCTGCGCAGCCTGCAAAAGTTCCTGCCGTTCTACTTTGTCCCTAACCAGATTATCTGGTACGCCAAACTTCTTAGCGAGATACAGCGCAACATCCTCAGAGTTAATAAGGACATTTAATACTTCGGGGCCGAACGTGCCTCCAACCATCTGTAAATAACGTGCGACTGCGCTGATGTCTTGGTTGGATTGTGCTTGTGCCAATGGCGACACTGACCGCACTTTGACTTCCCGCCCATTGATGGATGGCAACTCAATACGGCCTTGCTTTCTTAGAATGTAAACGACACGTTGCAATACTGGCTGAACCATTTCAGCCTGCAATCTGCCGAAAGCTGATCCAATACGTCTGGACAGATCAGCCATGCGTTCTGCAATCTCAGTTGCAGACGCGGGTGTTTTGTTAGGATCGCCTAACATATCATTGTAAAGCGCACGTTTGATGTTGCTGCGCATATCATTCAATACAAGATTAGCTACGTCAAAGTTGCCTGCGTTCTGAATAGGCTGCAAGCCAGCAGAACCCATAGCCTTTGGGATGATTGTGCCGGGAACGAGGTTAATTGTATCAGTGTTAATGATGCCATCATCATCCATCTGGTACACACCAGAGATAGCCATCTGTGCATTCTCTAACACCAACTCAATTGTAAGGTTGGTTGTCTTGATTGCACTAAGGGCATTGATGAGGGGGCCACGCCCATAGACTTCACCAGATGCTTTAGACCAACGGAAACAAACAAAAGGATTAGAGCCTAACCCTTTGTAGTTTTCCTGATAGATGATTTCTTTGTCGCCTACGTTGACCACATAGTAATCAAACTGTTCTTCGTTAGGCGTGCTGTAGTTACGGCAAATCACCTCTAAGATTTTCGTTTGAGTGTCAGGCTGGGATAGAACAGCAGCCGCAGTCTTCTCGCCTAAGATTGCCTTTGGATACGCAATAGGTATCTCTGAGTTTTTAAGAGAACGCTCTCTGTAAACGTGGTCAATCTTATCATCAGGGCCAGTATCCAGATGGACGGAAGGCAAAGGGATTGCGTTAAACCGTACTGGATTAATTGCATCACCTTCTTCAACCAAGAGAACACCAGTTCCCACTGCCAGATCCATGAAAGATTCATGTATCTCTTGACCGAAGTTGGAGTTCTGAATGACTTCAAAGACGTACTCAGTGACTTCATCAAGAGTGTTATTAACCTCATCCTGTTGATCCTTTGGAATTTCAGAGCCAGCAATAAAGTCAGCCCATCGCGCAAAGTTAGGTACTAGACCTGACTGCAACCTAGATGCAAATTCTTGCACACCAACAACTGCTGTCTCATCAAAGATCTTGTCATCGCGCCGCTGCCCCGGAGTTTCGCTATAGAAACTCTGGCGCATAGGCAACGCATAGTCATAACAATCTTCAAATAGAGGCTCAAAGTTTACACGCGCTTGTTTAGCACGTTCGTACTTTTGCAGCATACGGTCTGCAATTTGATCCATTAAACAGTCTCGTCATAGTAACCCAGAGCCGCTTTGTTGCTTGTAAGCAACGAACGTCTGCCAGCACCACCGCCAACTTTCTTGCGAGCAACTTGCTTCTCAAGAGTTTTTGCTTTCGCATCCTCTTTCTTCTGCTGTTCTGCTGCTGCTTTGTTGTCAGCTTCGATCTTGTCATTTGGATCGACCGCTGGCTTGGATGAACCGCCACCTAAACACATAATTTTAATCCTCTTATAGCTATCTGACTTGTTTAACCCACTGCATTAATGCAGATCAACGCACAAAACTACATGCGCGACCAAAGACCTTCTCGCCGCGCCTTTGGTTTGCGTGTGAATACATCAAACTCTCTTGTTGCTTGAAAGGGTTTGGTGGCTGTGCTGTTGTTGCGGAGTATCTGCCTACCCTCGCCAGAGCCAAGCATTAGATACTGCAAAGCGTCATGGATGTGAGAGAAGTGGTTCTTGTCTGGCTTGTCAGCATAACGCTCACCAGATACTTGCATGCGCTTGTACTGATACCCACCCTCAAAGCCTTTGATAATTGTGCGGCAGCGTTGATCGATAAGCAAACCAGACTGCCCTTCGATCATTCTATTGAGTGGTGCAGACACAGATTCCAGACGCAAGGCTACATCATTAGATGGCGCAGGGCGAGCAGACAGACCAGCCCCCCGCAATATCTGAAACGGTGTTGTCTCATCAGTCTGTGCGCGGAAGTCACCAGCCGGATCACCAAAGATAATAATCTCGCAGCCGCCGTAACGTGTAGCTATCTCTTGCCGCAACACTTCAGCAAAACGCACAATGCCCATGTCGAATGCAACAATCTCTTGAAGCAGCATCCATCTACCGCGAACCTTCTGCCCGAAAACAGCGGCAGGCGTTAATCCAAAGTCAATACCAATATAGACAGGCATGCCATTAGCTACTGGTATTTCTTCTCTAGCTATATGAATGTCAGGCGCAAACATAGGATAGACAGGCTTACCGTCCTTTATGCTTCCCAGCCTGTTCATAACGTAGACATCGATCCAGCTTTTGGTCTTGCCCTGTACGATGTTCGGATAATAATCCTTGCGCATATTGTTCTTGTTCTCTGCGCTCTCGTTTGGAACGTATTCGGATATGTCGCCTTCTTCTGTTTTGCGCTCTAACATCCCTGCGGGTTGTGTGAAGAACAGCCAGTTGTCTGGCCTTACCAGCATCTTTGCTTCTTCTTTTGAGATGTGATCTGGAACTGGAACCTCGCCCGACATGATAGGCCACCAATGATCTTCCTCCGGTGCGTTGGTATCACAGATCACACCTGTCCATGTTGCGCCGCCATCTTTCATAGAAGGGTAGCGACCAACACGCATGGTGCATGCGTCAATGATTGACTTAGGTATCTCCCTCGCCTCGTTCACCCAGATGCCAGTGAGTTCAAGGGAGAGCAACTTTTTCACATCTTCTGGACGATCAAGTGCGAGGAAGATTACTTCAAGGTCTATGTCGTTCTTTTTAATATGATGGGTGAACGGAACAGACCAAGTAAACTTGCCCCACTGTTCCTCTGGGAACCAGTCGAGCCAAGTCTTAATCGTTGTGGTTTTAAGCTGTGGGTTGGTGTTACGGATAACAGCCCAGCGACTACGGCGTGTGCCATCAGGTGAATGCTTTTGCTGTAGTGCGCGGCGAAAGATCTCCACGCAGCAACCAACAGACTTGCCCGAACCAACAGGGCCGCGCAAGCCACGAAAGAATACATCAGACTTCATAAAGGATTTTAGTACGTCACCATCAGGCTTGTACTTAAAGTTGGTCAACCTTGTGATCCTTACCGAACTTAATCATCTGAGCAATAACCTCTGGCCCGATAACAGAGATAACCTTATCGGCCTCGTAGTCATTACAGAAATCTTTGGGGTGGTGAGAAAGGTGTACCTTCTTCACTATTGTGCGAAGTAACTCACGCTCCTCAAGTTTAAGCATATGAAGAAAGCTCATGCTTTTGCCTTATTACGTTTGCTGATTGCTTTGCCTTTTTTAATGGCATCTGCTTTAGAAGAAGCACCCCAGACTTGTAATGATTTAAGCAGCCGTGTTGGCCTGCCTTTCTCATCACGCTCTGGGCCTTTGGCTGCACCCATACGCTGCAAGAAGCTGGCGCGGCGTGGGTTATCACCAGACTTAACTGGTGCCTTCATGCCTGTGCCTTCACGCCCTTTAGCATTCAAGCCGCCTTTAGGATTCTTGCCAGCAGCGCGTGTCCATGCAGGGGTAGCCATTACTTCTTCTTCTTAGTTGTCCACGCTTCATTCTTTGAAGGTGTGGATTTATCATCTGCCTTCAGTTTGCCATCCGGCTGTCGTGCGCGAACAACCTCATCAGAAGGCTCAAGAGGAAAGCAACGCACACTGTCACCAGTTAGCGTTTCACCTGTTTTGATTCTGCCATCAGGCATAGTAACGACAGCACCTTCATAGATGCTGCCATCAGCGAGTTTGTATTTAAGCATCAGCACGACCTTTGCGTTTCTTTGTTACGGCCTTACGCTTCAAACGCTGTGTTGCGCTCTCGCGTTTAGCATTACCAGATGTGATCTCTTTAGAAGACTGACCCTGATAAGGGTTCTTTGTTCTACCAACAGATGAGCCAGCAATAAGTTCTTTAGGAAGCTTCAAGACTTGTCCTACACGGATCTGGTTGGCGTTCTTGATCCCTGGATTTGCTGCCATCATCTGACGAACAGACACATCAAACTTAGCCGCAATCTCAGAAAGCGTATCGCCAGAACGTACAGTTACATCCTTCTTAATCTTCTTAGGAGCAGGAGCAGACTTCTTTGCTGCCTTACGCGCTTTAGCTTTTTCAATAGCTGTCTTGCTCAGAGATGAGCCAGTAGCGGTAGCCTTGGTAGCAGCAGGCTTCGGCTTTGCTGCATAATCCTTGGCGCGTTGACGAACAGCATCAAGCCGCTTGTTCTCTGATTTGGTCATTGTAAGAAGGGATGCCATTACATTTGTCCTTGTATCTCATTTAGCGTGGGAAGATCGTTTGTGGGTTGGGATGCATAAGATTCATATGACTGCATCATTGATGGGATGCTCTCAGGCGCATTAGCTGAAGAAGAAAGCAAGTCGGTAAACTTTCCCCATATAGCTGCGCGTTTGTTTGTCATCGGGCCACGAAAGACAAACTCCTCTACGCCCTCGTCAGGCTCGTCATCAAAGTCTACATCGATAACGCTAGGTGTCTCTGGGATGTTAATGCGAACGCGCATAGCTTCTTCTTTGGAAGAACCGTCAGGGTTCTCAGGCATGAGGATGCCACCAAGGGTTCTGGCAGCAGGATACATTCCTGTGCCTATATCCTCTAAAAATTTATCAAACCCACCAACAGGTGCGAAGTCATAAGTGTCGAACACTTGAATCTTACCGTCCTGCTTGGTAACGCCAAAGCTGCCAAGAGATGTACGGATCTGCTCACCAATGGTTTCGATGGCGTACTTGTCTTCTTTGGTAAAGATGTTCTCTCCACCAAGGATGTCGCGCACCTGTTTGTAATCAAATCCTACAACGTCACCCTCTTGTAGATCAGGGTGTGTAGTGTCCACGATGAGGCGCAGTGCTTCTAAGAACTCTCCACTAACATGATCCTCTGTCATGGTGCTTGCTTCTGCGTCAGGGAACAAAGCCATGTTGGCAGAATTGAGTACACCGCGAAGATAGAAGTTCATATGCTGCGGTAGGTTCGTCAGCAATTGATCAAATTGTACAGCGTTCGGAATAAGAGACATGCTGCAATATGGCAGCTACATATCTAAATGCTCAACGCACAATTCTTTCGCGCATCCACAGGAAAAAAAATAATAGGATTAATGCAGGCTGAAGGAACACGAACAGGATCAAGTTCCATGCTTCATAAGATATACCACTGATGCTTTCCAGCCAGTAGATGGCATCGCAACACAGTAAGAACAACCAATCAATCATGCGCCTCTCCTTTGCTGCATTAATGCTACCGAACCTTTGTGGCAATAATGTGAGAATGGGGCGGGTTCGAGGGGGGTAGGTACCGGTTTTTAACCCCCCCCACCTCTCGTTGATTAATACCGCTGTTCGATCTGCAGAGAAGCCACGCGATCTAGGATCGGGGCTTCGACCACTAGATAAGTGCGAGGCAACGTCTCGCTCAATGTCCGCTAGGACAAGTCGATGGTAACAGAGACTTCACCAGCGTGTAGGTGCATGTGTCGATCGGGAGCCTTGAAGCCAGACCGGTCTAGAATATCCTTGCTCGCCTCTAGCTGCACGTACTCGCTCTTGGCTCCCCGAGCGAGCTGCACTAACTTGGCGGCAGCAACTGTAGCATTAAGCCCCAAAGCCTCACCCACACACCGCATCATATACTCCTGCACATGCGGCAACCGCAAAGTCTTGCTGGCTGTCACTCTACCGCTATCACCGGCAGCGTAGCCCGCCTTAACAGCGGCCTCTGTTATGCTACAGCCTGTTGCTACAAGGTTATCAACCAAGGCCGTCTGTTTGGCGGTCAAGCCAGTCTTCAAAGCATTACTCATATGTACACCCCAAGAAGAACCCCCCCTTGTGTTCCCCCCCATGTTTCCCCCTTTTAGCACCACCTCGTCAACGTACAATACTGATCTAAGGATCCACTGTATCCACACTAAAAACGCCCCGCACATAGCAGGCACCGCAGCCCGAAGGGGGGCTGCTATTTATAAAAAGACAGGCTCACCCTTTGTTGCGGATTCCCAAGTGGCCAAGCGTAGCTTGGGGGAATCCGGACAAAGCCGACCACGCCTGCCTGTCTTTTTAGAAATTGCCTGCTCTGGCGTGGAGTGTGAACCACAAGAATACACAACCACCGTGGGAGGGGGTGGCATCCCCCTCTCATCAAGCAGAAACGCGCAGCCAAAGAGGGCTGGGCGGTTTCGGCTTGACGATTCACCCCCCGCTCTCGCCGAGAGGCAAGAGAAGAAACACGGGGTGTTTTTCTCATGCCCTATTATGTAACCAACTTTATGGAGTGTATCACTATGACTAATATTTATGACGCAAACAAAGCTATCATTAACAACTGGAACATCGAAGCCCTTGACGATGAGAGCCGCCGCGTTAATGCGGCAAGCGGAGAGGAAAACCAGTATTTCAATATTGGCACATTTTATCAGCTTGGCAGCCGCGTTGATCAATCAGCGTTCAACTTGGAAAGCAGCAAAGAACGCCTTGACGCGGCACAAACAGCCGCAGCCAATGAGATCGAATATAACGGCAACACCAGCGCAAAGTTTTTGCAGCTTGCGCAGCGCGAAGCGCAAGCCGAAGCACACTGGGAGAATGCAAAAATGCTGTATGATCTGGACGTTGACTTGTTCAATTCAATATCCGGCTTTACATGGCAGCTTGGCGCCAAGATTAAAGGCGACTATTACGGACGCAAATGGTACCAGCAACAGAAAGAAGCTCGCCAAGCCCGCCGCGTTCTTGCACCGACACCACCGACCGAAGCCGAGGTCGCAGCGAGACGCGCCGAGATGTTAAAGCGCAGCGCATAGCATCACCAGCAACGAGCAAGCCCCGCCATATCGGCGGGGTTTTTTTGTGCCTTCAAAAAAAAATCGGCTCGCTTCGCTCGCACCTTCCTCCCTTAGCAGCTAGCGAAACGCCAGCCATCCGCCCAGCCGCAAGGCCGGGCGGACTCCCCCACCCCCCACTGTGTTCCGGCAGGAAGCGCAGAAAACTACCGTGATTTTTCCTTAAACATTTATGCATTTATTCCCCGCATTCCCCATATTATTCTTTGCATTGCTGCATTAATGCAGTAGCATAATCAGATAAAGGAGACGGAAATGAAGTATGTAGCTGGTGAAAATCTGGAGCTTGTACCAACAGGTGATCCAGATGAAATCTCAATCGTCTGGTCAACTGAAGATGTTCTTTCTGTTCGTCCTGACCTAACCAAAGAGCAAGCGCGTGAGGTTCTTTATGAACTTGATCACAGCCACGATGCCAGCATCGGCATCAGTTGGGATGTTATCGACATCAAAGCTGGAGGTATGTTCGAGCCACCAGAAGATGAAGACGATGATTGAGTTCTTAATAGCAGCATCATTCGTAGTCGGCGGGTTCGGCTTCACTCTTTTCTTAGTCCAGCTAGTCGAGGCGGTGGTCAATCATGTCAAAAAATATCTGTAAGTATTGCCACGATAAAGACGATGGCTGGGTCAGGGAAGATGATGGCTATGGCTGTGTTCAATGGACGCACTGTGTGTGCATGCCAACGCTTCCTGTCAGTGATGACAGTGATGGTCAACCATCTTGGGAACAAGAATGGTCTGACTTTGGTGAGGTCTATGACGATGAGCCTCAATATATTTAAGGAGACAAACAACAATGACTAATCTGTTTGAACAAACACATCTCGATTTCATCTCGGATGTGCTGGCACCGATGTCAGAATACCCCACTCATATCGTGGCGATGGCTAATAAAATCTGCGATGCCAACCCTGATATGGATCGTGAAAAATTCTTGGCTCGCGCTGTCTCTG
>Ga0181557_1001031_pt1 | contig 32958 bp, 18 predicted proteins | sample 011ome_23_FD_148632 | JGI IMG/M metagenome (GOLD analysis project Ga0181557, IMG submission 148632) | Coastal salt marsh microbial communities from the Groves Creek Marsh, Skidaway Island, Georgia - 011506CT metaG (spades assembly) | ecosystem: Environmental > Aquatic > Marine > Intertidal zone...
CGCGTTAAAAGTCGTTTTCTTTTCAAAGAGAAAAATTCGTCCCTCTTTTCCCTCGTGGAAAAAGAAACGAACAAAACAAACAAAATGAAGATTCTTATCTTCACCATCATAAACGTACATAAGATATCATCATTAAGCACACACACGCGTGCTACTGTATACAACGCACAACTCATTTTTATTAATAACATATCAACGCGCAAAACTATCTATATAATTTGGTCAAATCAAATTTACGACGACTTCGAGGAAGGCTTCGCGTTGCCTCCAGTGGCGTTGGCGAGGCCCCCACCTTTGCTTTTCCCGCGCCACAACAAGCGAATAGGTGTCCCATCGAATCCAATATTTTTCCTCAACTGTCTTTCCATGAATCTCTTGTACGTATCCGAGAACAGTTTTGGGTCGTTGCAAAAAAACACAAACGTCGGAGGTCGAATAGCCGCTTGCGTGGTGTAATAGATTCGGCCCTTCTTGTTCGCCTTGGCCGGCGGCGCCTTCCACAACGTCGCCTCTTGGACGACGGCGTTTAACGTCGCCGTCGTTAACCGTTTCTTGTGTATCACGGAAGCCTCGTAGGAAGCGTCTAAAATCTTAGTAATTCTCTGCCCAGTTAACGCGCTTGTGTAAATAATACTCGCCCACTCAAACACTCGCAACTTCGAGCGCAAGTCGTCCGTGTACGAGTTCATCGTGTACGTATCTTTGTCCACTAAATCCCACTTGTTGCAACACAAAACGAGCGCACATCCCTCTTGCACGGCTCTTTCGGCTAAAACGAAGTCCTGCTGCGTCGCGCCTTCCGTCGCGTCGATGACTAGAACGACAACATCGGCGCGTTTCATCGCTTGTAAAGCTCTCCCGATGGATTGTTGCTCTAAACCAAATTTTTTCTCCTCGCCTTTGATACTTTTTGAGTCCCTTTTAATTTGCGTTCGTCTTCGAATACCCGCCGTATCGATCAACGTAAACTCTCTATCCGGATGATTCTTATCGACTACATCCGTATCGATCGTATCTCGAGTTGTTCCAGAAAAATCAGACACGATCGACCTCGGAGTTCCGGCTAAGCCGTTCAGTAAAGAACTCTTCCCGACGTTTGGTCGTCCAACGATGGCGACTTGAATAGGTAACTCTTTATCCTCTTTCTCCTTATTTTCTTCCGCGATAGATATTTGTTCCTCCATCGTCGGTGGTTCCGGTAAGCTTTCGCAAACTGCGTCCAACAGTTCCCCGGTTCCCGTGCCGCTAATCGCCGAAACGCCAATCGGCGCCACGCTTTTTGAGGACAACTGCCAGAAATCCAAAACCATCTCTTCGCCTCTCGTGCTCGATTCGCACTTATTCACCGCTAGATGCACTGGAATATCCGCGTGATGCTTTCTCAACCATCTAAAAATCTCTTTATCCGCGGCAGTCAATCCGGATTGACCGTCCGTGACAAAGATTAAAACATCCGCCTCTCTCACCGCTTCTGCCGCTTGCGCTTCAATCATCCCTGGTAAAATTTCAACGCCTCCAATTCTATCGATCGAAGGCGCCGCGTTCGGGTCTCCGGGTAAGTTTTCCAACCCACCCGTATCTACGAGCATAAACTCGTGATCTCCCCAAAACGCTCTCACGTACATTCGATCTCTCGTGACCCCTGGTTCGTCAAAAACGATCGCTCTTTTCGTCCCCGTCAATCGATTAAACAACGCAGACTTCCCTACGTTTGGTCGACCGACGACGGCGACTTTCGGCAACAACTCTTGCGGAATCGTCCCCCAATCTCTCCTCGTCCGGCGTCGTCTCGTTTTTTGATCGTCCTCTGGAACACCTTTTTCCTTTTCTTCCTCCTCCTCCTCGTCGTCGAATTCCGAATCGCTCACCGTCTTTGTCAGTTCCAACTGTTCCATGCTTTCCGCCGAGGCTTTCGCCAACTCCTTCGCCCAAGAGGAGGCAAACTTCGCCGCCTCTCGGTCCAACTCTTTTTGCTCCTTGGAGGAGATTTCGATGACGGCTTTGCTCGAATCGATCGTGTTGGTCTTCGTTTTAGGCGTCTTCTTTGTCTTCTTCTCCTCCTTCTTTTCATCGAAGAAGTTTTCTCCTTCCTTCGCGTTGGTGCCTCCTCCTGCTCGGTCGTTGGTCGCCGCCGCTCCATTATTGGTGACACCGGCGGAGGAGAACGCGCGAGAAGAAGAAGACGAAGAAGAAGAAAAAGCCAAAGACCGCCGCCTTCCCGCGAAAAAGGAGTTCAAGCGCGGCGGCGAAAGTGGCGCTCTCGTACCCGTCGTACCCGTCGTCGTCGTCGTCGTCGAGGGAGAAAAGACTCGAATAAGAGAAGACATCTTACAACTCGTAATTGGAAAGAAAAAACTCGCCGCCACACCACGCTTTAATGATTTTTGGAGTCTCGTCTGAATCGTCGCTTTTTTTTCGCTTCTCGCACGACTACCACTCCCTGACGAGAAGCGAGAAGAGAGAAACGATATATATATGTGTGTGAGCGTTTGAGAATATATACTGGTATTAGTATTATTATTATTGTGAAGTTTGTCTTCTTAAATCGATGGGGCGGCAGAAAAGTGCAAATTTTTGGCGGTCTCTTTTTCCCGCCTTTTTTCGTTTGCTTTTTTTTTGTACCAACACACAAAAACTTTCTCTTTTGTCGCATTCATTACTTTCTCTATACTACTTCTGTTCAGAGAAGAAGAAAAAAGACATATGAGCGCAAAAACGCGTAAAAGTAACGATTTCGACGACAAGGGTACTACTCGTAATACTCACGGTAGTCCTCTTCAAATTCGAGGACAGATGGCGTCGATGACTTTAGATGACGACGACGACGAAAATGATGATGATGATGAAAAAATGGTACGAAAATTGAGAAAAGAAATCACGTTTAAATTCCGCGTGAAGTTTTATACCAAATGGGGAGAGAACGTGGTGGTGTGCGGGAAATCGCAAGCGATGGGAGAGTACGACGCGACGAAAGGGGCGTGGATGAGCTGCGAACACATCGTTTTAAATACCGTGAAGACGAAGACGAAGAAGACGAAGAATAACGCGGATGAAAAAGAAGAGGAAGAAAGTTTCGAAGATGATGAAGAAGATTCAGGAGAAGAAGACGAAGGAGAAGAGGAACGCGAAGGAGGAGACGAACTGTTGTGGACGGCGACGAAAACCATGCGATGGGACGAACCGTTCGAATACAGGTACGCGGTGGTGGATTCGCACGGGTCGGTGATATTATGGGACGCACCTATTCGAATAGCAAAACTAGAACGGCAGACGTCGCGAGCTTTAACCGGGAACGGCGAGAACGTGGTGGAGTTTACGGATACTTTTGAAAGGAAAAACCACGCAGAGACGCTGTTTTCAAAGAGAAGATTCGCCGAGGTGGTTTTGGATAAAGTGTTAGCGGGAGGACAAGGAGGAGCGACGCACGCCGCCGCGGTCGTGAAGCCTCAGCCGTGCGAATTTTTGCGAAGCGGCATTTTGTCCGGGAAGAAGAATGATGCGAACGGCGACGCGAGTTTACGCGTGGTAGTTTTGCGATTTCAAGTGAAAGCGATGCGAATGCCAAGTAAACGACCGGGGAGTAAAGTCTCCGTGAGAGTGACGGGAAGTTGTCAATCGCTCGGGAAGTGGGATCGCTCGCGAGCGATGCGAATGGGAAACGACGAGTGCTTCGAAGTGTTGTCTCCTGCGTCCAGCGATGCTTCAGAACATACCGTTAAAGATAGGAACAACACTTCGAGTAGTAACGACAACAATAATGGATATTGTTGGCACTTGGAAGTCGCGTGCGCTTCGAGCGAACTTCCCGTGAGATATAAGTACGAAATTTGGGACGACGATATCGAGCAAGTCATCGAAAGCGAAGAATGTAAGAGAACTATCGGTATCGATTGGGACTTGAAAAAACGCCAATTCGACGAAGAGCTGCATAGAAAAAACAGAAACAATAACAATAATAACAATAACAACAATCGTGAGGGTGGGGAAATCGAGGGAACGTCGACGGAAATAAACGACGACGGCGAGGAAGACGCAGAGAAAACACCGACGAGGCACCGCGCGACGCCGACCAAAAAGAAGACGTCGACATCTTCGTCGTATGAGCCACCAAAATGTATCGTCGCGTCCGACGGACACTTTGCGCATGCGAAAGCTTTTCGTTGTGCGGGTGTTGCGGTGCCAGTCTTCTCTTTACGATCCTCAAAGTCCCTCGGTTGCGGTGAATTTTCAGATCTCAAATTGATGGCGGATTTCTGTCGCGAATCTGGATTTCGGATTTTACAGTTGCTCCCAGTCAACGACACGAGAGTGCACGGGATGTGGTGGGATTCCTATCCGTACAGTTCGCTATCCGTTCACGCTTTACACCCGATGTATTTGCGCGTGACTGAGCTCGATCAGGAGGAGTTGAACTTCCCTGGAAGCGAAGAGATGACAAAATTTATCGAGGCGAAACGTCGCGAGCTTCAAGAGCTGAAAGACGTCGACTACGAAGAGACGCTTCGAGTGAAAATGTTTGTCGCTCGAAAATTACACAAGCGCTTTCTCGCATCGATGCCTACGACGGAAAGTGGTAGTTATGCGAACGGGTTAGGTAGTGCGAGTAAAAGTAGCGCGGGTGTGAGTAGTAACAGTAAGAAAGCTTTAATTGAGTCGTTCGAGAGGTTCGTGAGCGAAAACCAGGAGTGGTTGAAACCGTACGCGGTGTTTTGCGCGTTGGCTGAAATTTTTCAAACCACGGAGCATTGGCTGTGGGGTCACCTCGCGAAGTGCGACGATAAATTGATCGAAAAATTAACCGATCCGGAAACATCTCCTATTTATTCTGAAGGTGTGCACTTCGTGTACTATTTGCAGTGGCGTTTGCACATGCAACTGAAAGAAGCCTCGACGTATTTGAAACAGTTTGGCATCGCACTTAAAGGCGATTTACCGATTGGTGTCGATAAACGTTCTGTGGACGTGTGGAGAAAACCAGAACTGTTCCGTTTCTATACAAATACGGGCGCACCTCCCGATGCGTTCGATAAGAACGGTCAAAATTGGAAGTTTCCAACCTACGATTGGGAACAGATGAAACGGGATGGAAATTACAGTTGGTGGCGTTCGAGATTACGCTCGATGGAGAAATACTTTTCGCTCGTTCGCGTGGATCATATCTTGGGGTTCTTTCGCATATGGGAACTGCCGGCGCACTGCGAGTCTGGTATCATGGGTCGCTTTCGCCCATCTGTCCCGATATCAAGGCAAGAGCTCGAAGCGGTCGGTCTTTGGGACATCGATCGATTGACGATTCCTAGAGCAGATGCGTCTGACTTGGAATTCTTTTTCGGCGCGAGAGCGGCGGAAGTTGCCGCTCGATTTTTCGATGAAAACGAGCTCTTCTCGAACTCTAGCGATTCAAACGTCAACAGAGCTGGTATAATTGGTGGTGGTGGTGGAGATCTCTCGTTTACCAAACGGTTGCAAAACAAGTATTGGACGTTCAAACCTGAGTATTCCACGGAGGTTCAAATTTTAAAGTGCGAGCAGTTGAAAATTCGAGTAGGATCGCCGGATTGGCTCGTCGCCGAAACGAACGAAATTAAGAACGGTTTACTCGAACTCACCAGAAACGTCTGTCTCTTGAGATCGGCGTACGATCCAAACGCTACCGAAGGTGTTCATAGCGTTGCGATGTTTGATAAGGATGCGTTTTATCCAAGGTTTGATATGGAACGAACTCGACTGTTTCAAAAGCTCGAGTGCTGGCAACGCAGCGCACTTTCTCGAATCAGTCATGAACATTATACGACGCGGCAACGATTCTTGTGGACCCAAAACGCGCACACGACGATACCTGCGATTACAAACTCGACAAACATGCTCGTATGTGGCGAAGACTTGGGATTGGTTCCCGATTTTGTTCCCGGAGAGATGCAAAATTTAGGCATTTTGGGTTTGCGCATTCAACGGATGCCGGCGCCTGAGCAAGACGAGAACAACAACAGCGAATTCGGTATTCCGAGCAGATACCCGTACGATACCGTGTGCTCTCCTTCCTGTCACGACACGACAACTTTTCGTGCCTGGTTCGAAGAAGACGAGAATCGACGCAAAAAGTACTACTCGCAAATTCTCGGTCAAGATATCTCGACGACGCCGAAGCGATGCACGACGGAAACCATGCGCGCAGTCATCAAGCAACACTTAGAGTCGCCCAGCGCGTTGGCGATATTTGCGCTCGCGGATGTTTTAGCCATGGACACAAATTACATAAACGAACGCGACCCGAAGGAAGAGACCATCAACGATCCGACGAATTCGCGTCATTATTGGAGATTTCGGTTTCATACGAATTTGGAAGACATGAAAAAGAACGAACAGTTAACGGGTGAGCTCAAGAAGATGGTCTTTGAGAGCGGCAGAAACGTCCCGAAATGAAATAGATTAGTAAATGAATAGACTTGTATATACTATGTGTGTATATACCCTAGACGTACTAATGCGCGTGCTAATTTCTAATTAAACTCTACTTCTCCTCAAACAACGCTCTTACGTATTCATCCTGATGCCAACGTCCAATCTCACAGTGTGGCACGTTCTTCCAAGATTTCGTATAAACGGCGGCGTTCCCTCTGTCCCTTTGTCGTTGCGCAAACTCTTGCACTTCATTCACGGGAACCAACTTATCGCTCTCGGAAAAGAGCATCTTCAACGGAACGTTGACATCTAAAGCGGTCTCCCATGCGGCATACGCGTTGTTTATTTTTCTTTGCAAGTTCTCATCTGATAACAACGTGTTCGCCAAGTTATCCAAAGCAGATTTCATCAAACCACCGATGATACTACTCTCTCCTTCTTTTGAAGTATTGTTATCGTATATATCTTCCACCCTACTCCCTAACAATACCGACGCGAACGCTCGCGAAATCACCTCCGCGCTCAACTTCGCCGGCGCGCAATCTAAAGTCACCGATTTGATCTTCATCTTGAATTTCTTCGCTAACTGTGCATTCACAGAACAATCATCCTCTCTCTTCTTCACATCGCTGGCGTGGTGAAACAAGTTCCCGGCGAACAAAAAACCCCCGTTGGAGAACGAGTGCACGTGCACTCCCTCTATCGCTTCTTCCTCGAAAAATCCTGTCAGGAAGTCGTTTGCAATTTGTGTCGTCATATTCGGCGACAAGGATGCCAACGCCGGCGGTGCGACCACGATGACTTTCTCGCCCATTCGTCTGTTCTCGTACATTTGCGCGTACTTTCTCACGTGCTTTTTATCGCTTCCAAACCACGCGAATATTACGATCACGTCTTTGTTTCTTCTTTTATCTTTGTTGTCTGCTTCAAACGTGAACACATCGATAGCGTTCGTAATCTTCTCGCATCGGATGGTCGAAGAAGACCACCCCGACTTTTGAGAAGAAGAATAATAACTACTACTACTACTGCTACTATTACTACTCTCCGCTCTGACGATTGGCAAATTCGTCGTCGTCGTCGTCGTCGTCCCGGTTTTGTACTTTTTGAACAAAGCCAAGGAGACTAATCGAGAAGATACGAGAGACATTTTTTGTGGTGGGTGGTTGAATGTGAGATTTTTTCAGAAAATGAGAAAAAGTTGAAAAAATGAACACTCTGTTAACTACTTTTGCTTCGACGAGAGGAGGATGATTTGCGAGATTTTGAGGAGATGAGAGCGCGCGTAATGGTGATGGTGTTTTCAATCTTTCGTTCGTTCGTCATTTTTGTGGTCATTATATGTTTGGGTTGAACTCGCGCGCGCGCGCGGCTGCTTGCGGCTTCTTTTTAATAAAGTACCCCCTTTTCTCCCTTTTCTAAAGTCTGTTTATTGCCTCTCAAAATCAACTCCAAATATCTCGAACGTATCTGCCTTCTCTGGTCATTTCTCTGAGCAATGCCTCGGCGTCGTTCTCGTTCTCGTATTTTCCTCCTCCGTTGGTGATGATGGAGAGCAACGTTTTGTGGACGTCTTTGGCCATGTGCGCGCCGTCGCCGCAGACAAAAACGTACGCTTCTTCGCGGAGGATCAAGTCGCGCATTTTCTCCTCGTGTTCGGCGAGTTTATGTTGAACGTAGACTTTCTTCCCAGTCGGGTCTTCGCGGCTGAAAGCGGGAACGAGACGAGTGAGCGTTTCGTTTTCGACGAAAGCGTTGAAGTCGGCTTCGTACAAGTAATCTTCATCTTTGCGTCGGCAGCCAAAGAAGAGCCAGGATTCGGCGAATTGTAACGAAGGGTTTGCGCGCGCTAAAGCTTCACGTTTTTGTAAGAAACCTCGAAATGGCGCAACGCCAGTGCCTGGTCCGATCATTACGATTGGTTTGGAAATATCTTCAGGTAATCCGAACGCTTTCGTGGGGACTTTGTAGATTGGTATTTTGAAGTCGTATTTTTTTTCGTCTCCGTCGTCAACGGGAAGCCGGTCGAGCCAATTCGTGGCGACGCCCAATCGCGTTTCTTTACTTTCCGGGGCTTCGTATTTCACCACGGAGAAAGCCACGGACGGATTCTTTTGCGAGTCTTTACAGCTCGTGATGGAATACATTCGAGGCAACAGGGGTGACGAGATATCGAGTAATCGTTCGAAGGAAATCGAGCAGCTCGGGTACGTTCGCAGGAGTGTCAGAAGAGTTGGTCGCTCGTCGGTAATTTCCGTTTGAAATTGCTCTTTCCCGTCGCGAGAGGAGAGAAGCAGAAGACGATCTTTCTCGTCGTCGTTTGTGCAGCACTCGGCGAGCGCGCGAAGGAAAGATTTCCTCGGGACAGAGGTGATGTCGATGTACTTTTCCAGCGCGTCGCGAACGGAACAGGGCGTAATCACGTGCGGAAGCGGCTTTGTTGCCGTTGCAACGTCACTCCCTGGCGGCGCCATACCTTCTATCCATTCCAAATCGAACGTTTTCGTACCTTCTACATCTCCTAACCGAGTCATCAATTCAGACACTAACGCAATGTCGTTTTTCGGTAACACCGCGAGCGAATCTCCGGGCTCGTAATTTTCCACCGAATCGTTTTTGTTCTTGCAATCAAATTCGAGATGCACGACTCTTCGGTCAGACGACGCGTTCGTGAGAATCTTCTTCGCGGCAATTTTCGCGAAGAACGGAGTTTCTCTCGTCGCGAGCGCGTCTTTTCCTAATTCTACCGAAGATGTTGATCTTTCTGTCGGTCCGTTGTTCGTAAACGATATTTTCACGCGCGCCGGTTGCAACGCTGGAATACCTTTATACGACGACGACGACGACAAAATCGCTTCTTTAGCGGTCGTTGTTGTTACTGTCGTCGTTGTATCACTTTTACTACCGTTGTTTGTTGAATTACTGGTGAGAAAACCTTTCGGATTCTCTCTGGCTGCTTTCGCTCTTGCGATGGCTTTATCTAAATCTTCCCATAACGTATCTACCCAAGCGTCGACTTGTTCGTATAAACCGAGCGTATCGTCCGCTTCTAATCTTTTCTTATACACCGTCGCGCCACCTTTTTCCATAGTTGTTGAAAACATTCTCGGAACTGCCATAAATGCGGAATAGTTTTGATCGCCGAGACCTAAGACGGCGTACTGAGTCCCGGCGAGAACGGGATTGCTCGCCGTCGTCTTCTTCACTCTTCGCTTTAATCTTGTGAGAAACATGTCGCAATTATCCGGCGCGTCCCCATCGCCCGTACTCGAAACGCAAAACAAAATAACCGTCCCCGGTTTCAAAGATGTTTCCGCGTCGAGTTCGTTGCACGCGAAACACTCGACGCGCATCGTTTTATCCTTCTTATACTTTTCCGTCGCCTCCGCCGCTAAATTCTTACAGATTTCAGCCGCGTTCCCAGTTTGCGAGCCGTACGCAAAGACCACCTCGATCGGCTTATCTCTCTCCGCTCGAACTTTCTCTTCCTCGATAGCTTTGAACGCGCTTGGTAACAATTTCTCTTTCAACCACGGCAACACGCCTTCCTCTAAGCCAACGGCATCGTTCGCCAATCCTCTCTCGCACAATCTGCGCGCGCCTAAAGCAGCTAAAGCGTTATCTAACGTCTGCGCGGCTTGATTGCAATCCTTTGCGGTGGTCGTTTGACGATCTAAAAGTAAATTCGTATCGCCCAATCCCATCACGGCATACTCAAATGCGTCGTTCTCATCGAACGGCAGTTTTGTTGCTTTATCTCCTCCCTCTGACGATTTCAAAGCTTTCCTCAACTTGTTGAAATACCTAATGCAGCTTCCCGCCTCTTCCGCCGGTTGCGCGTTTTCCACCGTTTCCACGACAAAGATTGCCCGTCTTCTTTTCCTATTGATCTCATCGTTTTTGTTGTTGTCGTCGCCTTGAATGCGGTGCAACTCCAGCGTCTTTTTGAAATCTTCCATCGACGCCGTCGTCACGCGCACGTCGCTCATCCCTCGCTTCTCCAAAAACTCCTCTTCCATCGCCTCTTTCACGTCCCTGGCGACTTGCTGCGCCGCTTCGCCGCCGTGCAAAACGTACCAAACAGTGTGCCCACTTTTGCCGCTCTTAGTATCACGCGTTTCTTCTTTTTCTTCTTTCGAAATCGTACCGGATTTCGACGGTGCCGAAGAAGAAATCTTCGCCTTCTCCCCGGTATTCGCGGTATTCGCCGCCGACCGTCGCATGTTCGCCATCAACGCCGCCGAACCCGTCAGCGCGACTTTCTCTTCCACTTTACTCGGTACCGTGGTCGTTTTGTTGGTTAAAGTCTCTTTTTCATCGTTATCATTCTCTTCTTCTTTCTTCGTCGCGGTAAAGCCGCTTTTCTTCGTCTCCTCTTCCTCCTTCTTCTCGGACTTGTCTTCTTCGTGTGGTCGACGCTTTTTCCTTCGTTTCACGTACACCAAAGCGAGGAGAAAAGGTCCCGTTACGATCGCGAGAGCACTCAGCGGCACCAGGAACGCGAAAAACGCGACGACGATGCACGTCATCGTCAGCGTCGCTTCTTTTTTGCTTCTTCGTTTCATTGTCTTTGCCGTCTGCGCGAAGAGATTCATCGTCGTCGTCTGTATTCCATCCGTCGTCGTCGTCATCCGAATCGTGGTGTTTTGTCGTCTTTCGATGAGAGAGAGAGAGCGCGATGAAGCGATATTTGAAAGAGAAAGGACTTTAGGAAAAGAAGAAGAACGCTCGTTGTTTCTCTCGCTTCTTGACTTCGTCTTCTTATAATGACTTTGTCTTCGTCTTCGTTTGAACGAAATCCTAAGTCTCTTTTCCGCACTTCTTCGCCGCGCAGAAATGACGATTATCGTCACGAGACGAAGAAGAAGAGTACGAACGCGAAGAACGAAAAACGTGTTCGTGAGATTGATAAATTCCACGCGAACGCGATGTTACCAAATAATAAAACTTTCTGATTCCTCTTCCGATACAGATGATGACACAGAAGATGAGTTGGAGAGATTGAAAAGCGCGGTGGAAAAGCGCGAAGGGATTCCACGGGAAAAGCAATCGTTCCTCGCCTTGGAAAAGGATGATCGTAAAGAAGAAGAAGAAGAGCGCGAAGAAGAAGAAGAAGAGGACGATGGAAACGGAGGAAAAGGAAACGCGCGCGATGAGACCTCGACGACGAGAAGAAGAAGACGACAAAGAAGACAAAGAATCGAAGAAAACCAAACGTACCAGTTGTTCCTTAAAGAAGGCCTCCGAGGAGGCAAAGGCGGATTCGGGACGTTACTTCGATCCACGGGGAAGAAAAAAGGGAGGAACGCAGAGCCGAACAACGACATGTGTCGAGATTTGAAAGGACAAAGGTACCACGTCTCGGAAAACGCTCGGAAAATGGAGAAATGGACAAAGGAGGAAAGCTTGAGAGAGGAAGAGGCGTTGGCGTTGAAGTACATCGAGGAGCGAACGGGAGAGAAGGCGAGGAAGAGAGCGAAAATGGAGAAGGAGGAAGAACGGTTTAGGAAGGATTCGGAGGAGGTGAAGGAGAGGATGGAAGAGGCGATGAAAGTGGCGACGACGAAAACGATTCAGACGACGGTCGAGAAGGGTAGAGTTCGGGACGACGAGGAGGAGGAGGACGATTCAGACGACGAAGAGGACGAGGACGATTTTCGACGAAAAAAGAAGAAGAGGACGACGAACAAGAGCACTACAGAAGAAGAACAAATAGAAGAAGGAAAAGAGGAGGAGAGAAAAGTCATCAAAGTGGCAAAAGCGAACGACGAGAAAGAATTTCCCGTCGTGGGGGCGGCGCCGATGTCGTCGAACTCGTCGCCTCCAAAACAGGAAAACTTTGAACCAATCGATTTGCACGACATAAACGTGGCGCAAGAATTGGAGCGGTTCGGTTTAGATCATTTAAAAATAGAGTTGACGCGTCAAAATTTGAAGTGTGGTGGTTCTTTAGAAGAACGCGCGAATCGTTTGTTTCTTCTCAAAATGACCCCGTTCGAGGCGATTGATAAAAAGCACAAGGCGATGAAAAAGAAATGAGAAAAATTGAAGCGTACGGTGGTAGTACCACCGTCTTCGGTAAACTGTGTGTCTACAACATGTATTATATAAGCCCTAGTTACCAGGCAGGTGCCTTTTTGTTACAATGTACTCACGTCGTAGCTCTCTTTTTTTTTGCTTATAACTCTCTCTGACTTATTAAACCCAAACATTCTCGGACGCTTTGACGAACTCCTCGTCGGTAACGAGCGAAGCTTTGATAACGTTATCGACGCCGAACTCTCGTCCGTTCATTTTGGATACGCCTTTCTCTGCGACGGCTTCGCTGTCAAATTTTACGTAACACCTCGCGCCTCCTTTTCTCAGCTCTGGGTTGTCGAACACGTCTTGCGTCGGCGTCGGTACGGCGAGAGCCATGACCATCCCGACCGTTCGTTCGCACTCTTCTAAACAAGTTTGCAAAAGTTGTTCTAGAATCGCCTCCGCGCCATCTTTATCTTTCTTCTCCGCGGCTTCAACTTCGTCCAAGGAAAGCAAATTCTCTAATCTCATATTTACCGATTTTAGCAGCGCGCTCTCGTTCTTCTTCTTCTTCCTGAAATTCTCCACCGTTGTCGTCGTTTTCATCTTCGCCGCAATCTTTGCCGCCGCCGCCGCCGCCGCCGCCGCTTTCGCTTTCGCCAACTCCTTTTCTTTCGCTTTCGCCTCGTCGTCGTCTAAACTTCCGCCAAACTCGACCATGCTATCCACCACCTCTTGCGGACAATCGTCTCCAACTCTCGGGTCTTCGATGTATCCTTTTGGTCTCCCGACGTTCATCGGCCTGCCGCACACGTCTACTTTATCGAATCTCAAAGCGATCTGCGCCATCTCGAAGCACCTCAACTCGACAAACCCAAACGAGCCTTGCGAATCCATGATGACGTTCACTACCGGATTCCCCGCCACTTCGCGTTCGCACAGTTTCGGCGCCACTTTCTTCAAAATCGCGTTAAACACGTCCGCTAAAATGTTCGGCGTCACCACGCCTTGAATTAAATTCCCCACGTACACTTCTCTCCTCTTCCGCAAAATCTCGTTTTGTTTCTGCGTTTCCTCGTACCCGTTCGATTGCAACCACTGCTGCGCCATGTTTAATCTATTCTGCGCGTTCCTCTCGATATCTCTCCCGTGTTGTCGTCCTTGCGGCATTTGATGATGAGACCCGTTTGCCTTTTCCGCCGTTCCTCCTCCTATTGGTCGATCGAAACTTCGTCTCGTGCTCTTGTTCTTGCCGTTCGGGAGTTCGGCTTCGTGAAACTTCTCCATCTCCTCCGGAACGCCAAACTTTGGTCTTCCTCTGTTCTCCTCCTCATCTTCGCTTCTTCTTCGTCGTCGTCTTCGTTCGATCCCCGGGGATCGGCTCCTACCTCTCGAAGGAGGACTCTCCGGAGACGCGGAGGAACGTCGTCCTCGTCGATGGTACCCGCGGGACGATCGGCCGTAATCGTCGTCGTCGTATTCGTCGTCGTCACGACGGCGAGGCGGCCGGTGTTGACGACGACGAGAATAGTCTTCCTCTCCCTCTTCTTCTCGACGAGAGCGTCGTCGTTCTCCTCCTCCTCCGAATCGATGATGGTGTTGATATTGTTCTCCTTCTTCTTTTCCTCCTCCAAAAGTTTTTCGTCTTCTTCTTCTCGCGCGCTCCTCCGTGACCTCGTCGTCGTCCTCGTCGTCGCCGCTCAATTCGCCGTACGGATTGGAAATGGATTTCGTCGTCGTATTCTTCGCATTCGTCTCGTTCGTCCTCATCTCTCGAAACTCCGTTATACGTGTGTGTACTACCTGTGCTACTCTTTACTGCCGTTTCTGTTGTGTGTTCTTCTTTCAGTGCGTCGTTCTCCTTTTAAAGAGAGTTTTGAATGCTCTGTATCTCGTCGTCGTGTTTCTGACGAGACTTTTCCTCACTTTTCGATTTCCCTTCGCGAAGTGGATTGGATTCGTCGGAGAGAGAGAGAGAGAGAAACGACGACCGAAGAGGACGTTTTGGTGTGCCCAATACTCTCGGGGGCTTTCGATTCGTCGAAATCGTGGATAAATAAGAGAAACTCTTCCGTTTGAGAACGCAACGAATTTGGACGCGAGAGACAAGAACGAGACGCTCTGAAAGCGCGGAGTACTCTTCGTTGGAGAGATTTACTACACTCGCACGGAGACTTTTCTCTCAAATCATCATCGTAATCAAAAGACAAAGACGACGACAAAGAAGAGGACGAAAAACACAGAGGACGACGATGGAGAATACTAATAAGAACAACGACAACGACGACGACGATTGGCTGAACGATTTCGACGAGGCGAAGGAGAAAGAGAAGGAAGAGAAGAAGGCGCAAAACAGTTTCAACGACTTTTACCAACGAAGAAATTTTAACCGAGAAGAATACGAGCGAAAACGAGAAGAAGTGAAAGAAGAAGAAGACGCTTTTGTGATGCGGCGTGATCATCATCGAGAGTATTATCATCATCATCATCACGAGAGTAATAATAATAATAATAATAATCAAAACGACGACTCGTCGACGTTTGACGCGAACGCGCCTTCGCCAATCGTGAAGACGACGAGGACGCCACGGAACGAAAACTACGGGTATAGCAATACCAATAATTATTACGACAACAACAACAACAACAACAACAACAACGATAAAGAAAGACCTTTTTCGGCGGCGTCTAAACCGTCGGATGATACCGTGGACGAATGGTTGAACGAAGAAACGCCGCCGCCGCCGGTGAAGGTACAGGACAACTATGCCGCCTATTATCAAAAACAAGGAGGACGAGGACTAGACGCGCGAGGACATCAGGAACAGCATAATTATCAACGAGAAGAATACCATTCGCAAACGACATCGGCATCAGCGGTAGTTCAAAGCGACAATACAAATTTCAATGGATTATTCGCGGGAAACGACGACGATGTGGCGTTTTTTGACACGTTAGGTGGTGCAGAGGAAACGATGGCGGCGCCATCACCGCCGCTCGTTTATGCGGAGCGCGTGGAAAGTAAAGGCGTTGATAGCATTTCGGCTACGAATGCACCGGCTGTAGATGATGACTTTTTGAACGATTTTGCGGATGTCTCAAATCCCCCCATACAGTTGTACCAGCAGCCGACGGCGGCAGCTACGATTCCTCCTCCACCGGTGACACAGCCCGCGGTTCGAGCGTACGAGCCACCTTCGGAGTTTGGGGGTCCGCCGCCGAAAATGTTCACACCTCCTCCTCCGCCACCATCCATATCGAGTCTACCGGTTGTCCAGCAACAGAATAGTCATGCCGTGGCGTACGAACCTCCGAGCGATTTTGGAGTTCCTCCTCTCGTTCCAGCTCAAGCGGCTGTGGCGTACGAACCTCCGAGCGATTTTGGAGTACCTCCTCTCGTTCCAGCTCAAGCGGCTGTGGCGTACGAGCCTCCGAGCAATTTTGGAGTACCTCCTCTCGTCCCAGCTCAAGCGGCTGTGGCGTACGAGCCTCCGAGCGATTTTGGAGTGCCACCACCAATCATGCCATCTCCACAAAATCAGCCGCAACAATTTCAGCAGCACAACATCAGTAGTCACGTTAGCAACAGCTCAATTCAAGCACACGCGCAACCTGGAACCGTTCGATCTCCGGATGGAAAACCTCCTCATCGCTGCATCGCTTTTGGTTTTGGTGGTACGCTCGCAACGGTGTCTCAAGCGCACGAAAATTTGTTTTCGTTGTGCACACATTCTCTTCATGACATGTTTAGATCTAGCGACGACTTTGGTGCTCGCGAATTTGTCGAGGTTGCGAGCGATGAGACGTTCTTTTTGAGCAACTCTGAGAATTTAATGACCGATGAGAGTTTGTGCTCCAAGTGTGAACGTTTGGCAAATAATTCATCGCAAACGATAGGAGAGAGCGAGATGTGGAGAATTTTGTCTCTCTTTCTTTCGAGAAAGAAAACGTTCGACTCGTTGCGAAGTTTTGGTGAAGTTGCGTTTAAAGCTGAAGTGGCGAGTGTTCTCCACGTTCAAAATCGCGCCGACGGTTCTCCTTCGTCGTTGACAAGTGCGTCTGTTTCCGAGCGAGATGCGTCGCCTGCAATACTGATGGAGATTGAACGGCAGATATCAATAGGAAACACTATCGCTGCTCTAGATATTGCACACACGCATAAGTTGTGGAACGTGGCTGTAAAAGTTGCCAGACTGACTCGCGATGAGACGATTATATCAGATACTTGTGTGAGAGCTATTCAGGAAACTATGCAAGTTGGGACACCTTTGCGAGTGCTTGAATTACTTTCAATCGGACGAGCAGACGTTGCCGTCAAGGATCTCATAACGAGAAACAATGAGAACATTGCACTTTCTGACAGATGGAGAGAGGTGATTGCCATGGTTTCCTTAAACTCGAACGAACGAGATAAAACGATAACGAATGGATTAATTACTCTTGGCGATGCTTGCCGAGAGAGCAATTATTTGGGCATCGCTCATTTATGTTATCTTCTTTCTGGTGACGTTTGGCCGAACGATGCAGCGCGCATGCGCTTAATCGGGAGTAACGATAATCCTTGTCGAGACCCTCGCTCGTATCACCGCTCCTTAATTGCGGAAAGAATCATGCTCTCCTTTGCCGAAGGCAAAGGTAGCGAAGCTTTAAAAGCTTCGTTGTCGGTGCTTACACCTCATCAAAGGATGAAAGTTTCCTACTGCGTACTTTTAGCCGATTTTGGTCACTTTCACGTCGCTCTTGCGACGCTCAAGAACGTTCAGAAATATCTTAAGCTCGTACGAGACGACTCTCGCAGTGATCCGGGGGTAAGCGTCGATGTCATCTTAGCGGAAGCAGTAGATTTAGAAAAACGAATCAGAGAAAAGCTCGGTCAGGGCGCCATTAAAGGAAAAATTGCGAATGTCGGTAAAAAGATAGCGGGAGGACTTTCAAGATTCGTTGGAGGAACAGTAGATGCGCTGTTTGGAGGTGACGATGGTGATGTGATCGGTAGTCGTGGCCTCGATGATACTCCGCCGCCGCAGCAATTTCATCAAAGATCGAGCAGTCAAGACACCGCGTTCCAGCATCAAAGATACGGTTCGAGTTCGAGTTTGGAAAGCGTTTCGAATCAACCTCAACAGAATCCATACCATCAACAACAGTCAACAGCATACGAGAGTGCGAATCATTCGAGGTCTCACTCGCTGGCAAGCCTCGACGAACACGGAAACAATAGTCATAATAATACCGGAGAGAAAAATTATCCCCCCATGTCGCAAACGACTTACTCTGGCCAACAACAACAACAACAACAACAATCAGGAGTTCCTTTTAAGCTGGTCAAATCATTTTCCAAATTATTCTCTGCGGCAGTTCCCGCACCGGACAAGCCTTACGAAGGTCCGAAAGTGGCGCCACAAGAAACCGCAGGTTTGCCAGAGAACACTTTCTATTACGATGAAAATTTGAAACAATGGGTTGATAAAAGTAGCTCGGGAGCGCAATCAACTGCTGCAGAGGTACCAGCCCCGCTCGCTCCACCGCCGACCATGACTTCCGGTGTTGAATATCACAGAAGCGGCGGCGGCAGCGGTGGTATTCCAAACTCATTAGGCGCTAACGTGGGAGCTCGTTACGTTTCAACCTTTAATAACACAGGACAACCGAATTTTCAACAAAACGAAGGAGCAAATTTTAACGAATTTAAAGAAATGCGTCTCGAATAATAAAAAAGTAGAATATCATAGCAGAGAGTAGTTCATTAGCTTGTATTGGGATGTATATCTCTTAGTAGTAAGTAGTAATAATGTATAGTAATGTATGTTCGTGTCTCTCTTCTCGCTACTTTGCGCGCTACGAAGTGTCCTTTCAACTTCTTCCACCTCCTCACCTCCTCAATTAGATGCTGCGAGCGGCAAGCCTCCTCGAATCAACAGCTCCTTGAAATAGCAAATGTCGCACAATTTACCTTCCAAGTGCAAGACGCTCTCTTTCCACCTGTTGTCTAAATCCTCCGAGTTGCAGACGCAACACTTTGACGACAACTCGCGAAACTTCTTTTCCTCCTCCAACTCTTCCTCTGTTTTTGGTATGACCGCTGCGCGCAACAACTTCTCCGCATCTTCGGGAGAGATGTCCGGGATGATAACCGGTCTCTTTTTTTGGTAATACGACTTCTTCACCTTCTTTGGCGGAGGTGGCGCGACTTCGTGCGGCAAATGCGTTCTCTTTCCTCCGATACCCCCAGCCGCGGTTGCATCGCTCGCCCCAGACTCAGCCTCCTCGGCATCATCCGATTTCTTCCTCAACTCCAAAATCCCCGCCTCCTTCTTCAACTGTTCCATGTCAATCTTCCCTTCTCTTATCTTCGTCTCTTTCCTGTAACACTGCGTGCACAAATCCGCCCCCGGGATCATCTTCGAACGCGTCCACTGGCTGCTCTTCGTCGTCGAGCACGCTCTGCACGTCTTATCCACCATCGATCTCGCCTCTTTCTTGTAGCACTTTTGGCACAAACACTTCGAATCGTCCTTCTTCGATCGGTACCAACATCCGGATGTTTTCGAGGTGCCGCACGCCTGTGGTGGTTTGAGATAATATCAGAGCGTTAGTAAAAAATGTTAACAACAACAAAAAGTCTATTCGTTTGTTCCGGTGACGACCCTTCCTTTCCTCCTTTGGGAAAAAAACAAAAACGCACGAACGTACCGCGCAAATCTTATCGCTCAATTCCACCAACTCCTTGTGATAACACCTCTTACAAATCACCTTCCCGACGTTCTCTTCCATCTTACTCTTGAACCACTTGTACGAATCTTGCGTTTGACACGTAAAACAGGTATATTTTTGCCCGCTTTTCAACGTCGGCAACGCTTCGGACTCTTGCTCTTTCGTCAGCGGATTTCCCCCGTCTGCTTCTTTGTCTTTGTCTTCCGGGTCGTAAGCGACGATCTGATCTTTGATCGATTTCAGAGGGTCCAACTTTTCCTCTTCTTCTTCCGTCGTCGTCGTCTGAATCGTCGTCGTCGCGGGGTTGTCTTCGCCCATCTTTCTCTTTTCTTCGTTGTTATTTTGTGTGAGATGTTGTCAAAATGAAGAGCAACTCTGTGTGAAAGAACGAAACGTGGACGTCGTCTGAAAAACAAAGGGAAGAAGAAAAGAGACGCTTTGGCGAGGACGAGAGAGGAGAGAAAAAGAGAACAACCAAGAAGAAGAAGACTAAAAGGGTTCAATGCTGTTCTTCTTCTTCTTCTTCCTCGCGAGTTTATGTAGTATTTCGTGTTTGTGCGAGCGTAATCTCGCTCGCTCGTTTCTTCTGGTATTTTCATCTTCTCTTTCTTTCTCTCTCTCTCTCTCTCTCTATTGTAAATTCAATGAACTTAATGCCCTTCTAAGCAATTTTTCGGCCATCTCGGATATGGAATCACGTCTCTGATATTTTCCATGCCCGTGGTGAACAAAATCAAACGCTCAAAGCCGAGACCAAACCCAGAGTGCGTGACCGAACCGTACCGTCTTAAATCCAAATACCAGCTGTACTCCTCCAACTCCAAGCCGCAATCTTTCATGCGTTGTTCCAAAACGTCCAATCGCTCCTCGCGCTGGGAACCACCGACGAGTTCGCCAACTTTTGGGACCAAAATGTCCATCGCAGCCACGGTTTTACCGTCCGGATTTAAGCGCATGTAAAACGCCTTGATGTCCTTCGGGTAGTTGTACACCACTACCGGTTTCTTGTACACTTCTTCAGCCAAGTACCGCTCGTGTTCGGTGGCCAAATCGATCCCCCACTCGACTGGGTACACGAATTCTTTCTTCTTCGTTTCCACGGCGTCTTTTAAAATCTCAATAGCCTCGGTATACGAAACTCTCCCGAACGGATTGTTCGCGACGTTTTCCACGCGTTCCAAGCAGTTTTTATCGTACATCTTTTGAAAAAACTCCAAATCTTTTCTGCACGTTTTCAGCAAATATTTGCAGCAGTGTCTGACGTAATCCTCCGCGCACTGCATGTCGTCGTTCAAATCCGCAAATGCCAGCTCGGGTTCAATCATCCAAAACTCCGCGAGATGTCTCGTCGTGTATGAATCCTCCGCGCGAAACGTCGGCCCAAACGTGTACACGTTGCTCAGAGCGCACGCGTACGTCTCCACGGCTAACTGACCAGAAACCGTCAAAAATGTCTTCTCGCCGAAGAAATCCTCGGAATAATCAATCGTTCCATCTTCACTCCTTTGTAAACCTCCAACTTTACGAAACTTGCGTTCCAACTCGCTCAAATCTTTCTTGGCTTGTTCCAATTTTTTGTTCTGTTCCTTCAAACCCGATTTCGACGGTTTCTCCTCCTGTTTCATCTCCGCGATTTTCGTCTCGATCGCCGCCGTTTCTGCTCTCTTCTCCATCACCACCGCTTCTTCCACGGAACTCTTCGTAAACTTCTTCCCGTCTTCCTCGTCGCACTCGCCCAACAATGTCGTCACTTGAAACATCTCCCCGGCGCCTTCGCAATCGCTCTTGGTAATCAACGGCGTGTGCACGTAACAAAACCCGTGCAGGTTGAAAAACTCGTGCGTGGCAAACGCCAAAGCGTTCCGAACTCTCGCTATGGACTGAATCGTGTTCGTCCTCGGTCTCATGTGAATCTTATCTCTCAAATACTCCAAAGTTTGCTTCTTCTTTGCAATCGGGTACGTGCTCGCGTCGCACTTCCCGACCGAGAGAACTCTCGACGCGTGAAGCTCAATCACTTGCCCTTTGGCCGTTTCCGGCGGCAACTTGATCTCGCCTTCGATAACCACGCTCGTCCCAGTCGGTCTCATATCCGCCAACGACGACACCCCAGAAGACGTTTCAGAAGAGGAAAAAATCTCGCTCGAGACGACCACTTGTAAACTCTGCGGCGTGGACCCGTCGTTCACCTCTAAGAACAAAATCTTCCCGGCGTCTGCTTCTCGACCGGTTTTCACCCACCCACCGACGACGAGCGTTTCACCGACTAAAGATAAACCTCCGTTCTCGTCCGCTTTCTCGTGCACGCTCACAATCGGCACTCGATTGAAACATTTCGAGTACGGAGAGGTGAGTCTATGTGGCAACGTTTTCGTCAAATCCGCAGCCGTCGTCTCCATTTCTTCTTTATCTTCTGCTTCTTTTTTGATATTATGTATTAAAAATATGTATAACTCTCGCGCGGGGAGAGGGGCTCTTTGTTTTCGTATTCGTCGTCTGCGCTGCGTGTTTCTGTGCGCTTTATAAAGCGCGTTTAGTACGTCTTTTTTTACGAGGAAAATGAAGATAAATCTTCCGATTGATTTTTCCAAAAGCGAGAGAAAATCGCAAAAAATACGACCGCTTCCTTCGTAAAAAATGACGACGAAAGAAGAAGACGAAGACGACGAAGAAGAAGACCAAGAAGAGAAGAAGACAAAGAGCGAACGACTTCTCACTGAAGCCCTTCGAAAAATGGCGATTGATCGTCGCGAGAGTGTAACGGCGCGGTGTTTACGACGAGGCATGTTTTCCGAGCATTCGTATTCTTCTTTAAAACAAAGACAACAACAACAACAACAACACCACGTCGTGAAAAAAAGTTCTTCCTCCTCTTCCTCCAAATCGTATTTACACCTCGCCGCGAAAGCGACCGAGATGACTCGAACGCAGAAACGAATCAATCGCGGGGGGTACTGAGAGATAGAGAGATTTAGAGAGAGAGTGTTATGTGTAACGAATCTCGCGCGCCGCTGTGGTAAACTCTTATAACAGATCAGATCAGCTCCAAAGCTTCTTATTAGTATTTCAAAAAGGCGTTTTTTTTTTGCTCAAAACCCTCAAAAATTCTGCCCTATTTTTCCTCGTTTGACGGCTCCTCTGCTCCTACGAACTCTTTCTCATTTGCTGCTTTTGGACCGTCTGAGAAGAAGAAGACAACAAAGAAGAAGAGAGAACCTCTTCTCAGCGACGACGACGATGATGAGTAGCGGTAGCAGCGCGACGAGAGCTTCGAGCGGTTCGACCGGAGCGACGACGTCTTCTTCTTCTTCTTCTCCTAATAAGAGGAGTTTGAGGAGAAATGTCGTCGCGCAAATGTCGTCGATCAATTCTTCCTCTTCTTTGATGAGTGGAGCGTTATCCAGTCGCCGCGAGAATGCGGTGAAAGCTTCGACGACGAGAATACGTTTTCGAGAAAACGGTCAACAGCAAAGAGGAGGAAAAGGAGGAAAAAGAGGCGGAGTATACATCGTCGCGAGGCAGATAAAACCAAAAGGCATGAGCCAAGAGAAATGGGAGCAAATGCAAAAACAGCAGGATAAAAACTATAAACTGTTCAGCAAACGAGCGAAGGAGAGGATTGCCACGCAAGGGCCGAGAATTAACGACACGAGAGGCACGGAAACGTATTTGACGTACGAATCGGTGGCGGAACCGTTGGATTTGAAGGAACCGAAGTGGTCGAGGATGAAGGAGTTACCGATGCGGGAGTTTCAGAGGGCGATTAACAGTTCGAAACCTGGAGGGATGGTGAGGACGTTTGAGGTTTGGGAACCACCCATGTGGGGATATCTGCCACCGCCACCGTTGAGGACGATGCCGAGGAAACGATGGTATAAGGTGACGTTAGGGTACGATTTGGTGGATAGTTTAGACGCGACGAAAATCGTCGCGACGAAAGATACGGAGTACATCGTGAAACCGGCGACGGAGACGTTAGAGAAAGCGTGTAGGTTGATCGCCGAGCAGAGAGGTGTTTGGTACACGTACCACCAAAAATACGCGACGAACAGGTACGGACAGTTACAGTTTATCGGTATGGCTGTGGGCGGGTTTGTGTTTTTAATGGGGTCGATTTATTTAGGCATCATGAAAAAGAACGCCATCCCGACCGATTTGATACAGGCCGTACAGTTCGCGCAGTCCGGAGTTTCCGCCAGAAAAGATGGGACCGTGAACGTCACTTTAGAAGATATTGGTGGTTTGGAGAATATTAAAGAGGATTTGGACGAGATTATTCGGTTTTTGAAGGATCCGACGACGTTTACGAAGGTTGGCGCGAAACCGCCGAAAGGGATTTTGATGGAAGGTGGACCTGGGGTTGGCAAGACGTTGCTCGCAAAAGCAATCGCGGGTGAAGCAAAAGTGCCGTTTTACAGCATGGCTGGTTCAGAATTTGTGGAAATTATCGTCGGCGTTGGCGCGGCGAGAGTGAGAGATTTGTTCAAACGCGCGCGCCTGAACGCGCCGTGCTTGATTTTCGTAGATGAAATCGACGCTTTAGGTACCGCGCGGGCGAGCGCCGGAACGCGAGGAACAGAAGAACACGAGCAAACGTTGAACCAGTTGTTGACGGAGATGGATGGTTTCACGCCGGATACCGGAGTTGTTTTTATCGGCGCGACAAACAGAGCGGATTTGTTAGATCCGGCATTGTTAAGGCCCGGGAGATTCGATCGTAAGATTGAAGTGAACAAACCGAACGTGGACGCGAGGCAAAAAATCTTGCAAATTCACCTGTCAAAACGAAACGTGAATCCAGACATCGATACCGCGAGATTGGCGAGAAATTTACCGGGAATGACGGGCGCGGAAATTGCGTCGGTGGTGAATGAAGCCGCAGTTCACTGCGTGCGACGAGAAGGCTCGCAAATCGAAGAGGAAGATGTTATGTACGGATCAGATCGCGTTTTATACGGCGTGAGAGGCAAGGCGCACGACAAAGATGAGCTTTTAACGAAACTGATCGCCTGTCACGAAGTTGGACGCGCGGTGGTTCAGGAAACGTTGAGGAAAGAAACGAAATTGTTGGAGCCGTGCGAGTTCATTTCGATCGTTCCGAGAGGCTTTCAAGCGGCGACGACGTTATTTTCTCGCTTCGACGATAACGAGTACATGTATCCTACGCGAGAACGCTTGATGGAACGCGTGGAAGTCTTAACCGCCGGAGTTGAAGCTGAAAAATTGGTGTACGATGAAGTATCTTCCTACGGCACCGATTACGGTAAAGAAGCGATCGACTTGTTGCGAAACGTTGTGATCAACCAAGGCTTGGGACAGCCCGGGATGTTGACCGCGTACACGCACGACCCGACCGCTTTGAGCGGGTACGACTTGAAAACCGAACGCATGCGATCGACTATTTCCGCCAACGGTGAGAACGTGGACGTGGAAGAAAATAAAATTTTAGCCGGCAACATGAGAGTGACGGACAAAGGGCACTTACAATACGCCGAACGCAAAATCTTTCAAATCATGAAAGAGGCGCGAGAAAACTCAAAGTCCATTTTGACCGCGTACAAAGCCGCGGTTAAGAAAGCGACGGAAGAATTAGTAGCGAATGAAACGTTATCTGGCGATCGATTACGGCAAATTCTCGAAGAGTATCCTCCGGCGGGCGATTACGCGAAGACGGGTCCAGACACGCCGTGTAAGATTTTGCCGACGGAAGAGGAGGAAATGCGAAACGGCTGGCGAAACGAACCGGATCCTTTGAAAAAATTTGAATATTTGAAACAGTTCTACGGCGATATTAGTCTCGACCCGCCCGGACCGATGAAAGATCGCCGAACGAAAGAAGATAACGCTGGTTTGCTTTCGTTTCAAGAACACACTTGGAAGTACGCGGTGGAGAAAGTGTTGCCGAAAAAAGGGCGAAGACAAGGCGTGCACTGGGAACCATGGACCGTCGCGGCTATGAAGATGAACGAAAGAGAAAATCCAGGTTGGCGAGCGATGGAAATCGCGAGGTTGTGGAAAGAACACGAGGCGTACCTGTTGCCAAAGATGCAAAAAGTTGTACAAGAGTTGAACGAGAAGCGCGACGGCGGAGAGAAATTGACGCGCGAAGAAGAGCGCAAATTGATCGTGCTTCCAGAACAGATCGCAGAAATCGAAGGTAGGATTGAAAATGGCTATCCCGAAGGTGCTGGCTTAGGCGTCATGGATTTGAAAATTCCGGATAAGTTTGTCTTCAACATTCAAGAACGCATGGTGAAGGAGAAGCAGCGACGGTGGTACAAAGATAACGTGCACCCGATGCTTGAGAATATGGATTTGGACATATTCGCAGAAGACGATTTGCGCACGGCTTATAGGAAGAAAGAGGCGATGTTACACAAACTTGACCCGGACCGTCCGTTACCAGAAGGCTATACGGCGCCGTATAAACCGGGCGTGACCAAGGAGAGATGGTTTTAAAAAGTAGACGTTATAATAAAAACGCAGATTCTAAAATCTTCATTTAGTTCTCGTCCTCGTTCTCGCCTTCGGAGGGTTTCTCCTCCTTTCCTTCTTGTTCTTGAGCAGTCTCTTCTTCTTTTTGCTTCTCTGCCGGCATCGTTTCTTCCGTTTCTTCTGTCGGTTCCGCCGTCGCCTCTTCCGCCTCTTCCGTTTCCATCGTCGTTTCCATCGTCGTCGTCGTCGCAGGCTTCAAACCTTCCGCAAAGTCGAATCCGAGCTCGTCGCCCATACCAGCACGTTTTAAGTCGAGCACGTCATCGTTCTCAGGTTCGACTGGAGCGTTAACTTTCTCTTCTTTCTTTTCTTCCTCCGCCGGGAGCGTCCCATCTTTCACGAACGCGTCGATTTCGCTATCCGAAACCGTCGGTAGCTTCATCTTCTTTGCCGGAATTGGTTCCGCTTCCGCTTCGCTACTAGAAGTCTCTTCTTCTTTTTCTTTTTCTTCATCTTCTTCTTTCGGAGACGTCTCAGACGAGTTGTCCTCGTTTAACACGACCGCACTTTCATCATACTCCTCCTTTCTCTCCTTTTGCGTTTCGTCTTCGCTTTCTAATTCCTTCTCCTTGACGTCTTCCTCTTTTTCTATCGCCGATAACTCGGCGTCGCTGCTCACGTTGTCCGCGTTTTCCTCCGTCGCGACGAGACCGGCGGTAAAATCAAAGCCTTCGGAAGAACTCGCATTGCTCACGTCGAGCATCATTTTTTTAGCGTCGTCCTCCGGAAGTTCTTCGTCGTCAGTCTTCTCCTCCTTCTTCTCTTCATCCGCCGCGGCACCAGCTTCCTCTACTTTCTCTTCTTTCTCTCCTTCTTCTACGTCTACCGGTGGTGGATACAAAACCTTATCTTTTGGCTTACCGATATTCTTGGTTGGCACTTTCGTGAGCGCAGGTTCCGTGTATTTTTTCGGCGGCGCGTTTGACTCTGGTTTCGGAGGAGCAGAGAGATGATTCGCTTCTTCTTCTCCCTCGTCTCCCTCTTCTTTCGGAATCGCGCCGACGAGTTTACCAATGTCGGGATGCGCGCTCATTTCTTCGTGATTACTCTTCAACGATTCCAAGTGATCGCTGCTCGAGTCGTCATTTCCTTCTTCTTCCTCTCCTTTCGGAACAAACTCACCGTCAATTTCAGGCGTTTTCGCGAGCGACGCCCCTTCTTCTTCTTTTTGTTCTTCCTCTCCCACCTCCTTTTTCTCTTCTCCCTCGTCGTCGTCTACTTGCGACGACGAGTTCTCTTCCTCTTCCTTCGGAGGAAGAGTTTGTCTATTTACCATCGCCACGACTTCTTCGTTCGTCTCTCCAAACGCGTTCTTCGCGAACGGATGATGATTATCACTTTGCTTCTCCACCTCCTCTTCCGCGGTTGCCGCCAAATCTTCCTCCTCCTCCTCCACTTCCTCCTCTTCCTTCGCCTGTTCCGGTTGCGCTTCCTCCTCTCCCTCTTCCGCCGGAGGATGCTCGTACTTCTCTCTCTGTTCCATCAACAACTCCTCGGAATCCGCGACATCGTACCCGCTTCGTTTCCCTTCCGCTCTCTTCTTCTTACTCGCCGCGGCGGCGTCGAATCCAATCGACGCCGGCGCGGACCCGCTCCCCGCGCGTCTCGGCGCCGACCCTCCGGAAGAAGAAGAAGACGCCATCACCGTCACGCTCTCCATCCTCTTCCTCTCTTTCCTCGCGCCACTTCCGCTAAAATACGTGCTAAACAGCGCAAATACGATAACCAACAACACGCACTGTCGAACGCGTTTGTTCTTAAAGAAACCTTTCCTCCCGCCAGCCGCGAGATCGGAGGAGGATCCGAACCCGGTCGTCGGTCTCCTCGAGGAGACGTGCGCGTTCGCCCCAAAATTCCTCGGCGACGGTTTCGACTTCCCCGGTTTCCAATCGTCAAAATCTGCTTCCGTTTCATCCTCGTCCGACCAAGACGTGGACCCGGCGCTGATTTTACGTTGTTGTTGTTGTTGTTGTTGTTGTTGTTGTTTCATCGCCGCCGCGGACGCCGCCGTGGGAGACTTTAATTGACCACCAGAACCACCCAAGTGAATCTTCGCCGTCGGCGTGCTCTTCTGCGTCTTCACTTTTTGCGTTGGTTTTTCCCAGGAATCGTCCTCGTAATCCGATCCATCGTTTCCTCCTCCTTTAGACGACGGCGGGGTTGACGTTTCTCTCAGGTTTTGCTTCACCAACTTCTTACTCTTCGCCGGTGTGCTCGAAGTGGATGACATTTTCTCCCCAAAGTGATGATTATATCAAAGCTTTTATAATCGTCGTCTGCGATTTGTTTTTGCGCTTCCGACTCGAACGAGAGAGAGAGAGAAGCCTCTTCCTCGGTTTCGTGCCTTTGCTCGTCTTTTGCGGAGCTTTCAGGAGAGAGCACTGAGTAGTTTTCTCTCGCGCTTTTGATTTTGGATTAATGGTGATTTCAAAGTATCTTTATATGCGTCTTTTTTTGTGGTACGAGACGACGATGAGAATATATAAAGGCAACGATGATGACGACGATGATAATGATGATCCGTGTTGTACTATTACTAATAATGAATAAATTATTTAATTCTTTTCGCGGCTTGTTTGACGTTTATTCGTTTCCTGGGATCGTTCTCGCACAAATCGCAGACGACGTCCCACATGTTCGCTTCGTCCAAGACGGCGAAATCGCAAGAGGTTTGGGTGAACAGAGCGCCTTTGACTGGAGCACCATCCTCTCTCCATTTTCTCAAATCGTTTCCGTAGGTTTGGATTAAACTCGTTCGCATGGAGCTCATGCTTGTTTCGCTGTAGAGTTGCGGGACGGCGAAGCGTAAGAGGGTCATGCCGCACGAGTAGCTGTCGAATTTTTCCGTCGGGACTTCGCCGGTGGAGGAGATTTTCGCGCCGAAGTTTACGCCGAGCAAGTTTTTGGTCATGCCACCAAAACCGTAGCCAGACCCGGTGGTTTCGAACTGTTCGGGAGCGCCGTAGGTCGGGTCGAATATCGCCCCGCTCTCGAGGATTCTCTTCTTGCCGATTTTCAAATCGCACGCCGCGCCGGCGTCGATCATGACGAACCTCTTCGCCGAAGATTTCCCGTAACTCTCCTCCGCGATTAAAATATTCGCCGGTTTCACGTCCCTGTGAATAATACTCGCCGCGTTCACTTTACCCACCGACTCTAACAAAGTCTTCGCGCCCAACTTCAAAATCTCCGCGTCCGTCGCTTTCGGTTCTCCCATCGCCCTTTTCACCTCTTCGAAGCACCCGTTCTCGCCTTTTCTTAAACACGTCTCCAACGTCGTCGACCCTTGGTACCCGAACACTAAGTACACGTTCGCCCCGGCGACGCCTATAAAAGGTGCCGCGCCGTCGTTGTTTTTCAATCGGTTCAGCACGTTCAGCTCGTCCTGGTAGAAGGAATCCACGTCTCGCCCCATTTTTTTGTTCATCGATTTCAGAACCACTCGAGTGGTGGTCGTTTTCCCTCCTTTCTTTGTTTCATCTTTCAACTCGCCTAAAAACACCGACCCGAACGCGCCTTCGCCGATTTTAACGCCTTTTTTTACCCGTGTTAAGGATATGTCGATTTTGGGGGCGTTCAATTCGTCTTGGTCCACCGAGCCGAGTTGAAAGGCGTGGACTTTGAGTGAACATTTTGATGATGATTTTCCCGACGGGGAAGACTTTTTGCCGGCAAAAGAACAGGACGCGAAGAAGGAGGAACTGTGTCTCGCGGATAAATATACCGACGACTTTTGATGAGAGGATGATGACGACGATGAAGACGCATTTGGTCGGAGTATTCTCGTCGTTTGCGGCGCGTAAGATATCATCATCAGGTTGCTTTGTGTTGATGTGTTAAAAAGATATGGAGAGATAAGGAAGATATTCGAGAGAGGAGTTTGACGAGCGAAGCATCATTAAGAGGAGAGCATCTGAAGCTCAAAAAGAAACGACTTAAAAACGAGTTTTGTTGTTGGTCTCCTCATATCTGTTAGTATTAGTATTACAACAAAGACTGCTGAAAAAGTGCTTCCCACTTCTTTCCATCTCGCTCGGGCCCGCCGTCGCCTTCTTTCGTCCCGATGACGAACGCTTTGTTTCTCGCCAAATCGCTCGCCAAGCTAAACGCGACGCAATCGGCAACCGCGATTCGACTCGTTTCTTGCGGGTCGAAGTCGTCTCCGAGTTTGATTTCCACCTGACGTCGTTCCGAGCTTGTGGCTTTTAAGAGCGTGTTCAAATCGTACGACGTGTACGGACCGTCGGTGAGTCGTCCCGGGCGGACGATGGTGTAATCGAACGTATCGTCGTTTTCTTTCTGCGTCTGTTCTAAATATTTCTCCGATTTCCGCTTATATTTCAAAACGCCGAATAAGTTCAAGATGACGTACGGCATTGAATCCGTTCTCGTCACCCCAACCGAGGAGATCAACACGAACCTGCTCTTGTCATTGTTGTTATTCGTATCACTCGTATTCCTTTGATTAAAGCAAATCTTCCGCGCCGCGCGGATGACGTTCGCGGTCGCAATATCGTCCGTCTGTTCCGGCCCGTTGTTCTCTTTCCACCGCTGCGACGGGAACGCCGTCGTTCCTAAACAGCACACGATATCCACCACCACTTTCGCTTCTTCTCCTCCTTCCGTCATTATCGCGTCTAAAACCTTCTCCACGTCCTTTTCCTCTCTGACGTCTACTTCGGTCACTCGCAATCTTGCGTTTGTTGATGACGACGACGACGACGACGAAGCTGAAGAAGCGTTGTTTTTCGTCTTAAGTTTAGCCTCGCCCGTCTCTTTATTTCGGCACATCGCGTGGACGACGTCGTATCTTCTGTTCTCGTCGAGGAGGAGTTTCGCGCAGACGAGTTGTCCGACGCCACCAGTCGCTCCAAACACGATTGCAATTCGTTTCGTTTGGTCTTCTTCTTTTGTTTCGGTTTCGTTCGTCGACGCGACAGCAACGGCACGTCGTCGTCGTTCTCGTCGTGAAGGTCTTCTCGATGACGACGACGACGACGAAGTCGCCTTTAACGAAGGAGCCGCAGCAGAGCGCATTGTTATGGTATTAAAACGTGTGTTTGTAATGACGAAAAGATACGCGAAAATTACTCAGATGTAAAAAATGTCACACGCATCTCACTTCTTACCGTGGAATGTATATCACAACAAGCTGATGATTTTGTCTTTTTGATGAGAAGAAGCACATCTCTCGTCGTGCTTTTAATGTGTCTCTCTTTTATATCTCGCCTTCCCTTTGTTTGGCACGGGATGATGATGATCTCAATTTTTATTATCCGAGTCCAACGCCTCCGCCGTTTCCGAGACCACCGCCGCCGTTTCCAAGCCCGCCAGCGTTTCCAAGCCCGCCAGCGTTTCCAAGCCCGCCAGCGTTTCCAAGTCCGCCTTCGAGAGTACCGCCGCCAAAGTTAGAAGGCTGAAAGCTTTCTTGCGAAGGTTCTTGTTCTCCTCCTCCGCCGCCTCCGCCTTCTTCTTCTTGGGAGGAGTAATCTTCTTGGGAGGAGTAATCTTCTTGCGAGGAATAATCCTGCTCTCCTCCACCGCTTTCTTCTTGCGAGGAGTAATCTTCTTGCGAGGAATAATCCTGCTCTCCTCCACCGCTTTCTTCTTGCGAGGAGTAATCTTCTTGCGAGGAATAATCCTGCTCTCCTCCTCCGCTTTCTTCTTGCGAGGAGTAATCTTCTTGCGAGGAATAATCCTGCTCTCCTCCTCCGCTTTCTTCTTGCGAGGAGTAATCTTCTTGCGAGGAATAATCCTGCTCTTCTCCTCCTCCTTCTCCTTCTCCTTCTCCTGGTTGTTCATCGACTCCTTCGTCGATACCATTCAAAGCGTTTTCTTCTCCCTCGACATCCGGTAAAGTTCCTTCTTCTTCTTCCGTCGCCGCTTCGGTCGGCTCGCGGACCGGTTGGTCGTCTTCCCCCGATCCGTCTTCTTCTCCTCCTTCTCCTCCTTCTTCTTCTTCTTCTTCGCCGTCAACGTCGACACCGTCTATACCTTCGATGGGATCGGGTACATCTGGATCTTGCTCTCCTGCGGTCACCGGATCATCCACCGGATCTAGAACCGCATCGGTCAATTGCTCTTCGGACAAATCTCCCGGTTGAGGATCGCCCGCGGCTGCCTCGTCCGGCGTTAAGGGTTCATCCGCAGGCACCTCATCAACAGCGGGCGCGTCAAAACCACATCCTCCAATATTTCGGCACTCATCAGCGCCGAGACTTTCCACCGGTTGTGGCGGTTGCACGATTGTTTTTTGAAAGATATTAACGTTGATGTTCACGTTGTTATTGATGACGTTCACGAAGGTTGGCGAAGAGATGTATCGCGTCGGCGACCACTCGCAGTATTCGCATCGACCGTAAATCGGTTTAATGATTGGAACAAATCTCACCTCCAAAGCGTACGCCAGGCAATTGTAGCACCCAACGACGCCGCCGTAGTACTGACTTGGAACTTGTTTACACCAACCGCAACACCCGGGTCGATACGCAATCACGCAGTCTCGACACAATGGCGGAGGAGCCTGAATCAACATTTCCCAAGGCAGATTTCTGCACCACGACGCGCAGCAATACTCCAGAGAGCACGAAAATGGTTTCACTCTCCTCGCGCACTGAGGCACCGCGCACTGGCGTATTTTCACCCTCTGTCTTCTCGAGATCAAAAAGCACCACGGGTTGGAACACACACGCGCTCTTTGCAACAAAGCGCGTCGATACGATGCTGGTAAAGAAGTCTCGTTTTGTTGCACGAAACCGAAACACCCCGTAAAGCCGCCGCCCGAAAAAGATGAGACCGAGAGCAAAACGACGAGAGAGAATAAAAGGAGGAGGACAACGGATGATTTCCTCCTCGCGAACATCTCACCGCGCATCGACGAAAGCGTGTACAGATGTGTCTCTCTTTTGTATCTCTAAAATAACAACAAAAAGTTGTTCAAAGTATTTCGGTGCAAATCGAAAAGACGTTATTAATTTAACAACAACAACAACAAAAAAGAACAAAGACATGAAAGAGGCATTTTACTTGTTTTTTGCCTCCTGCCATGCAAAGAGAGAATCTCAAAGTCACGCACGAAAAAAGGAGTCGTAAAAAAAATCGAGAGGCGGATATTTCTTCTTTCGCGAATAACGGGACGAGATTTTGCGTCCTCGTCAGCGTTCAAAAGAGAGAAAGAGATTTTTCTTCAACCCCCGCACGACGAGACTAAAAAACTGGACTCATCCGACCTCTCGTTATCACATATAATCATCTCAAGTCTCATCGCATCACTTGCGTTTTCCGTCGTCGTAACACAAAACGCTCCGTTATCGTAACACAGACACG
>Ga0181557_1001034_pt1 | contig 32924 bp, 20 predicted proteins | sample 011ome_23_FD_148632 | JGI IMG/M metagenome (GOLD analysis project Ga0181557, IMG submission 148632) | Coastal salt marsh microbial communities from the Groves Creek Marsh, Skidaway Island, Georgia - 011506CT metaG (spades assembly) | ecosystem: Environmental > Aquatic > Marine > Intertidal zone...
AGGACCAGTTCGAATTCGCGATGGGAGGTTTGGCATATGCGTTCGATGAGTTCTCTGATCGTGATCGTCGGTGCCGTTTGAGGTAAGGATTCCATTTTACTACTGCGTAAAGTTGTTTTGGACCGCGTTGTGAGACTTCCAGAAGACGCGCTCGTCTCTCTGTCTGCGTGTCTGTCGCTTCCCTTTGCGCGCTTGCGCGAGAGGTTTCGTTCTTCTGGGGAGTTTTTCCCCAACTTTTGCGGCATAAATTCGCATCACGTCTGAGACACTTTTGTCTCTCTCTCTCACGGTTTCCTCGTCGTGGTGTAGAAAAGTTTTGCTTTTTTGGGGTTTAAAGAGAAAGAGAGTGAAGAGAGAGAGAGGAAAGAGAAAGATACACGCGGAAGAAGAACACGCGCAAAACACTGCGAGTGCACACATAGATGCAGAATTCGAGAATTTCATCGTCGAAAGAAATACTCGAGCAAGACTCGGTGGAACTTCTGGAGATTGCACGCGATCGCTTCACCAACGCGGTGGAAAAGTTAGAGGAAAGCAATCGATATTTAGAGAGAGAAAGTTTACGACGAAACGACGAAGGGGAAGAAGGCGTTGTTTCGGAGGAAGATTTGGCGACGTACAGAAGCGCGATAAAAGAAAACAAAAAGTTGGTACCGGAGTACCAATCGAAGATTTTGGAGATTAGCGCGAGACTGAAAGAGTTGCAACCTGAGCATCATCAACAGCATCGCAGCAAAGAGCATCATTCTGAGGAGGCGAACGACGAGAAAGAGGAGGAAAATAAGGAGGAAAAAGACGGGAGCAAGTGGTTGTGATCGTCAGTCGGCGAGATGGAAGGGCGGTCGTTCGAGTTGAGCGAGGACGAAAGCAGCGTCGACGGCGGCGAGGAAAACGAGGATGGTCACGGCGACCAACTTTCCGCGCTGAGAAGAGAACCGAGCGTGACTTTTCCCAGAGGCTTCAGCTCTAAGGAGGATTTGGAGATTGGGACGCCAAAGTTAGGGGGGTTGATGTCGAGCGGCGGCGTTTTCGCCAACGCAGACGACGCGACAAACGACGTTGGCGAGGAGGATTTGGAGGACGAATGCGCGAGGCGAAGGTCGATGGATGAGTTTCGCAGACCAGCATCGATATCGTCACCGCGACGTGGTGGATTATCATCGGCATTTAGCGCGATTGATTTGGCATCGAGCACGGAAAAACCGCCGCGAGCGCCAAACGCGCATCGCGTTTCGCAAGAATTTGAAGAGGAGATTGATAGACTGCGAGATAAATTCGACGTGAACGATACGAGCGCATTTTCACCCGCTTTCCATTTTAAAACCGGGGAAGTGATTAACGCAGGAGCGGATTCTCCGCCGGTGGCGTTCTATGCGTACGCTCAATCTCCCGCGTCCACGAGTAGTAAACACGCGGCGTCTGTTTCGCCTCGAGTGCGAGAAGGCACATTTTTAGGCAGCTCACCGAGAAGTTTAGGTACTTCTCCCGGAAGCTTCACTCGAGGTGGCATCATGGGAAGAAGTGGTCCGAAACCGTTACCAACCTCTTCTTCTCCAAACTTTCACGAACCGCTCCGAAGAGAAATCGGGTTCGATGGAGCCGGATTCAAAAACGCTCGCGAGCGCTATTTCGAACAAGTCACGAAATTCCTCTCCGAACGGTTCCAACACGAAGACGATTACGAGAACACCTGGATTAGTTTACGCTCGAAATCCGAACCGAGTTTATTCAAGTTGTGCAAAAAACCTTTGACGATGGGTGAATCCTACCAAGAATTCTTTGTAGACCACGCGGACGTGTTCGAACTCTCCGAGGACGAACGGCACGTTCGCTTGATAAGATAGTTTTAGAAATAGATATTTTTTATTCATTTAAAACCGATATTCCTGTCTGTTTTATTCCTGTCTGTTTTACGTAAGTGCTCTTACGCGCGTGGTGATGGCGGTGGTGGTGGTGGCTGTAGTAGTCGTAGTTGCTATATTCGCTATGTGTGAGTTTCCCCTTAAATGATGCCCACCCTTTCCTCTCGTCAATCCTCGCGAAATCACTCCGCGCAAAACTCGTTCATTTTCTCCACAAACGTCTCCAGCGTTTCCGCAAACATCTTCTCTAACACCGGCCTCGTGAACCACGTCTTCACGATCGCCTTCGCCTCTTCCTCGCCACCAGTCGTCTTCGTCGTCCACTCGTACTCCTCCGCTTCGTTCAAGCTGGAAAACTCCTTCAACGAAATCTCGCCCTTCACCGCGCACGCTTTCGTTTCCTCTTCTTCTTTTTCCTCTTCCTCCTCTTCTCCGTCTAATCCGTCCACGTTTTCCTCTTCTTTTTTCTTCTTCTTCTTCGTCTTCACCATGCACTCCACCTCCACCTCGTACTGCATCGTCACTTTCAAATCGAACACGCCAAACTTTTTCCCTTTTTTCCTCGTCGAGACTGAACACTCGCCCTCGACGGATGCGTTCGAGATCGAGAACTTTCGGACGACAACATTCGATTTGTTCCCGAACGTTTCCGAAACCAATCGAAACCATTTCTCCCCGAACGACACGTTCTGTTCAGTATTCAACTGCGATTCGAAATAGTCTTTGCAAAAAGTCATCTTATTCGTCTCTTCCCAGTGCCAACCGTTGATGTTGGTGCCATCAGGGCGGTCGGACACGATCCATCGCGGGTCCTCTTCGCCCAGCTTTGCCATTTCCTCTGGTGTTTTTTTTTCTCTTTTTCTTTGAGGAAACGAAGCGTCGTCGTCTGAATCGTTTGATACTTATAAAGGAGTTTTTAGTATACGCGTTACAACAAAAGTATCGAATGTGCATCTCTCTCTCTCTTTCTCTCTAAAAACTAATACGCTAAAGCGTCTCGACTGCCCCACATCATGGACCCTCGTCTTTTTTCGCGAGCGTTGCGGTGTCGTCTTCCCGTGGCGAGGCCCATTAAATTGTTGTAGCTGCCTTTTTCGCGCTTCTCTTTTTCGCGCTGGCGACGGTGGTCGTCGTCTTCTCGCTCCGCGCGACGGTGGACTTCACTCATGATCATTTCTTTTTGGTCCGGGGAGATGATGGCGTTTGAATTTGCCCACTCTAAGGCGTCGTGCATTTGTAGGATGGACGCGCCTCGACTGTCGACCGTTCGGCGGAGCATGGTGGATTTGTTTTTTAAGCGAATGTCCATTTGGCAAGCGGGTTGTTCCCACGGTTCGCCGTCGATGTGCATGGGGAGTTTTCGCAGACACTCGATGCGAACTTCTCTCGCTTGACAAATGCGGACGGGTTTGTCCACGCCCCAGTTGAGTTGACCCAAGTGTAACGCGCCGTGGACGGTGACGATGTCGATCAAGCCGTCTTGCATGGAGGAGGCGCCAAAATCGCCATCTTTTTCCCACATGCGTACGCCGCCGGCGAAGGAGTTAATGTTCAGGAGGACAATACCTTCGGCTTCTTGCGGGATATCTTGGAGAACACCGTCGGCATAGATTAAGCAATCGCGGTGCAAACCAGCCATGGAATGTTCCAGGAAATCTTTCGCTCCAAAGACGCCGTAGAGGATTTTGTTCGTCGCTTGACTGAAGAAAAGGTTGGGTTTGGAATTTCGAGTTTGGTGGAACCGTAAGGCGGCTTGCGCGTCCACGCCGATACCGAGGTAATTTTGGAAGACAATCTCGGATTGGCCGTTCGGGCCCATGACGAGAGAACCGGTGGATTTGCCATCCGACGCGTGTTCGTCGATGGATTTCGGGACTTGCGGGGAGTTTGGCGGGAGAGATGTTTTGGTTTTGCCGTCCTTATTGTCTCCAGTCGATAATCCTCCCATGGACCCAAACCTCGGCGTCGTCGGTGATCCGGGAGTTTTGTCGCCGCCGCTCTTTTCTCCGTCGCTCTTTCCGCCTCCTCCCGGAGTCGTCGTTCCACTCACGTTTTTCGGCGTTTGCGGATTGGAAAGCTCCTTCTTCGGTAAGGGCGTCAAAGTCGCCGTCCATCGGTCCAACAACGTCGGGTGCGCTTCCATCACTTGCAACAAAATCTCCGAGATGATTTCCTGGAAACCAAACCCACCACCCCAACCTAACACTCTCGCTAAATCGTTCCCGGTACCCAACGGCAAAATCGCAACCGGCGGTTTTCTAAACGCGGTCGATAATCCTCCTCCTCCACCGCCTAAACTATTATTATTATTGTTGTTGTTGTTGTTATTAGTATTTGAAGCAGACGCGTCGGTGTTTCCATTCATGCTACTGTGGTTACTGCCTCCCGAGGCGTTCATCACGGCATCGCTCGCGTGCGCCATTTTCGCGTCTAAATCCTCTTGCGCCAAATCATCCAAAGCTTGCAAAATCCACCCGACCGTCCCGTCTCCGCCGCACACTAAAATCCTCACGTTCGGTACGCTCGCGAATAATTTCAACGCTGGCGCGGGACCAGTCTTGTGCAAATCTACCACTTGCAGCGGGTTCAAGTTCTGTCGCATCGCTTCTAACAGATGCCTCCCCGTCTGCCCTCCAGACCGCGAGTTCACAAACACCAGCAACGGCATCGCGTCTTCCGGCAACAAGTCCACGTCTACGCTTAAAATCGGCGAATACGCGTCCTGGTCGTCCATAAAATACTGCTGAATACCTCCGTTACTCATCCCGCCGTTCTTCCCGCTTTTCTTTCCTTTCTTCTTTATGTACTTTTTAATCTTCCTCGTCACCCGTTTCAGCGGGCTCCGCATCGGCGCTTCCGTCACGCACTCGGGAGGTAATATCAACCGCACGTGCCTCGATTTCTTCAGGAAATGCCACCACCCTTCTCGCTCTCTTCTGTGCTGCGCGAACTGCGCGAGAAACCACCTCCCGCTAATCACCAAGACGAGAATCGACACGAGAATTTGCCACACCTGCTCTTTCGTTTTCGGCGCGTATTGCGAAAACGGAACTCGTTCTACCAGAGACGTGACGTTTAACACCCAACCCGAGAGCAACGGGTCACCTCCGGGTGGTATGTTTTTCTTCAAATCGATCAAAATCGGTCCAGAACTACTGCTTGCTTTCGCGAACACTTTTCGACGCAATCGGTCCATTTCGCTCCTCCGTTCGTTTCGAATTCAAACGGAGAACGCGAAGAACAAATCCCCTACGTCACGCTTTCTCCCGTCGCTTTTGTGCTACCACCACCCGATTGAACGACTCTGTTTAAAAGATCTTTTGTTCTACGCGCCTCTCTCTTTTGCGTTCACAGTGGTGCGATGCTATTATTCGCTTTGAGTCGTCGTCGTCGTTTCGAGAGCGTTCGGTGTTTGTTGTGTGGAGTTTTTTCTCGCTTTTTTTACGTTCGCGTCTTTTCCGAGGATGCGTCACAAGGATGCGTTCGTCTCGCGCGCGCTTCCGAAATTGAACACGACAGAGATCGATATTTCTTCGAAAAAGAACGCTGACTTACGAAGAAGAAGAAGAAGAAGAATAATGGGAGGGAAAAAGATATCCGGCGCGCGGAAGAGGAAGAAGAGGAAGGAGAAAGAAGAGGCCGCGAAGGAGGCTGTTGCGGAAATGGAGCGGTTGAAGCTTGGACCGACCAAGATATGGACGGGATTGGTGGTGCATCATAAGGATGTTTTTGTATCGCACGTGCTTCCGAAATTGAATACGACGGATCGATATTTCTTTCAGAAGGTGAATAGAGAGAGTTTGGATGTGCTTGCGTACGCAGGGGTAAACGTATCGGAATTAGGTTGGCGTGTTTGGGAATGTACATCCATTTCGACGTTGGAATGGGCGTGGAATAACATGGATTGGGGAGAGAAAGATAGAGATGGAAGAGTGCTAGATCAAGCCTGGTTTTGCTGGCAAGTTGCTGAAACGAACGAACTCGAGTTCCTCAAGTGGGCGAGAGAAGTGAAACAGTGCGAGTGGGATGAAATTACGATTACTGTGGCAGCAGCTAGAGGTATTCTCGAGATGTTAAAGTACTGCTTCTCTAACGATTGCCCGTGTGATGAAGTACAGGCGTGTGGACTAGCTGCGATTGGAGGACACCTCGACTGTCTTCGATTTCTTTACGACAAAGTAAAACCTTCGCGAGAGACGGAGAAAAAGATAGCATTACGGGCAGTATACCATGGTCACATGCACATCTTGAGATATTTCGTCGAAGAAAGAAAGATATCCGATGTAGCAAAGTTCGCCTGCGTGGGACAAGCTGCGTGGCATGGCCAACTCGATTGTATCAAATACTTAGTCGAAGAGGCGAAAGTGCCTCTTAACAACTTGGAAGACATCGCTTCCGCTCGTTACAAAGAGTACCACGAGTGCGTAAACTACTTGCGAGAAAAAGGTTCTCCTGAGCCGACGGATGAACAATACGCTGAATTCGCCGAATTGGTCGAGAATCAGTAACGAGATTCCGAGGAAGAGAACAGCGACTGAGAAGAAATAGATAGACTATATAGAGAGAGAGATAAAAAAAAACACGCATGCAGTCACGCACGCAATAGATGCACAGATATATAAATAGCGAGAAGTCAAAAGCTCCCGACACACTACTATTTTTATCACAAAGCACAACACAGGATGTCCTCAGAAAAAAAAGCAAATCATCGAATTCTTTTTTCTCTCGCTTACACAACCATTATAACTCTAATTCAGAGACTACGAAGAACCGTAGCACTCACGACGACGACGACGACGAGGATAGCAGCGATGCCATTCCAACGATGCGCTTCTTCTTCGGCGACGAGCTGTTCGTTTACGTCGTCGTCCTCGTCTGCTTTTTCGGGAAACACAAGAGCGCAATTACAACAGAAATTGTACCGGCGGCTGCCACAAAAGCGGTATTATTCTGCGAGCGTATCCTCCGAACAGCAGCAGCAACAACAACAACAAAAGCAAACGTCGTCGTTTGCAGATTTGGGCGTCCCGAAGCAAATCGTAGATTTACTGCGCAACGCGGGCATCGAGAAGCCGTCGGTGGCGCAATTAGCGGCTTTGCCAGAATTGATTGATTTGAGGAAGCTCGGGGGAGAGGGCGAAGAGGATGCTAAAGCGTGGAGTGTATCTATGCCATCGATTGCGATGCAATCGCATACCGGGTCCGGTAAAACGCTGGCGTATTTGATACCGATATTCTGCGACATCTTGAGAGAAGAAGAGGCGATGGAGAAGATGGATCGAAATCAAAAGAGGCACGTGAACGATGTTCGAGCGATGATTGTGGCGCCGTCGCAAGAGTTGGCGATGCAAATCGTGAGAACAATAGAAACCGTGCTAGGACCGTACGGGAAAGATATTACGCAACAGTTGATTGGAGGCGCAAATGCGAGGCGGCAAGAGGAAGGTTTGAGGAAGAAAAGACCGTTTATTGTCGTTGGAACGCCCGGAAGAATTGCAGAAATGTCTCGCATGGGAGTGTTGAAAACGCACGGCGTGAGCACGCTCGTCATCGACGAGGCGGACGATTTGTTGGCGAGTAACTTTCGACGAGACATGGCAAGGATTAACGAACACTGCGGCAAAGGCGCGAAAGGCGGGAGGAGGACCATCATATGTTCAGCTACTCTGAAGAAAGAGACGATGGATGCGTACGCGTACGTGGCACCTGATTTGAAACTCGTCTTGGCAGATTACGAGATGAATAAACCGGTTGAATCAGCCGACGATGATGATATAAATAAAACAAAAGACGACGGAAAAGAAGGAACAAAAGAAGAAAACATTAACGATGGAAAAGAAGAAGGAGAAGAAGAAGATATCGTCGAAAAAGCTCGAAGAGAAGCGCAAATGAAGAAACAAGTCATGATCAACGCCGAAGAGCAACAAGTGATGAATCGCGGTGCGGTCGCGTTACCACCACACCTTCAACATTTGTTCATCCAGGCCGATCTAAATCGTAAAGTAGACGTGTTGAGAAGAGCCGTTCACGCGATGGACGTGCAGAGATGTCTCATTTTCGTCAACTTTGGACGACGTTCGAAAGATGTCGAAGGCAAATTGTCCGCGCGAGGCATGCCCGTAGCTTCCTTACACGGCGACATGGACAAAATACAACGCGAAAGAGTGCTGAAAAAGTTCAAGTCTGGTGAGGTTCGCGCGTTATTAGTTTCCGATTTAGCGGCGAGAGGTTTAGATATACCAAATTGCGATTGCGTCTTCAACCTGGAGTTACCCACCGACGAAGTCCATTACGTCCACCGCGCCGGACGCACCGGTCGCATGGGCGCTCCAGGTGTGGTCGTTTCCATCAGCGAGCAAAAAGAAAACTTCGTCTTGGATAAATTTGCGCAAAAACTAGGCATTGAAATCGTGAAAGCGTCCCCTGAGCGCGGTCGAATGAACGTCAAAGGTGACAAGGCGACGTTTTGATTGTTTGAAGAAAAGCTTATTGTATATGTGTACCTAGGTAGTTTTAAACTTAATATTATATAATGAGTATAGTAATAATCTGCCGCGTGTCATGTTCTTCGAATGTGTGTGTGTGTGTGTGCGTGTGTTATATCTTACCCACTTCACGATTAATAGTAAACTTGAAACGAATCGTTCGCCGCGTTGAGTCTCTCCTTCATCTTATCCCACCTTCTCTCCGAACTCCCCGTTGTCAACGTGAAAAACTTCCCCTGCGTAATCGTCACCGTCGTCAACGCGTGCCTCTCGTAACTCTTCGTCTTCGAAACAAACTCAAACGAATAATACAAATGACCGTCCTTATCTGTTCTTTCCTTCGCGCTCAACAACTTCCCCAACGCCCCCGGCGCCGACAACGCTTGCTTCACCAGCGTCTCCGCGACTTCTTGCGCGGTGCCAATATCCTTCAACGATTCTCTCTCAGTCGGGTAAATGTTTAACGAAATAGACTCTAACGGTTCAATAATATCTTTAAACACCTTCGCCTGCCCATCGACGGAGATTTCTTGCCATCCGACCGGGTAGATGAACTGATATCCGTCTCTCGTTTCTTTGACGACGTTGAAACCGGACAAGGCGTAGGACGGGTTGACGTTTTGGGTCAACGCAAACGCGCCGGCGGCGGTAGATAAAACCGCTTGGCGACGCGAAAAATCAGTGTTGTCCTCTTCGGATGTCGTCGTCGATGATGATGAAGCGCTACTACATTTGATGGAGGATTTTCTCGTTCGTTTGATGGATTGGACCTGATTGGAAAAGACACGTTTTGGTGAGTCAGTTTTTGGCGATGATGATGATGATGATGATGATGTTAAAAAGAACGAGTTGAAGACGCGCGGCGGGTGTTCTTTCTCGAGCACTAAAACCGGCGACCAAAAAGCGTTCGATGTCGCATTGTTGCATCATCGAACGCGCGACGACGACAGACGGACAGAATCTCGAAAACTAAAAAGGATATAATTTCTCTCGATCCCGCACGCAGACGACGACAGATGATGATGATGAAAATGATGATGATAAACAATCGCGAAACGCGAACAACAAACACGAAAGAAGCAAAATCCCAGCATCCACCGGACACCCGCGACGAAGTAGACGACCGAAACCGAAACTCGAAACGACTGATGTGAAAGCGCGTACCTTCTTTGGTGGCGAAACGACCACTTGCGCGCGAGAAGAAGCAAACATTCTCGATGATGTTTGCGTGCTTTGTCTGTGATGTGTCGTTTTTTTTTATCTCTCTGATGTAGCGCTGGTTTTGAAGTTTAGGGTTTAACACCCTAAGCTTGACCGACCAGAGAATAATTCTAATTCTCTGCACCCCCTGATCGATCGATCGATTCCCCGCTTTTCACAAAAGAACACACTCCGCGCAAAACGGGAATAACACGCATCACCTCCTGAGAAGAAGAAGAAGAAAAAATGACGATCACGAAAGAGGAAGGCGAAAAATGGGCGAAAGATTTCTTCGCCGCGTTCCAACTCGGTTTCGCGGGGAACAATCACGGGGAAACCTTGAAACCGTTTCTTCACGAAAAAATGAGCTGGGATTGGAGCGATGGATTCTCGGGAACCGACGAGCCGAGCTCGACGTTGACGGATAAATTCGCACAAACGTGGGGGTTTATGGTTGAGAAAGTTATCGCCCATCCGATCGTTTTGGTGTCCACGACGGACGACCGCATCGAAATGTTCTCGCCGACGTTTGTCATCCAAATTAACGGTGGGCTCCCAGTCTCTTACCCAGTCGGCCAACCGGTCTCGTTCACGATGACGGTCAAGGACGGCAAAGCCACCAATTGGGTCGGACTATGGGATCAGGGAGACGCGGAGATGAACGACGCGATCGCGAAAGTCACCGCGGCTTTGGAAGCCGCAAAGACATCCGATGCTTAGATCAAACACCTGTGCACATTCATGACCTTGGGCACGTTAAAACTCTGTTGTAAATAAATATTTTATCAATACTGGATGATATCCATGCTGTTGTATACCTACCCCGGCGCGCACCGTGTACGGTTTGGTCCGGGTAAAACCTTTTGCGGTATATATATATTATATATATATATATATATATATAGGCGTAATAGACACCTTCCAGACAACTTTTTTAGTGAGACAATTTGACTTCCAATGGACATGTAATTTGTATCGGAAAACAAACAAAAGAAGAGGTGACTTCTCGGTCTTGTTTTTTTCGCGAGATCTCTTTCGCGTGACTGCACTTTTTAAAAAACGTCTTCAAAGTTGGCGCACGCGAGACACCAACAACAAGAGAGGAAAAGAGACTGAGTTTAAGAGAGATGCCTCCAAAGCGTTCAAAAAAGACGTCGTCGTCGAATAACGACGACACGAACAACAACACCAGCATGAACAACAACAAGAAGAAGAAGAGAAAGCTTTTGGACGACGTACGCGAGAAGAAGGAGGACGGTGATGATGATGATGATGATGATGCCGAGAATCACATCGTGTCACCATCGCGAAAAGGAGGAGATTCGGAACCGGCGTCGATGTTCGACGTGGACGCGGACCGCGAAAAGTTTAAAAAAGGGACGCTGAAACGAGAGGCGTACGAGATGCTCGAAAAGCACTGGCCGGAAATGAAAGATACGAACGAGTTGTGGGAGCAAGGCTTGAGGGAAAAGAGAAGTCTCGGGAAGTCTAAGGCGGTTTTAGCGTCTGGTTTGTCGCACGACGCGGTGTTCGTGAGAGTGCCAGGAGGAGCGAGCGGTTCGACTGCCACGGGGAAGTGGGCGTTGAGATGTTTCGTCGGACAGTCGAGTAAGAAAATGGCGGCGGTAGCGGCCTCGGGGGGAAGCGGTCAAGCGGCGGCGGCGGCGGAAAAGAAGAAGGCGGATGATTCTTCGGATAAACCGAAAGCTTCGGGGACGATCCGATCGGTCGCGCTGAAAGGACCGTCGAGCGGCGAGTTGTTGAGTAAAGTGCAGGTTTTGGTAGCCGGGAACGCGAAGAAGACGCAAAAAGAAGGAAAAGAAGAAGAAGAAGAAGAGGGTGAACCAAACGATGACGACGACGATAGAAAAAAATCCTCCTTGAAACTTGCCTTGAAATCGAACGTCGCGCGTCTCTCTCGAGCGACCAAGGACATCGGCAAAGCAAAAGAACGCGTGGAGCGGTACCAGCAAACGTTTAAACAACTCCAGAAGAAAGAATCGGATTATAACAACCCGGCGAAACGACCAAAAATTGAAAAATTGAAAACGCCCGCGCAGTTCAAGAAAGAAGCTGAATGTCCCAGTTTACCGAAAGAGTTTCTAAAGTTCACCGGAAATAAGAACGACCGACAAGCGTTAACGAAATGGAACAAAGGGAAAGAAAAAGCGGAAGAAGCGATGAAAAGTGCCGTCGACGCGTACGTGGAGAAACGGAGGAAAGAGATGCGCGACCAACAGGCGCTTTTGAAAGTGGATCCGAAAAAGATGAAATCACAAATTAACGCCGCGACGCTACTAGTTGATCGGGCGAAATTGCACCTTCAAGCGTGCGAAGACGTAATCAAAGCGTTGCAAGTCAGGAAACAAATTATTTTAGAGTCGAATATCGACGATTGGGAATATACGAACAAACTGGCTGAGTTCGAGCGACTGTTTTTACACATCGAAAAAACGAAATCAGAAAGCTTGGAAGCGGTTCCGGATCGAGAAAAAATGAGACTACTCGCGAGAGCGGAAGCGGAGGAAGAAAGAGTTCGCCTGAACGAGGAAAAAGTGCGCATAAAGAAAATAAAAGCGGAAGAGTCGGCGCAGGAGAGGGAGAAAGCGAAAGCCGATCGAGAAGCGGCGAAAGAGGAAGAGAAGAGGAAAAGAATTCACGAAGCAAGGTACCCAATCGACGACGACGACTTGAGAGAAGAATTAATAGAAGAATCGAAAGAGAAGGGCATCGAGTTATCCGCATTGCTGCGGCCGTTACCAAAACCGGTGCCGGTGGAGAATGGGCAAGTGTTAGCGGACGAAGGCGCGTTGGCGGAATTTCTGGCCATTTTTAGCGAAGCGTTGACAGCGCCGCCGTTGCGAACATATCTGATGGTTCGCGAGTGTTTAGAAAACGAGAACAAACAACAGCTTTATGTGCTTTATCGCGCGCTATTAAAAGGCGCGTTACACGAAGACGCGACGGGTGTTGGACGAGGGGTGACTCGATTACGCTCCGTCAACGATAATATCGTCTGGGCGCAAGTGATTGTAAAGCTTTTACAGTTGGAAGGCGAACGCGCGCACGGGAAAGCCGCGATGGAGATTGTCCAATCCTTATCGAATGACAGTGCACGCATTGATAAGCTCACGCTTCAACAACACTTGACGCTTTTGCGAGCATTAGCCGATTTAGCACTCGATAGCAGACCGTGTCATGAAGAGTTGGAAGCGCGCGTTCAACAAGCGGACATTTATCGCGCTGAACGCTTCGAAGAGAGAGCGAAACGAAGTAAACAACAAAAAATTCGAGAAGAGAAAGAGAAAGAGAAAAGACGATTGAAACGAGAAGCTGACGCGATGGCAAAGAAGGAGTTACTCGAGAAGCAACGGTTGGCGCGGGAGGCGGGAGAACCGATCCCGGTGAGTCTCGAGGAAGAGGAAGAAGAGGAGGATTTAGACGCCAAATTTGCCTTACAGGAAGAGTTTCAAAAATACACAGGCAGCGAGCTGGATCGATCTGCGTTTGTAAAATGGAAAAAGAATCGCGAAGAAGCTCTGCGCGTCCTCGCCGAACAACGCAGACTGTACGAAGCGGAAAAGTTGAAACAAGAACGCGAACGTAAACGCATCGAAAAAGCGGAGCTAATGAGAGGCGCGGACGGCGACGCCATGCGCGAACGGAAATGGCAGGCGACTTTGGAACGATACCAAGCGGAAGATGACATGGTTCGCGTTCGTGTCCGGGCGCTCGGCCGAGATCGAAGCATGTCCACGTACTGGTTCGGCGTTGGCGGTCGCACGGACGCGGTATACGTCCAATCTTTCGACGGAAAATGGGGCAAATACGACAACCTAGATCAAATCGATGCGTTGAACGTAGCCTTAAACGTGAAAGGTGAGCGCGAAGCCGCGTTGAAACATAGTTTGGCGAAACGCGCGGATATGATTGAGGACGCGTTCGAGCGAATTCGAAAAGTGCGCCTACACGAAGAGAAAGAGAAAGATCGATTACTCGCTTTGCAATTGGAACAAGAGGAAAGAGAAAAATCGGGCGCGCGTCCGATGCGTCAAAAAATCCCAGCACCCTCCGAGGTTGACGAAGCGCCAAAAGAGCTCATTCTCTCGCCTGGCTCACAGCGCATGGTTAAAGCGTCCAAAGTAAAAGCGAAGCTGAGCGCGAAAGCCTTAGCTGCACAAAAAGAGTTTTTGGACGCGTACCTCGCGTTTGACGATTACAGCGCCGTTCGACACGCGAGACAGGTCATCAGACGAATTTTTGATCAGGTTGCGGAACTTCCAGTGGAATCGATCGCCAACGAAACCATGGAATCGATAACATCCAAGCAGAAAGAGCTTGTAGGTAGCGGGGGCGCTAGGCGCTACATGGACGAATCATACCTCTCCGAGAAGCTCTTGGATATCGAACAAAAATTGTACGAATTCCAAAACGAGCAATTCGCGCTCGCCGAGGAAGAATCCGATCTCCTCTCGCCTGCACCGCCTGAACTTACGAAGCACAGATTGGAACAATTAGTATTAAAACATACCGACCGTGACATGAGATCCTGGAAAATGGCACGCTCGAAACTCGCTGCAATGCTTCCACAAGAAGTCTTGGACGAAGCCGTCGAAGCTCGACGCCGAGAAATGATTGAAGAACACATGAAAGAAAACGCGGAAGAAAATGAAGACGAAGATGCCGTGCGCGCAAAAATGTTCGAGGATTTTGAAAACGATCGTTTAGAAGAAGATGTAGACGATGCGAGCATCTGGAAACACCCGGGTTATGACAAACGTCGGGACGCCTGGCGCAAAACGCTTCTCGGCGAGAGCGGAACGCCGCTCACCCCAGCCGTCCTCGCGTATTGCGCGAAAGTTTTCAACGATACCATCCAAACCTTCCTCGGCGAAATGCACGAACGCCTAGAACTCCGCGCCGCGCAAGATGAGGGAAACGCGCTCGCAGATCAGAAATGGGCAGAAATGAAATGGAACAAGCGAGCGCGATGTTCAGCCATCACCAAGAGCGGCGTGCAGTGCAAACTCCCCGCCATGGAAGGTAAAAGCACGTGCATCAATCACTCCGGCGCCGCGAACTTTGTCGCCCGGGCCGTCGAAGGCGCGAGAGAAGAAGAAGAAGAAGAAGAAGAAGAAGAAGAAGAAGAAGAAGGACGAGAAGAACAGGAGCGCAACGACGACGACGACGACGACGAGCGAGTGCCCGTGCGAATGGATACCGATGCGAATGAAATACAGATGATGTAAATAGGCCGGCACATTTTTTTTATAAGAACTAACAACAGTCAAAAGAGTAAAAAAGTCAACTCTCGTTAAATTAAAAATAGAACACGACTCGCCAAAAAAATATCTCACGCGTCACTTTTAAAACACAATGAAGCTGGAAACCGCGCGAGGATTCAACGGCAAATGCCTCGACGGCGTCAACGTGTTGTCGCTACCGCCACGCGAGGACGACGATCGCGAGCGTCTTTTACTGGTGCATCCTTTGGGTGGGTCGGTGTGCGTTCGGGAACTTTTTCTCGAAGGTGGTGGAAAAAGTGCAAAAAATACGAACACGACGGTCGCGACGACGCGCAAAGAAAGGGACGGAGAAGAAGAAGAAACGATTCCCCCGATGTTTTTCTGCGACGATTCCGACGTCCGCGACCAGACGCGCGTCACGTGCGCGACGACGTCGCCGTGCGGGAAATATATTGCCGCCGGTTCGAGAGTGAACGTCGCGACCAACGTGGCGGTTGTGCGGTTGTGGGAAGTCGCCGGCGAAGGGAGGAGGAGGATTAAGAAGCAAAGCGAGAGTTTAGTAAAGCTGAGCTTACATAAAGGAGAGGTGACGAGTTTGGCGTTTTCACCGTGCTCGAAATTCATCGCGAGTCTAGGAGGTGCGAGCGATAACTATCAGCTCGTGTTGTGGCGATTGGCAGACGGGAAGGCGATGTGCGGACGGAACACGTTCGGAGCAACGACGGTGGCGTTTGTGAACCGAGCGAGTATTAATCCGAGTCTCGTGACCGCGGGCGCGGACGAGAGCGGAGTGGTAATGTGGCAGTTTGATAGCGCGAAGAGGTCGTTTTCGAGCGAGAAGTGCCGATTAGGGCAGATTAGAAGGGACGTGGTGAAGGTCGTGGTGAGTGAAAACGACGACTTTGCATATCTCGGGACGAAAACCGGCGACGTGTTGAAAGTGTCCTTAGAAGGGGATCGGTTGTTTAAGAGGAAGAGCGACTATAAAGTGAGCGGCGGGGTGACGAGTTTGGCGCTAGTGAAAGGCACCGGGAGAACCTTACTTTTAGTAGGCGGTGGTGATGGAAGCGTGAACGTGTTGGACGCGCAGACGCTGGATGAACATCATTTGAAAGGGAGCAAAGGGAACGGGAAGGTGTTTGCAAATGGAAGGATTACTTCGATCGTCGTGCGCGTATCAGAGGAAGAGGAAGAGGAAGAGCTTCTCGACGAAGTAGTTAAGAGTGGCGCTGTTGTTCTAACTGAAGAAGTAAATAAACAGTACCATCGTCGTTCACCCGCGACGGTTCTAAAAGTGCCACCATCAAACGCGACCATCAAACGACGTCAACGCGCGGCGAGAGAAAACGCCGACGCCATCGTAACAACGCATACGGTTTTGGTAGGAACGTCAAAATGCGACGTGGAGTTGTTTCATTTAACCAGAGATGATAACGACATTATGTATGGAACGGGAAAAATCGTGCCTAAAGCGGAAAAACCGTTATCGATCGTTTCAGCTGCTGCTGCTAATACAGAGTCAAACGATGGAAAAGTTTTGATATGCGGCAGCCACGACGCTCCGGTGAACGATATCGCGTTTCCTCGAAACTTCGAGGGACTCTTTGCTACCTGCGCTGGGACGGAAATTCGACTGTGGAAAACGGAAAACTGCGAAGAGTTATCGCGAATTTCCGCCTCTGGAGTTTCATCGACGTGCGAAAACGTCGTCTTTGCTCCAGACGGATTCTCGATCATCTCTGCGTGGAGTGATGGGAACATTCGATTTTACTCGCCAAAGTCGGGAACATTACTTGCCACCATAGAGGATTGCCATCCTGCAGGTGTATCCGCCTTAGAAATCTCCAGGGATGGTTCGACTCTCATCTCCGGAGGCACAGATGGTGCCGTGAGAGTGTGGACGCTCCCAGATGGCGGATACACCACCGTTGCGCTGAAAGCGTCGATGAAAGAGCACCGCGCAAAAATAAATAGCGTCAACTTTTCAAACGACGAAAGTATTGCTGCGAGCGCATCCGACGACGGGGCGTGCATTCTTTGGGACATGTCTAAGTGCTCCCGTTTGCGCATGTTGAAATGCTTTAACAACGCGTTCGTCAAGTCTGCCTTATTCCATCCAGCCGACGATTCGATTTTAGTCACCGCGTCTTCAGACAGAAAAATTATTTTTTGGGACGTTCAAACTGGCGAACCTACGCGCGAAGTCGAAGCGAACGAAACGAGCGAAGTGACTTCTTTATCGCTGCACTCCTCAGATGCAACCAACAGTGGTTCAAAAACCCTCCTGTTAGCCATTTCCGGCGGCAGCGCCGACCCGGTCGTAAAAATATTTCGAGACGAAAGAAAAGAAGAAAAAGAAGAAGAAGAAAAAGAAGAACAAGCCGACGAAACCGTCTCGCTTCTCGCTATCGGTCGCGTGCACTCCACGCGCGTCAACAGAGTCAAATTCAGTCGCGACGGCAAGAGAATCGTGAGTTGCGGTCAAGAAGGTGTCTTCGTCTGGCGGATTTGATGTATAGCATCCACCGCGCTTTCGCGCACTTTGATAATAATAAAACGTTTTCCTCCTTAATTTATACATAAACATCGTCAAATCGCGTTTTGGGAGAGAGGCAAAAAATTGGCTGTTGCTTCGGCCGGTTTTGCGTTTCTTTCGCGTCTGTTCCTTCCCTCTGACACGTGGGCTTGAAAATCAGACTTCCGACCATCTCAACAAGACAAAAAGAAAAAAAGAGAGAGGCTGCGCAGCCAAAAAAAGCCGCACAAAATTTAGCGTCACACACATACAAAAGACACGCACGAACGTTTAAAATGCAGTCGCTTACGTTTACTAGTCGCACGGTACGTCACTTTTCACGCAATTCTAGTCTCGAAACGTGATGTTCGCGTTCGCGTCGTCTCGCTTTGCGCGTGCAATCGCGCAAATGTAGCTTTTTCGGATTGCTTCTTTTTTTCCGGGTGCCTTGAAATTTGCCCGGCGGCTGGTAAACGGATCGAGTTTTCGGTTTCGCGAAGGATTCAGAGAACACTGAGCGACGTTTTCGCAAACAAACGATATCGGAGGATGCTTTTCTGTCTCTCTTTGGATGGTTGGGGGAGCACGCGTGCTCTTCGCGCGGAAATGGATTTTATCTAAAATTGACGCTCTCCGGGGAGTAAAACCTTAACCTGAGAAGAAAAGAAGGATGTTTCGAAAACAAATCCCCCCGCGTTTTTCTCTTCTTAGAAGCGACGACGATGCTTTTGTCTGTCCTTTCGTGATTTGGTTTACATCGAGCGATCGTAACGCTGACCTCTTTCTCTCTCATATCAACGCGTATGTATTGCATCATCAAACAACAACAACAGGCTTTAGCTGGTTCGACTCGAATGGCTTCGACGTCTTCGCAGACCAAAAAGGTTGTCCGCGGTAGAGGTCAACTTTCGGTCACGAACATGGCCGCGAAAGATTTATACTTCAACGCGCAAGATGGGTTGGCGTTGAAAAAGATGCAAAAAGGGGTCGATAAGCTCTCCCACGTCGTCGGCGTCACCTTAGGTCCGAAAGGGAGAAACGTCGTGTTGGAATCCAAGTTTGGTTCGCCGAAGATTGTCAACGACGGGGTGACCGTGGCGAAGGAAGTTGAATTAGAAGATCCGGTGGAAAACATTGGCGCGAAGTTGGTGAGACAAGCGTCGCAAAAAACGAACGACCAAGCTGGTGACGGTACGACTTCTGCGACTGTATTGTCTGCGGCGATGATTACGGAAGGTATGAAGATTGTCATGGCGGGAACGAACCCGGTCCAATTGACGAGAGGTATGGAAAAGACCGTAACGAGGTTGATTGTTAAATTGAAGGAGTTGTCAAAGGAAGTTGCGGACGAGGAATTGGCGAGCGTTGCTGCGGTTTCTGCTGGGGGTAACTTGGAAGTTGGTGAGATGATTGCCGCGGCAATGGCGAGAGTTGGTCGCAAGGGCGTGATTACGCTCGAAGAAGCGAGATCGGTCGATAACAACCTGATCGTCGTCGAAGGTATGCAATTTGAAAGAGGTTTCATTTCTCCGTACTTCGTCACCGACCAAGAAAGAATGATCTGCGACTACGAGCAATGCAAATTGCTTTTAGTGGACAAGAAAATCTCCTCGGCGAGAGATATGATTAACATTCTCGAAGCGGCGATCAAAGACTCCTTTCCGCTTTTGATCATCGCGGAAGACATTGAACAAGAAGCCATGGCGACCTTGGTCGTGAACAAATTGAGAGGTGCGTTGAAAGTGTGCGCGTTGAAAGCCCCGGGCTTCGGCGAGAGAAAATCGCAGTACTTGGAAGATATTGCCATTTTGACTGGCGGTACTGTTGTCAAGGAAGAGCTCGGCTTATCTTTGGACAAGGTTGGCACGGAAGTTTTGGGTAATGCGGCGAGAGTGACGCTCGGCAAAGAGTCGTGCACAATCGTTGGTGATGGGTCCACAGATTTGGAAGTCAAAGCGAGAGTGAAACAAATTAACCGCTTGATTGAAGTCCAAGAAGCAGAATATGAAAAAGAGAAATTGAGTGAACGTGCGGCGAGACTTTCCGGCGGCGTCGCCATCATCCAGGTTGGCGCGCAAACTGAAACTGAACTCAAGGAGAAAAAGTTGAGAGTTGAAGATGCTTTGAACGCGACGAAAGCCGCGGTCGAGGAAGGCATTGTCATTGGTGGGGGTACAACCTTCTTGAAGCTTGGTGAGTTCGTCGACGGTATCAAGGATGAATTGGACAACGACGAACAGCGATTGGGCGCGGACATCATCAAGAGAGCGTTGTCTTATCCGATGCGATTAGTCGCGTACAACTCTGGCGTCAACGGTTCCGTCACGGTCCAAAAAGTCTTGAGCGAAAATAACCCGGATTACGGTTTCAACGCCGCCACCGGTAAGTTTGAAGACTTGATGAAGTCTGGCATCATCGACCCGACTAAGGTTATCCGATGCTGCTTAGAAAACTCTGTTTCCGTCGCGAAAATCTTCTTGACGTCCGATGTTGTCGTCTGCGAGATTCCGGAAGGCGAAGAAGCGCAGACTGCCGGTGCCGGTGCTCTCGACAACTCCGGTTACGGCATGTAATTCGTTCTCTCCAAGAAAATTCTAGTGAATAAGAGAGAACACGCAGTAGAAAGAGAAAGAGAGAGAGAGAAGATAAAAAACATGACTAGCAGATTTAAATAACTAATAATATCAACTAAATGACTAAATGAAACTAAACAACCTACACATTATCTACCTACCACATCTAGCTAACGCAATCTATCTATTTCGGCTAAAAACGAAGCACTTAAAGGTGCTTCCAACTTTAACATTTTTGAAGCGTCGCTCGGATGCGGCAGCTCGAGCGAACGCGCGTGAAGGTAAAAGGAGGACGATTTTGGTTTCACTACTGTTGAATTCTCGTCTGATTTTCGTATCTTCTTCGGCGTGTATAATGCGTCGTTCACGAGTGGATGTCCGATTGATGACAAATGCACTCTAATCTGGTGCTTCCTTCCCGTTCTCGGCATGACTTCCACGAAACTTGACTCGCCTCTTTCCAATCGTTCTAACACTGCGTATTTTGAATACGCCTCGCGGTTATCCACCGGGAAGTCTATTTCTCCCTCGTCGTCTTCAAAAATCCCACTCGCAATCGCGTTGTACACTTTTTTCGTTTTCCTTCTGTAAAACGCGCTCACTAACTCGCAATGCGTCACATCATTTTTCGCTAAGAGCATCACTCCGCTCGTTAATTTATCCAATCGATGCACCACGCCTCTCGCATCCGCGCCGTTCATCTCGCTCAAAGAAAACGACGGGTCGTCCTTCTTCATCGACATCAAAAAATCCGACACCGACGGCGTCGAGGGATCGCTCGTCGACGGAATCCCGCTCGTTTTACACACAGCAATAACATCCTCGTCTTCGTACACCACGCCCATGGGAAGCAACCCGTCTCGCTCGTATTTATTCGCGTTGATCTTCTTCCTCGCGACTTTCTTGTTCGGGCGTTTGATCAGGTGCCGAGATTTCTGTTCAAAAACGAACCGCTCGACGTCTCCGATATCCTTCCTAGTTTGACGTAACGCCGAAGCGACTAAAGACACCGACACTACATCCACGTCCACGCGCGGAAACTCCTCTCGCCAAATCGAAAACATCTTTTCAACTTCCTCGAATCTTCCGTTTTCCACGAGTGCGGAGAGCGCGATGTTGAACGAACTCTTAGCTTTTCCCATGTTGCGCAGTTTCGGTTCGTTCTTCATCTTCCTCCCGAGCGCGTCCGGGTTGTGTCTCGCGATGAGGTTTGCAAAGTCTCGCGCGGAGAGTGTTTTCGCGCACGCGAAAAGGCGAACGTCGTCGTCGTCGGAGACGAACGTTTGCGCAAAGACGCGCTCTTCGAGAGAAGCATCGTCGTCAGAAGAAGACGCTTTGTGCATCATCATTCGCTTCATAAAGAAGCATCCTCCATCGCGGTAGGCGTGCTTCGAGAAGACGCGGAGAGAACGCGAGCAAAGCGCTCCGTGCGTCAACATTTGCGCGTCGAAAGTCTGACGTTATTTTGGTAAGTTCGTTACAAAAAATGTTTCATTCAACTAAAAACTAATACTCTTGACTGTTCAATCCGTGCTTCTCCCAGGTGATGTCTCTCCCGATGACATTGGTTTGATGCCCGACTCTTTCTCTGAGCGCGTTCGCTTCGTACGGTCCTACGGAACCGTACGGGTACGGGTACGGTTTCATTCCACCGGCGTCGATGTATTTCAGAAGCGGCGTGAAAATGGTCCAAGCGGCGACGAGTTCGTCTCTTCGGACGAAATGTTGCTGGTCGCCGTTGATGCAGTCTAAAATCAAGCGCTCGTACGCCTCTGGGATGGCGACGCGTTGGTAACGCGTGGTGTATAAGAGTTCCAACTCGCTTTGCGCTAAATTCATATCTAATCCGGGTTCTTTAACGGTCATTTTCATAAAAATAGTCGGGTCCGGCTGTAAACGAACGACGAATTCGTTCCGGGCTTGTTTGCCTTGGACGCGTCGGCTTTCGAATAAATCGCCCGGGACGTCTTTGAATTGCACGCGAATTTCACATTTTGCTTCGTTCAACGCCTTACCTGCTTTAATAATAAACGGAACGCCATCCCAACGTTCGTTTTTGACGTACATGACGCACGTACAAAACGTCGGCGCCATGGAATTTTCGGGCACGCCCGGATCGTCCACGTACGCCGGTTGCCCGTGAGGCCCGGTTGAATATTGCCCGACGACCACGTTATCCGTCGATACTGGAGCAATGCACCTTAACACCTTCAACTTCTCGTCCCGAATATCGTCCGGAGACAGCGAACACGGTTTCTCCATCGCCACTAAACACATGATTTGTAACAAGTGATTTTGAATCACGTCGCGTATGATGCCGTAGTCGTCGAAATATCCGCCTCTCCCTTCCGTCCCGAACGGTTCTTTAAATATAATTTGAACGTTCGCAATATTATCTCGATTCCACAAGGGCGAAATAAACCGATTCGCGAATCTCATGACGACTAAATTTTGCACCAACTCCTTCCCTAAGTAATGGTCGATTCTATACAACTGCTCCTCGCTAAACAACGCCGATAAGCTTTGGTTCAACTTTTCGCTACTCTCTAAATCCTTCCCGAACGGTTTCTCCACGACCACTCTCGTCCAACTTCCTTTCGTGCTCGACATCGCGCTCGCTTTGATTTCCGCGCACACGGACGGATACACCACCGGAGGTAACGCTAAATAAAAAATCCTATTCCCGACCACTCGCTTATACTTCTTATTCTCCGCCGCGGAAGTCGATGGAGTAATAAACGCATTCTCCTTCCAATTCACCTCCACTTCTCTCTCCAACTCTTCGATGACTTCATTCAGACCAGAAAAACACGGCGGACCTTCCTCTATCGACGAATACTCGCCCTGCACGTAATCGCAAATCGATAAAAAGTGTTCAATTTTTTCATTCGACGAGTCTTTCAAAAACAGACGGATTTTGCCTTTGAACTCATCCAGTTCAAGTTTCGATCGCGCGTAACCCAATATTTTCGTATTAAACGGCACGTGACCGGCTTTCCACAAAGAAAACAACGCCGGGTACGTTTTCTTCCTCGCTAAATCGCCAGAGGCTCCCAAGACGGTGATGGTGAGGCATTGCGGGTAGCCTTTTAACTTCGCAGACGAAGGCGTTCCCGAAGGATTATTCTTCGCGGAAAAGGAGGAGGAAGAAGGCGAAGAGGTGTTGTTCGGTGGGTCGATCGTGAGGTCCGGTTTCATGTTCAGTCAGTGCTGAAGATTCTCTCTTCTTAACCACTCTTTGAATATCGATGGCTACTAAATAACGAAGACGTTCGTGTTTTATGCAAAGAGAGAGGAGAAGTTGTAGAAAGTGTGAAGAGTTCGTTTAACAAAACAAAAACAAGAAGAGAAAAGATGTCGAGTAGATGCAGTTTAAAAGTACGGTATTTTAGATAATGTATATTGAAACTGTTATATGTTAATAGTACCACAAGATTAATCGACGGAGAACTTCGCGTCTAAATCTTTATCGCCACCTTTTGGTCGGCCGCCTCGCGCCGGCGTCGCGCCGCTCTTCTTCGTTTCTTTCAACTCCGTGGGTCTAAATCCAGGCTTGAACTGGCCTCTTCCCGTGGCAGCGTCTCGAACGGTCGCGGCTAAACTCTTCATTTCGACGATGTTCTCGGCGACTTTACCGGTGCCACCGCCCCCAAGTTTAGAGGAGTCGAGAGGGGATGCGGAAGAGGACGGACCGGACGCCAAGCGTTGGTTTTCGATGTCGCTCGCGCCGCCCGGCTTTTGGTACCCGGGGACTTTGGTCGCGTCGTGGGTGATTATCATACCGATCGAGCTGAATATAGCGAGCCAAATAACGCTGGCTACAATCGCCCCTAACGCTGCGGCTTGTTTGAAATGTGCGGAGGCAAACGCGGCGGCGGAACCAGTGGTCACCGCCGGTCCGATGTACGCGTGTTGCAACGCGTGCCAATGCAAACGCATGGACTCAAACGTATCGTCTGCGCCTTCCGCCGCCTTCCTCGCCGCGACGATTACGAAAATACCACACGGAACCGAAATAAGCAAGTGCAACGCCAATAAGCGTCGATCGTGCTTCAACGTTCCGTAAATCCCCGCCGCCGAGGCAATGACTACAAACACGGCTGCGCCTCCCAACGTCTTCGCCGCGTGTTTCCCCGCGATGGGATGTTCCGCGCCTTCCTTCGTAGACAGAAAATCCACGTCAGATGTCTCCACCGCGGCGTAATCCGCCACTTGAAACTTAATCCAATCCACAAAGTCTGTGGACACTCTCCCTTCCGTGTGGTTCACCCCAGTCAACGCCAATCGACACGACACGTCGTGTTGAATTTCGCTGATTTTATTCAATCTCGCGTACTCCACCCACACGCCGTCGGCGTACCACTTACCAACCGGTGCCGGAGGTGAATCAAACTCCGGTGCTGGCGGTTCAATCTCCCCCGGCGCTAACGGCGCGGGCGGTGGCGAATCGTACAACACCGGTGGTAAGAAAATATCTTCGGGGTACTGCTCCAAAGTCTCCTTCAACGTAATCGCTCTCCACGGGTCCACGCCGTACTCGTGCACGAACCTCGTGTTCAAATCCACCGCGATCGCATCATTCACCCGGTACGTCGACTTCGCCACCGTAAACGACAAAACCGCCAAAACTATGCCAAAAATCCACCCGGCGACGTTCGAAAAACCACCCATTCTTCTCGCCGTATACCTCACCCCCATAATAAAGCTCGCGCTAAACATCGCGATTAAAATAAACACCACGCTCGCCTTCGAGCTATCGTCCACGTGGTTAATCCACGTGATAGCATCGATCGTCGTCAAATTCTTCGCGTTGTCGATCTGCGCCAACGTGGAAATGTTGAAAAACTCAATCTCGTCGCCTTGTCTCGTCACGGCTTCGTCGATGTTCACCTCTTCGCCGTTGAAATACGACTCAACCATCGCCGGCGCGTTCTGTCGGTAAATCTCCAACACGCAAATCGCATACACAAACCCAATCAACGCGAAAAACGTCCACCCGTGATACAAAATAAGCATCAACTTATTCCTGGTATACACCCCGGCTAAACCGTACACGCTCGTAATCAACAATAAAGCGCCTAATACCGTCGCCGCTCTCGCCGGGTCGTCAAACACCGTCGCCTCGTAATCGGACCCTTCGAAAATTTTGTTCAACAAAACCGCTTTTTGTCCACTCCTCGTCCCGTACGCGACTAAAGCGATCCCCGAGCACACGGTCGCAATGTTCGCGCACAGGAGTAAAACGACCGCTAAGAGCATTTCGCGGGTTAAGCCCGGGTGTTCCGGTGCCGCCGTCGGTTGGATCCTCACCGCCATTTTGTGCTTTTTTAATTCTCTCTCTCTCTCTCAAAAGAAAAAGTACGACGACTCTAAAACGGAGCAAAAGTACTCGACTCAAAAGCGCGACTGACTCCTCGGTGCGTTTCTTATCACGTGTCTGCGTATAGAATTCGCAACTTTAGGTGACGGTATCTGTATTCGTGCGTTAGGTGTTTACTAAAGAGTAGTATATTCTGTGACGATTATGAGAAAAGAAAGAATTGTTTGATCTCGAAAAATTGTTCTTCGAGAAAAGACTGCTCAAAAAAAGAGAAAGGCAACCAATTAATTTCTGCGGTGAAAAAGAGCACTCACGCACGATCAAAGCGGACAGAGAAGAAGGTCTCTCTGGTCTCTCGCGTTTGTACATTTTTTCGAAGGCGAGAGGAGCAAAACGTTTTGCAAATTTTGTAACACGAAACCACGAGACGAGAGGGAAAAGTCTCGATTCGTAGTAACACACACACACATATAAACACACACGCACTTACGCGCGCGCAACACGCGCACTCATTACGAGTGGCAAAATGGACTCCTTGGGCCAATACACGACGCCGAAGCAAGTTTTGATCAAATCGAAATCGCTCGGCGTTTTGTACTATTTCCTCGTGCTCTTGATTTCATTCTACGTCGTCGGGTTCTTGTTGTATAAAGAAAACGGGTACCAAAAATCCGTCCCGGCGGAAGGTGTTTTAGCGATTAAAGTGAAAGGAACAGCCGCGACGAACGAGACGGAAACTGGCGAGAAGAGGGTGTACGATGCGAACGATTTGGTGCAGTATTCGTCGGATGGCGTTTTTGTGGCCACGAGGCTGGTGAAGACGATGCAGGCGAAAGGAACGTGCTTAGGCGTCTCGAAAGACGAAGTGTGCTCGAAAGGGAAGAACACGTGCGTGAAAGGGTCGTACAGTCGAAACGGAAGGCAAACTGGGAAGTGCTTGCCGAGCACCAGCGATCCGAACAGCGCACACTTTTGCGAGATTAAAGGGTGGTGTCCGCCCGAGGCGGAGGAGGACGACGACGTGTTGCCGTTGGAAAACGTGGGCAATTTTACCGTGTTTATACGCATGAACGTGAAATTTCCTGGAATGTATAACGAGAACGGGGAGGAGATGCGATGGGATAACGCGAATGGGACCGAACCTCGGATGGGTTGGAATTTGTTCTCGTTGGAGAACATTACGCAGACGGACGATAAGAATTTTACCGAGATTAGCACGTACGGATCAGATCAAATGTTGAACGTGTATTTTGATTGTAACTTAGACGAAGGCGTGAAAGTGCCAAAGCCGCAAAGCGTGTTGAATGGTGATAACGAAACGCTGGCGACGGTGGCGATCGAGGAAGGTGGCGTGCAGACGTGCTCGCCGGAGATTCCGTTTGTTATTGATCGCGTAGATAACCCGCTGGCTGAACTCTCGAGCGGATACAACACGCGCTGGATATCCGCCGTGAATCACTTTACGACGCCGAACGCGAAGCTGACGAATATGACGAACATGTTTCCCCTGAACCCGCCGTATAACTGTCGATTTGATACGAAAAATCCAGAAACGCGATTGTTGACAAAAGCTTACGGCCCGAGATTGCGCATCCAATTTTCCGGCGTCGGGAGACGATTCGACGTCGTCATGTTGACGCAAACGATCGGTGCTGGCATTGCTTTGTTAGGGATTGCGGTTGTTATCACGGATGCCTTTGCAAAGTACATTCCTGGGTTTAAGAAGCAATCGTACGACGTGTGGAAATTTGAAGAGCACGTGGACGAGGAGGGTGATTTGCTGAAATCGTATTTCGGGGGCGACTCAAAATTCAATAGTCAACAACAACAACAGCAACAACAACAACAACAACCAGCAAAGCAGCAAAAGATTTCGTATCGGCATAGCAGTAGTAGTAGTAGTAGTAAGTCGCAGCAACAACACCCGAGTATTCCCGGGTACGGAGCAACGACGACGACGATAACGACTTTACCAGCAACGGCGGCGCAACCGTTGGAAGAGAAAGCTCCGAAGAAAACAGGGGGGCTCTTCCGTTCGCGAAGCCTCCTGAGAAAGAGTTGATTGAGTATTAGGTGTTGTTTAACGCATACATCTCTGTATTTATAACAAGTATAGAAAAAAGAAAGGAAAAAAAGAAACTACGCGCCATCCGTATTCATGTGGAAATAGAGCGATTTCGTTTCCTCGGAATCGTTCGCCTCGTTCTCAATCTCCGTCGCCGTTGGTACCGGTTGATTTCTGCCATATTCCCAATTCATGCTCAATCGAACGGACGTCTTGCACGAATACTTGCCCTTCAAAAGTCGCATGCCCATCTCAAGTGCGGCTCGTTCACACTTAGCTTTCAGTTCCAGATTTTGTATACCTTCCATGTCCGCGACGTGTGCTATTCCGATGATGCGTCGAATAATCTTCGCACCCGCGAAACGGTGCGCGTCGTAAATAACTCTACTGATGAACTCCAACTGCGATTGTTGAAAGTGTTTCTCATCCGGCGAATTGAACGATTGGGATGGACGGTTGGGATGTGCGGAAAACACGGAAGGATGCGAGAGACCGCCAAAGTCTTTCTGTCTGCCGTTTGTGCGCCACAATCTGCTAAAGTCGGACACGAACCGAATCAAAACGTCTTTGATCATGCACTGCAAATATTTTTTGTGATTCTCCGAATGTCCTAAACCGTCAGAGGCGTAGTAGGCTAAGTATAAATTTGCGATGAACGCGCCAATATCAAACGCCATAGGCCCGTAAAACGCGAACTCGTGGTCGATGACGTACGTGCTCCTCTCTCCACACATGATACTCCCCGTGTGCAAATCTCCATGCAGGAGCGCTTCGCATTCGTTTATGAATTTCGCTTTGAGTTCGGTAATGGCTACTTTAAGTTCGCCATCGCTTTGTATTTCTCTTACGATATCGTTGAGTTCGTGCGTCCACTTGTTGTTTTCGAAAACGCCGTATGGTTCAGTGAAGATAACTTGCTCGGTGAGCGCGCACATGGCTTCGTTACCGCCAAACGCGATTCGATTCTCGCGGAACTTTTTCGCGCCGAGGCATACGGCGCTCGATTTGAACAACGTCTCCGCTAAGTACTTGCCGACGTGTTCAGCCATTCTCACGTACGTTTTACCTTCGCATAATCCAACTCGTGCGATTTTGTTCGGCGGCTCGATGTATCGCATCGCAATCGTCGACATTTTCGAGTCGTATAAATACACCTCCGGTACGTGCTCGGGACAGAAACCATGCGCCGCGATGAGCGCTTCGGCCTCATATCGCACGCGTTCTTGCGTCAACGGCCACGATTCGCCCACGCATCTCACGTATGGTAACCCTTGTTTTAGAACGATGGCTGCATTCGTTTTTTTGTTCATTATTATGTACACAAAATTGATATTCCCGTCGCCAACCTCCTTTGAGACCCAGTCCTCTTTGCTCGCCTTGCCGCCGATGGGAGCGCACACTTTGGGGTAGTACGCGACGTAATCGAGAACAGTAGTCAAATTCAACGCGTAAAAACCGTCAACATCAACAGCCGAATCGTCCTTTTCTTTACTCGCATCCATCTCGTCCACCTTCTTTTTCTTTTTCATCGTACCGTCCATGGCCTCAATCTCTTCCACGTGCCTCCCGATATCAAACGCCGCGCCGGTTTGATCCTTCTCGCCTCTTTTATTTTTATACAAACACGTTCGTTCAGTCACGATACCTTCAATCAACCACGCTGGTGTGATGTCAAACGCCGGGTTCCACACGTTTATTCCTTCCGCGGCTACTCGTTCGCCTTTGAACACGCACACCTCCTCCCCCGGCCTTTCTTCGATTTCAATCAACATCCCGCACTTGGTGGACACGTCCAAAGTCGTCGACGGCGCGGCAACGAAGAACGGCACGTCGTGATGTTTCGCCAAAACCGCCAAAGAATACGTCCCAATCTTATTTGCCGTATCTCCGTTCTTTGCTACGCGATCCGCGCCAACGATGATAGCGTCCACCTCGTCCTTCTGCATCAAAAACGCCGCCATGTTGTCGCAGATCAACGTTCCGGGTATATTTTCATACACCAACTCGTACGCCGTCAATCGACTCCCTTGATTATACGGCCTCGTTTCCACCGCATAGCACATCTCCAACCGTCCTTGTTCGTGTAAACTTCTGACTACCCCGAGCGCGGTCCCGTACCCCGCCGTCGCTAACGAACCGGTGTTGCAACACGTCAACACCTTCAATTTTTTCTTATTACAACACGCTTTCAGCAACGCTTTCGCGCCAATCTCTCCAATCGCTTTGTTGTGTCGAATGTCCGTTTCCAGCATATCTTCGCACCATCGAACAATCATCTCTCTTTTGTTTCCTTTTTCCCCGTTTTCGTCGCCGGAGTTGTTCAGTTCTTCGTGCTCGATCTCTTCGCAATACTTTATGAGAGATTTCACCATGTTCCCCAAGTTCACCGCCGTCGGTCGACTTTTCAACAAATACTCCGCTTTTGTCTTCACGAATTGAAACAACGCCGCATCACCATCCGCAAAACTTGTCTGCTCTAACTCCACCGCAATCGAGAGCGCGGCTGTAATCGCAATCGCCGGCGCTCCGCGGACGTTCATGTTCTTGATGAGCTCGAAACATTTGGAACAGTTTTCCACGGGAAGATGTTCCGTTTTGGATGGCAGTTGAATTTGGTCCAAGACGAATAAAGAACCTCGCGTGTATTTGATGGATTCTAATATCAATTGATTACCACCACCACCACCACCGCTGCTTGCTTTTGTTGTCGTCATTTTCGTGCTTCTCAGCCTTCTTTAACTTCTTTAACTTCTTCTTTGTGATGAATTGAATGAAGATCTGACGAACTTTTCCCCAGAGTGAAAAGAGAGATTTGACGACGCTCTGATAATACATATGCCAGCAAACACATGGGAAACGCTTTATTCTCGTCTTTGACGACGGTGTCATCATCGCCATCGTCATTTATATCATCTCCTGTTAAAGATGGTAGTACTAGCGATGGGTACGAACAAAAGTACCAGCGTCTCGTTCTCTCCTTGAAGAGAAACCAAAACCGTTTATTCCTCTCCGGAGAAGTCGCGAGAGTGAACGAGGTGACGAGAAACGGACGGGTTTTCACGCGCAATGCGATGGCGAAGGCAATGGAAGAGATGGAGTTACCAATGTTTGGACGGTTGGAGCATCCGGAGTGCGACGCGAGCGACGCGGAGTCCGTGGAGAGGTACAGGAGGAGATTTAGGTGTGTTGCTTGTTGTTCGAAGCCAAACGGGGCGAACGAGACGCCGGCGATGACGGATGCGGTGAGTTTGGACGGCATCATGGACCACCAAACCTCGCACGTCGTGCACGATTTGTATTTTAACGGCAACGCTGTCGTAGTTGTGGTGGAAGTGTTAGAGTGTACGGAAGCGGGAAGGAAAGTGAGAGAGGTGTACGAGAAGGCGGGCGGTCTCGTCGGCGCTTCGATGAGAGCGTGGGGGAGTTCGACGGAGGCCGCGTTAGATGTCGATTCGGGAGGTATAGATGATGGTGGCGCGAGCGGTGGTAATGCGAAGAATATTCGAGCGGTGTGCGAGGAGGGTTTCGAACTCATCACGATTGATTTAGTCGCCAATCCGTCGCACGCGTTGGCGTATTTACAACCGCACTTGGGGAACTTGGTAAAATAGGGGATTAGTGATTAGGAGAGCGCGCTGCTCGAGCGAGCGGCATTTAAATAGTAGGACTCATCGTATTTTTACAAACGGCTGTACACGGGTTTTCTCTTCTCGAACCGCGCGTTCATGCTTTCCTTCAAATCGTCCGAAATCAACTGCGCCGCGTTTTTCAAAGCTACGTATTCTAATCCTTTCTCGACGCTTTCAGAGTCTCGAGAGTTTAACAAAGAACGTTTCGTCCCTTGAATAGCTAACGGCGATAAACTCGCCATTCTTTTCGCAACCTCTACACACGCACGTTCTAATTCTTCAGCATCGCTATAGCATTTGGAAACTAACCCAATCTTTTCTGCCTCGTCGCTTTTCACCGTCCTCGCGGTCAGCGCGAGCTCCGTCGCCCTTCCTTGCCCGACGATGCTCGGTAGCCTCTGCAAGGAGCCTATATCAGCGACGATGCCTAACTCAACCTCCTTCACGCTAAAAAAAGCCGTCCGGTCGCACATCCGTATGTCACACGCTGCCGCTATATCCAACCCACCCCCAACGCACGCGCCTTTGATCATGCACACCACCGGTTTCCGGCATCTCTCCACGCTCGATACGCTCGCTTGCAACCGCTTTATGTGCCTCAGCAAATACTCATTACGCCTCCCCAAATCGCGTTCGTTCTCTACATCTCCGAGCGTTTCAAACAAGGATTCTTTACTCGACACGTCTATCCCGGCGCAGAAATGTTTCCCTTCCCCGGTGAGCACGATCGCGTTTACTTCTTCATCCTCGGAAAGCGCGTCAAATACGACAGGTATCTCTCGCCACATTTGCGCGTTGATCGCGTTCAAATACCTGGGTCGGTTTAAAGAGACCACGGCGATTTTCGATTCGCGATCGCATCGAACCGCGACGGTTTCGCATCGATAACACTGGTTGTTGTTGTTTACTTTTGATGTTGTTGTTGTTGTTTGTGTCTGCATATCGTTATTACATGTACGCGAATACTCCTCAAACAAGTGGCGAGTAAAAGTTGACAAAACCACACAAAAACGCCTTTTGGGAAAAAGAGAAGAAAAAGAACGTTGACTTTAGAAGAAGAAGAATAATAATGGGGAAAAAGATGTCCGGCGCGCAGAAGAGGAAGAAGAAGAGGGAGAAAGAAGGGGCCGTGAAGGAAGCCGTGGCGGATATGGAGCGGTTGAAGCTTGGACCGACCAAGATATGGACGGGATTGGTGTTGCATCACAAGGTTGTGTTTGTCTCGCATGTCTTGTCGAAATTGAATAAGACGGATCAGTTTTTCTTTTCAGAGGTGAATAGAGAGAGTCGAGATGTGCTTAAGTACGCCGGGGTAGACGTATCGGGAGTTAATGTTACGGAATGTTCATCCATTTCGACGTTGGAATGGGCGTGGAATCACTTTCCCTGGGGAAAGAAAGATGGAAGAGTGATAGATCAAGCCTTGTTTTGCTCGGGAGTTGCTGCAACGAACAAACTCGAGTTCCTCAAGTGGGCGAGAGAAGTGAAACAGTGCGAGTGGGATGAAAGGACGATTACTGTGGCAGCAGCTATAGGTAATCTCGAGATGATGAAGTACTGCTTCTCGAATGGTTGCCCGTGTGATGAAAAAGAGTCGTGTTGTCGAGCTGCTATTGGAGGACACCTCGACTGTCTTCGATTTCTTTTCGACAAAGTGAAACCTTCGCGAGAGACGGAGAAAGACTTAGCAGTACTGGCAGCAGGCGATGGTCACATGCACATCTTGAACTATCTTGTTGAAGAAAGAAAGATATCTGATAAGGCAACGATCCTCTGTGTGGTAACCGCTGCAAGGTTTGGCAAACTCGATTGCCTCAAATACTTAGTCGAAGAGGCGAAAGCGCCTCTTGACAACTGGCGATACGTCGCTTTCGCTCGATACTTCGAGCACCCCGACTGCCTTAACTACTTGCGAGAAAAAGGGTGCCCAGAACCAACGGACGAAGAATACGCTGAATTCGTCGAAAATCGGCAACGAGATTCCGAGGATTAGAACAGCGGCGAATGACAACAACAACAACAACAACAA
>Ga0181557_1001051_pt1 | contig 32699 bp, 23 predicted proteins | sample 011ome_23_FD_148632 | JGI IMG/M metagenome (GOLD analysis project Ga0181557, IMG submission 148632) | Coastal salt marsh microbial communities from the Groves Creek Marsh, Skidaway Island, Georgia - 011506CT metaG (spades assembly) | ecosystem: Environmental > Aquatic > Marine > Intertidal zone...
CATCATTTTCATCATCCTTCGTCATCTCGCGCGTTCTCTTCTTCGTCTTCCTCTTCGGCGTCGGCGTCCGCCCGACGGGGACGCGCGAGAGATCATTTTCATCATCATCATCATCATTCGGCATCAAAGAATCTGGAACCATCGTTGTCCTCCTCGCCATCATCTGTTCGGCATCGTCATTTCCTACTTCTTCTTTGTCTTCGTCTTCTTCTCCGGAAGAACAGATGTTCGTCAGAGCGACGTTTTTCCTCTCAGCGAGGAACATTTTGACGGTTTCGAAGAATTGAATCTGTCTGTCACATTTCACCTATTAATCACACATAAGAGAGAGAGAAAAGTGAGCATACGCAAAGTAAAGACGAAAAGTGTTCTCGCGTTCGTGTTTTCTCGTTCTTCGCGCGAAAGAGAGAGACTAAGAGAGATTACGATAAGTATAAAAGTGGTTGAGAAATTTCAAAATCTCGCCGCGAAATGTCGCACCTCTTCTTCTTCTTCTTCGAGCGACGACGACGAGGCGAACGCTCCGTCGGCTTTTTTACTCGTCATAATATCGGCGGTGTCCTTTTCCTCCTTTTCCTTTCTGTGAAACGTAGGTTTTGGTGACACCGAGCGCATCGTTGGCATCGTCAACATCTCTTTACATTCTGACGCGATTTGCTTCATTTTTCTCCGCTTTCGTCGTACTCTCGCAAACAACTTTATATCGGCGTTTAGAGAAGACAAACGCGCCTCTTTAAAGCGACGACCCGAGGATGACGACGACGACGATGACATCTCCACCCCTTTTGTTCGGCGCTTCTTCGGTGAGGATCGTCCGGCGAGAACAAAAAAGGGAGAGAAGAAGGAAGATTAATCCTCCGCCGGTGAGAGCGTTCTATAAGAAGAAGAACGATGACGACGAGGACGACGAGAAAAGAAGAGGAAAAGGAAAGAAAATCACAGAGTACGACCAGATACGACCAGGGCAAGGACCGAACGCGCCAAAGTTTCCAGAGATTTGCGAGTATTTGGTGTCGTCGAACTCGAATTCGAGCACAGTTGAAGGCATTTCTCCCTTGGCGTTTCGAGAGAGATATTACGACGACGATGACGAAAAAGGAATGAAAGGGTTATCATGGAATAAAACGAGGAGTGATAGCAAAAAGAATACGTATTATCTCGATCTTCGGCAACCGTTAGAACACGAGGATTGGCAAGTGCCTCCGTTTCAAGGCGGATGCGCCTACCAGATTCCGTCGAAGAACGCTTTTCGTAGAATATCCGGGTACGCTTTGTCAATCAAAGGAGGTCTGAAAGAACGCGACGAAGAGTTCGTGAAAAAGGTTTATGAAACGTGTAATGAGGATTTATCGGCGACAGTTATCGTGTGCGATTTGAAAGGCGGGTCGATAAAAAAAGCGCAAAGTTCGGAAGCGAGTAACCGAGGCGTGATCGATCGCTCGGATTCGTTCGCCGTGCGAGCGTGTTACGAGCTCGTCCAAGCGGGGTTTTCTGACGTGAAATTCATAGAAGGCGGGTTCCCCGGGTTAATCGATGACGCAGGATTACCGTACACGAGTGAAAAGTTTTCGGATTTATTACGAAATCAATCGGAAGGGAACAGGAAACTCTTAATGTACGCGAAACTCTTACCGGATCCGACGATATTACCCGGCGTTTTGATTCAAGGCGGCGTGTTTCTCATATTCGGGTTGGCGTTTTATAACGTCAACGGTTTTGGGGATTATCTCAGTGAAAACGTCCCGGCTGCGTGTAGCTTCTTGCCTATAAAATCGTGTTTTTAATAGCGACGATGAGATGTCTTCGACGACGCTTCGACGACGTCGTACCCTTAAATAGTACTCCTGAGCTTTCGTCTAAAATTCGCCATTTCACATCCCCCGCGCGATACATACGCACAAAACTAAGCGAGAAAGAGAGAGAGAGAAATTATCGAGAGCTTTATTACACACACACACGCGCACCTAGAGAGAGAGAGAGAGAGTATCGCCGGCGCTCTCGCTGTGAAAGCATCAGACATGGAAGAAAACGAGCACCTTTTACCGGGCAGCCCGTTTCCCCGTGAAATTTCATCATCAAAGAACAAGAAGAAGAGAGGATCGTCGTGGTTCGTAAAAGTCCTCCTCGTCTCGCTCTTCCTCTTGCTCTCCGTCCTGGGAACGGTTGGTTTCCTCTCAAAAAACGCAGTCGTTACGCGAGAGGACGAACACCAGACGAGAACAAAGATGATTCTCATGAAATTCCTCTCCCTCGGGGACGCGGGAGGAGAGAAAAAAGCAAAGGAGGAGAAAAAAGCAAAAAATGGCTTCAAAATACGCGTACCATTCCTCCGGCATCACGGTTCGGAAAAACCACGCGAAACATCCGAAAAGAATGTAGGACCAATCGAAATGGCCAAAAGAAGTCTCTCGAAAGAACACGGGAACAACGAAGACTTGGTGAAAGTGATGGAGGAGAACGCGAAGAAGAGGCTGTTGTTTAAGGCGGCGGCGGAGGCGAGGGAGGGACCCGCGAGGGGTCTGGACGAGGACGAGAACATCGCGGGCGACGGTGAGTCCGTTGGGGGTGACGAACAACGTCGCGTGAGTAGTCCTCGCGCTGTATCGGTTTCTTCGTCGGCGGAGGATGACGATGATGATGATTCGAATAAGAGGTCCCCGAGAGAGCAACAACAACGACAACGACAACAACAACAAACGAATGCGAATACGAATACGAAGAAGAATGTACCAAAAGCGAAAAACACGAACAAGGAAGTGCCGAATTATAAATCTCAAGCCGAAGCGAATTTACGAATGATACCGACGAGTTTGTTCGATTTGTTCAAAAGCAAAGAGTACGAGGAAGAGGAGAAAGAAGAGAAGAGTTACTTTGAGAACAACGCCAAGTGCGAGAACGTGTTTACGTTGGGATTGGAAGGCGTCGGGCACCACGCGTTTCAGATGGGGAAAGACGCGTTCGTGAAGACACTTTTGAGAGAACATTTGGGGAACGTTGAAGAGAAGAAAAAGAGTGGTAATACGAATAATAACAAAGACATAGTCGAAATGCACGCGCGAGAGGAGGACCGGATGTTTATCGATAACGACGACCATTTTTGGAACTTGATTCTCGAGAACAAATACGACGAGATTTTCAAGACGTTTCGAAAAGGATGCGAAGAAGTGGCGAAAAAGAACGGGAACGAAAAAACGGCGTGTTATAGCACTCGGTCGTTTTCGTTCCCGCATAAGTTAGGTCCGTTTGCGACTGGATCGGGTTTAGACGTGAACCACGCGCAGCGATGGGACCCGAGAAACCCAGAGCATCGAAAATATCTCTTCGATCACGGCCATCCGATTAACATTTTGAAATACTTCGAGGCGGCGGAACGGAACGGATGTCAAGTGAAATTCATCTTGTTGCATAGAAATATCGTAGAAACCGCGCGTTCGCACAAAACCTGGGATCAAGGATTAGAGAAACATTTGAACGTTCTGAAAATGTTCGCGGAATACATCGACGTCTCGTTGGCAAACTTACCGAGCAACTCGTGGCGACGAGTCAACTACGAAGATTTTTGGCGACCTCACGAAGAACGCGACAGAATCTTCCAAACCTTAGCGACGGACTTTTTGCACTGGTCCTCCGACGCGCACGAATCGTTCATGAACAGTCAGTTCGATTTGAACGTCCACCCGAGAAAGTACAAAACGAACGATAAACCGCCGTGCGACGAAGTTCGAGAGTTGGATCGAGTGCAGCGGAATTTCTTCGATAGGAAGTTGACGTCGTACTCGAAGCGAGAGAAACACGTGACGAACTTACCGTTGTCGCATTTCTTCACCGAGTCGCCGAACAAGGCTTTGTACGAGCAGTGCTGGGAAGCGTCCAAGGCGAGTTTACTCGGTAAACAATAAAGAAAATGTAGAATAAAATTGTAACGTATTAAACGCCCAACCACCGGTGCGATAGAGTAAACAACGCGAAAAATGAAACGCTCGTATACATACGAGAATCTATCATGATAAAAGTATTTCACAATAATAACAAAGCTGCTTTTTCTACGCGCGTGTACTTCCTCTCTCTCTTTCTCTCTCTAACATATTAATATTAACTGATAAACTTGAAGCACGAGTTATCGGTGTCGCACGTCTTCTTCAAATGTTTCTCCCACGCGTGCATTTTCCCTCCAACACCGACGTCTTTGTCCGTCAAAGAATTCGTTCCTAAGTGTGCTTCGTCGATGTCGTCTCTTTTAAACGCCCCGAACCCTTCTTGGCCATCAATTTTCAAATCCTGGCCGAAAATTTTCGTTTGTCGTTCGCACAGTTTCGGTTCCTTGCCCGCTTTCCTTCTCTTGCCGCTCTCGCCGTTTTGCAACAACGCGCACAAGGCGTTCTTACTGTCCTCGGTTTGCTGTCTGATGGCTTTTTGGAACAGTTTCGGCCACGCGTTCGGATTTTCGTATCTCCACTTGTGCATTTTCTCCCACTCCTCGTCGCTTTCGGCGATTTCTCTCAATCTTTTAGCTAACTGTTGCGGCGTCGCGTAGTTTCTCAAATCGATCCAACTGTCTCGTCCCGGTAATAACTCGTTCACGCCTTCCCACCCGATGTAAATCGGGATCGATCCTCGACTCAACGCGTAATATATTTTCTCCGTCACGTATTCTGGACACGACACCCCTACGTTTTCTACTGCAAAATAAAACATAAAGTTACTCAAAGGCTCTTGGAAACTCGTCTCGCGATTTCTCGGCGCTTCCATCACGCTTTCTGGAAACGAGTTTGCATTCACGTTATTCGCGCAATTTCCAACCGAAAAAACCGGGTACGCGTCGCTAATCTTCCTCAGCGTTTCCGCTCGATTGCTTAAACAATCTCTCGCCAACCAGGCGACGCCCGGGATCCTCTCTTTCCTCGGAATCGTAAACAACGGGAAATCTTCCTTCATCTCAAACACTGGAACCGCGAACGGGAACCACAACCCGCTCGTTTTCTCGTAATCCGCGACGTAATCGAACGAGTTTCGAAACTTCTCGTCTTTCATCTCCGGCGAGTACATGGACGGACTTTCGTGCGTGAAAAAAATATCCACCTGTTTCGGGTTCGTCTTCGGCCTCACCTCCGGCACGTGTTGATTCCGAAACATCCTCACGTCGCACGACGGATCGTCCACGTTCGCGTTCAGTTTCACGTTTTTCACGCACATCCCTGGTTTCTTCAACCCCGTGTTTATAAAGTTATACGCCCCGAAAAAGTTAAACTTCTCCCCCTCTTTAAAACACACGGTAAACTTCTCGCCTCCGTTTGCCGGAGCGTGTTTCCACCGCGCCATGTTTCGCACCCGCTCGTCGTAATCCCAATTGTTGTTCTCAAACCCTTCTCTCCAGTTAAACGATTGCAAAGGATCGCTCTTCCCGTGCGTGTCCTTTAAATCTCTCTTCTTATACCTCTTATTATCACTAAAACTACCGCTACCGTCGACGCGTTTCTTCGCGCTCGAGACTAAATCTGCCGCCCATTTCGGTAAAGGCAAGGCTAATTCATCTTGCTTTTCCGTGTCGTATCCCGCTTTGAACGAGAGTACTAGGAGCGCAAAAACGGACAGGAACAATAAAACGAGCAGCTTTTTTGAGTGCGCGTTGTTGAACGATTTCTTATTCTTACGAGTCGTGTTCCTCTCGTCATCTTCATCATCGTTTTTAGGAGTCTCTAAAAGGCGTTCTCCCGCGTCGTCTCCAACGTCCATCATCAACGCGCCAAATCCTCCTCTTTCAATGGTGTTCTTGCTCGATGATGATGGATTTGATCGGAGCAGCCTTTGAGACGAAGATGAAGATGACGTGTTGATCGTCAAAGTCTCTCTCATGTTCTCCTTCGTGTGGAAGAGAATGAATGGAGGTGTTTTATGCGCGTAAGTGTTCTGTGGAATTCGTCTGTTTTTTCTCCCCGCGGTCCTCCAACAAGTTCAAACCCTAAATAACACATGTTCTTTAAAACTTACTCTCGCTTGCGCTTTTGCTTTCGCCTTTTGGTGGCCGCTCTTCTAGAAGTTAAGGAGACGAAGAAGAGGATTTAAGCAGCTCTTTTCCTACTTTCGCCGTATTTTTTAAACTTGTTTCTAAAACTTCTTTTCCTGGAGAACGTATCCTCGACCGATCGATTTTCCAGTTCGGCTTTGCGTATGGCGTTGGCTAAATCGAAGTCTCCCGGGAGTAAAATGTTCGTCGCTCGCCCGAGTTTACCGGCGCGAGCGGTACGGCCGACTCGGTGGAGGTATTCCGTGGCGTTTTGGGCGAATTCAGCTTGGACGACGTGTTTGACGTTTGGTATGTCGACGCCTCGAGCGACGGAGTCCGTGGCGACGAGAACGTCGATGTCTTGCGACGCGAAGCGTCGTAAACGGGACTCGCGTTCGAGCGGGTCGATATCGCTGTGAAATGATGCGGCTTTAGCGCCAAAGTTTGCGAGTTCGTTGGATATTGCTTCGCAGACGCTACCGCTGTTGACAAATACCAACGTCTTTTCCACCTGCGCGGTTTTCGGATCCATGTCTAACGCGTCAAATAAAGCCTTCGCTCGAGTCTCCAACGAAACCTCTCTCCACGTTTGCGTCAACTCCGCTCTCGGTTTGTGTAAACTCGAGCTTTTCGTCCACACGGCGTCTGGGAAACCGAATTTTAGAACCGCTCCGGGTGTTCGTTTGCCCGTGGACATGACCGTCGCCGCGGCGAAGACGTATTGTCTGCGAAACTCGCGATTGGTGCCTTTGCCCATTTTGCCTTTGCCGCCGAGACGCGCTTTCGGTTTCTTCTTCTTTTTTTTCTGTTGTTCTTTTCGTTCGTACTCGTATTCGTGTTGTTGTGCGTTTTCATCGTCGTCGTCTGAATCTTCGTCCTCTTCTTTGTCTTCTTCTTCTTCTTCTTCCTCAAAATCGTGATCTTTCCTCCAATTTTGCTCCATGGACGCTTCCGTATCTCTCTCTAAATCGTTGTTCCATTCTCCCGTCGTCGTCTTGACATTTATTTCGCTTTCGTCCTCGAACGTTTTATAAAATCCTCGCGTGGCGGCGAGCTTTTCCTCTCGAAACAAAACGTCGAAGCAGTTCCGCACTTTCCTCGCGTATCCTCCACCCAACAGCATATCTGCTTCGTCTAAAACAACCGTCCGTATAAATTTCACGTACGGCGTAAACGCGCCTTTCCTCCAGCTCCCTTCTCGCCAGTCAAAGACGTCCTGTTCGGCTCGCGCGGGCGTGCAGACGATGATGTCCGGGAACGAAGAAGGCAAACCTCGATCGGGAGTTAAAGCAACTGTTCTCACTATCGACTTTTTCTCTGAATCGTCTTCTAAATCGTCCGGAAGCGTTAAAATATCGATGGCTTTTTTCACCTGGTCGCACAAGTGCGCGTTCGGGCACAAAATCAGCGCCGAGACTTCCTCTCTCCGTTCGATTTCTTTCCTTTTCAAGATATTTGAGACGATTGGAATGGCGTAGGAATACGTCTTCCCGCTCCCGGTTTCGGCGGCGATGACGACGTCCAAGTTTTCCGCAAGCAAAGGGATCGCGGCGGATTGACACTCCGTCGGCTCTGCGATGGATAACCGCGTCCGTAAGTTTTTCAAAATCAGAGGATGTATTCTTATATTGCTATTATTAGTATTATCAACTCCTTCTCCTTCCTCCTGTTCGTGTTATCGTTCGTTTCAGGTCAGTCAACAATAAGAAGTAAGAACGAGAAGACTTCGTCATCAAAGCGTAAAATATTGAGAAGAGTACGAGCGCGGCGCGAGAAGAAAGAAGAACACCTCACGTATTTTTGTTGCTTCATATCGAGAGCGAAACGCAGCGGTCTGTTACCTCCGCCTTTAAATTTCGTTTCTGTGTGCTGCTCTCTCGTCGAGAAGATAACGCAGTTTAATGCCATCATTGGTGTTCTTCTTCGATTAAAATGTTTCGTTATACGAGAGAACTCTACTCACCGAGAACAACTTTAACTGCTCGTTGTTGTTGTTGTTTATACCATTACTACTCGCAAGAACAAACCCGCGCTTTTGCAGATGAGTGGTGGTAGTGTTAGTATATGTAGTAATAGTATTCGTGGTAAAGGGAGCATTCTCTTCGCGTAATCCTCCTCCAAATCGTCTTTCGTGTCGTCGTCGTCGTGATGAAAATTCGCCGCCGGTTGATGATGATGATGACGATGCGCTGCTCTTAATGCTCCTTCTCCTGTGCCTCAAAGCATTAGGAGTAGCAGTGCGACCAGAAAGAAAGGCACTCAAACTATCACTTGTGCTGCACAAAAGAGACGAACAAAAAGGAGCGCTCATTGTTCTTCTCATTAATACTCTTCTGCTCTGTGCGCACGCTTTCTCTGTTGTAAGTCGAAGCCGAAGGAGAAAAAAGGCTCTGAACAAAAATTAGGGTTGGGCACCCTAAATATAAAACTGCAGATTTTTTCCTCTTTTCTATGAAGGAAAACGTTACACTTTTGCGCAAAAGGCTTTCTGGCGTTGTTTACCACAGAGCTTCTTTCTGGCGTTGTTTACAGAGAAAGAAAGTTTGTGGTTTCGTATTTATTGTTGTTGTTTTATACATCACCTCATCAGTTAATAACTAAAGGGAAGAGATTGAGAGAGATTTTCATTCGTTCGTTCTCGGGGAAAGATGTCTCAGCAGCCGCGGGATGATGATGAAGATGATTCGATGAAGAACTCGACGCCTACGACTCCTACTCCTCCTGAAAAGAACAACGAGTCTTCGTTAGAATCAAAATACTCCGCGCAAAACAGACTCCCCGCTTTACTCTACACCGTCGGATACCTGACGTTCTCCACAATCACCGTGGTGTCGAACAAACATTTAATCAAAGACGCTGGATTTGGGAACCCGATATTCGTCTCCTCGTGCGGAACGATGTTCGCGTTCGCGCTCTCGACGATACTCGTCCACGGAAAATTCGTGTCTGTTTCAGAACCAAAGATGACGTTTAAAGAGTGGTTCAAAGTGTGCGTCCCGGTAGGGTTCTTTTCATCGATAACCTTAGCGTGTGCGAACATTGTATACGTGTACTTATCGTTATCGTTCGTACAAATGTTGAAAGCGTTCGTTCCCGTCGTCACGTATATAACGCACGTGTTCGTCGGGACGGATAAGTACAACTCGGATTTTACGGTGAGTTTACTCGCCATGGTTCTCGGTGGGATGATGTGCATGAACGTGAGCGGGAAAGCGACCGTGATTGGAGTGTGCGTGATGTTTGGGTCGCACTTCGCGGAAGCCATTAGAACCGTCGGCGCGCAGTGGCTGTTAGTGAATAGAAAGTTTGGCGTGATCGAGAGCATGTATTACTTCGCGCCGGCGACGGTGGTGTTTTTTATACCTTTAGTGGTGTATTTTGAAGGCAGTTCGTTACAAGCGCCGGGAATTTCCTCCATTGCGAATAAGTACTGGTATTTATTCGTCGTGTCTTCCTCCTGGGGGTGTTTAGTCAACGCGTGCGGCCTCGGCGTGGTGAAGAACATCGGCGCCGTCTGGTTCAAAGGCATCAACAATATCAAGAACATCTTGTTACTGTTCTTCGGGATTTTAGTCTACGGCGACGTGGTCACCGTCTTGCAAGCGTTCGGATACGCGCTCTCCTTAGCCGGGTTTGGGAGGTACACGTACGTCAAGAATACGCAAATGCTTAGCGAGAGTAGTAGTAGTCATAGTAGTAAAAGCGGCGAACGCACCGACGAGGAGAATCCGCCTTTAGCATCATCATCACGAACAGAAACGACAAAGACAAAAACAGCGTTTCCGGACGAGAGAGAACCGTTGCTTCAAAAATAATAACAACACACTCTTTGTAATGATATCATTGTAATCATCATCACGTCGTCGTCGTTGAAACTCTCACGCGTCGTGCGCTTTAGAGCAGAAGAAGAAAGAAGTCTTGAATTGTCCGCCAAAATCCGCACACACTCAACGCACTTTATCACGCACAAAAGAAGAAGTACACAACACCGATTATTAAACAACGAAAGACCCGCGAGAGAAAGCATCGCGCATCTGTTTTTTAACACCACCACCAGCATGTTTAAATCTGCCTCCTCTCCTCCATTCGCGCGTTTGCGAGACGACGAGGATTCCACGCCGACGGCACCTTTTTCCCGAGGCGAGGAAGAAGAAGATCTTCACGATCTCGAAAACGACGAAGCCGCCTCGGCGGTGTTCAACTACAGCCCTCGACCAAAAACAGACCGCACGTTCGCGAGCGTGTTCTTACTCATCACGAGCGCGTGTTTCCTTCTCGGCATTGTCGTGGTCTCGAACACGAACGCGAAAGCGTTTGCACAAAGAACGAGCGAAGATGTGCTGTTTAGCACCAACTGCGAAGCGTATCGCGCGTCGTCGTCATCACCAACATCGAGGCTGTTGTTATCGAACAAAGATGAGTTTAAGGATACCAACGACGATTTGGACGATGTGTTCGATGGTGATGATTTTTGGCAATCGTCGCACGCGTGGCTGTTGTTGGCGATCGTCTCGGCGGTTGCGCTCGGGGTGACGTTTTTGTACGGGTTTCAATATCACGCGAGTAAAGCAACCTGGGGGATTATTGGGTTTAAACTCCTTTCCAGCTTTTCCTTCTCTTTGTACATGTTTGCAGAAGGGTTTGTCTTTGGCGGGTGTTTGTTTCTCCTGGTGACTTTGATTTTAGCGCGCGTCTTTTATCTCTGGCGAGAGGAAATCGCGCTCGTCAATCGGCTTTTACAAACCGCGGCGACGGCGTTGAGCGATCAGAAACACACGCTGACGGCGACGATGGGGATTAACATGTTCGTTTCTATGTTTGTGTTCATCCCGTTTATCTTTTTCATGTCGTACGCGTGGATGCACGGGAAGATTGGCGCGAATCGGTTCGCGATGACGCACCCGAGCGACGGATCGAAGTGCATCGATCGAAGGTCGTACGACGACTACGTGGAATCCAGAGATGAAGGTGCGACGGGCGATATGAGTGCGTACGTTTATGAGGTTAATTGTTGCGAATGGCAGACGGATTCGTGGGTGAAACCGTTCGTCGGGTTGCTGTTTTTTTCCTTGCTCTGGACGTCCTCGGTTGCGGTGTGTTTACGATTGTTCACCATTGGTGGTTCAACCGCGCAGTGGTACTTTGCGCCCTCTGGAACGACCGCGTTCAAAGGTACGGTGAAACGATCGTTATCGCACGGCTTGAAATCGCAATTCGGCACCATCTGTTTTGGAGGTTTGATCATGTCAATCGTCGATATGGTTCGAAACATGTTTGAAAAAGCGCAAAGAGAACACAGAAACAACGCGGCGATGGCCGCGTTGATGTGTTGCGTGAACTTGTTGTGGCAATGTTTCGCCGAGATTATTGGATTTATTTCCAAGTTTGCCATCGTGTACGCCGCCATCTCCGGCGACGCCTTTTGCGACTCTGCGAGAAAAGTCACCACGATTTTACAAAACAACATGTTATCAACCTTTGCGGTGTGGTGGTTGCCTCCGATGATTCTCAGGACGACTGCGTTTATCGTCTCGGTCGTCTTTGGCGTCGTCTTTGGCCTCTCGTCCTCGAATTACTTCGACGACGAATCGCGAAGCGTCGAGGTAGTCTTCCTCGGTGTGTTCTGCTTCTTGATTTCTCTGACTATTCTGAACTTTTGCCTGACCGTTTTATTGGATGTCGTCGACGCGGTGTACTTGTGTTACGCCGTCGACAAAGATTTACAAATGTTGACGAAACCAGAGATTCACGACGTCATGGACGAAGTCGTCAAGAAGCAAACGAAGAACGCGGGGGGATTCAATACGAACAATAACGCGTTCAACATCGCGAATCCGTTTGCTGCCAATAATAGAAATAGTAACAACAACAACTCGAATAGCAACGAGATGAGCGCGATGGCTGGAGCGCCTCAACAACAACAACAACAACAACAGCAACAACAACAACAACAACAACAAGTCGTGATCGGCTATCCGCAGCAAAGATCTGGACAAGATCAGCGTCCGACGGGTGCCTCGCACGAGGATATCGACGCGGTGTAAAAACAAAACAAACGAACAAGCAAAAAGTTCTCTCTTTTATATAAATATATACTTTTATTACCATTTTACTAACTACACGCGCTGTGTGCTTTCAAACTTCTATTATATCTATCATCATCACACGTGTCTTTACTACTGAGCGCCTAACACGCGCGACTGCTTCTCTTCCAACGCGAGCTCGAAGAACCACTGGTTTTCGAACGATTTCAGCCACTCTTCGCATTTCGCGAGCGCGTCTTTACACGCTTCCGCTTTCGCACCTTTCTTGGACGAGCTTATACCTGAGCCCGAACACCCTCGCACGGTCTCCCCGAGATCGGTCCAATCGTACTCGCACGAGAACACGGACACGTTTTGGGGTTGGCCGTCCTCTTTCTTCGCTTTCGAGACGGACTCGTTGAATCGGACGAATTCAAATCCTCGACCGTCTTTCGTGTACTCGTTCGGCAACGTTTTCGATAAACTGTTAAAAAACTCAAACAGCGTTGCCGTCGGGTGTTTCTTCCCGTCGTGATATTGCTTTAAGAGCTTCTTAGCGTCTTGAAATCGAAGCGTCGCGTATTTGTTCACCGTTTGTAACTCCGCGTTTAATACCAACGCGGCGGCGTCTTTCGGCAACTGTCGTTTGTTCAATTTCTTCGTGTTTTCCGCGTTTCTAAACGAATGCATCCACTGGAGAAACCCGTCGTATCGGTCATCTTCTTCGTTTTCTTCGTATTCGTGTTCGTATTCTTTTATCTCGCTATGGTTGCTATTCTTCTTAGTAGTATCTTTGCGTCGTCCGTACTTTTCATACATTCGCTCGGCTAACCAAACGCCTAAACTCGCGTCTTCCGCGGCATATTTCACCTGCCCTTCTCTCAACGGCGAATTCTCCCAATTCGAAATCTGCACCGCTTTTGGCTTTTCCACGTCCAATCCGAAGTGATTGGCCATGCCTTTCATCCCCGGTCGTTCGTGTTTAAAGACCTCCGAAATCGTCGCCAAGTCGATGAAAGCGTTCACGTCGACGCTCTCTTTATCCTCGTTCCCGTAATGTTCCGTTTTCAGCTCTTTCAAATCGGTTTTAATCCCAAACCCGAGTAACACGTACTCTTTCTCTCTGAGTATCTTCGTCATCATTTCCGGCACTTCCCCATTCATCGAGGCCAGATGGATTAAACACGCCACATTTTTGCTCGCGAATTGCACCAAAGCAACTTTGTTCTTTTTCGCCACTTTACTAAACGTCGGTCGAGTTTCCGTGTCGAACCCGATCACGGCGTACCGATGTCTCGACTCCACGCTTCGCGTGATGTCTTTCTCTTTCAAAAGTTCCGAGAGGTGTTCGTTCGCCGTCGAAGGGTCGTAACTGACCAGGATTTTCGACGGGGAAACGAACGTCGAATTCTCTTTCGTCGTTTCCGTCATGAAGTGTCGCACGAACAACGATGAAAGTAACGATCGCTGACGATGAGTACTACTCGTAGTAGTAGTAATAGTAGCAGCAGCAGTAGTAGTAATAACAGCCTGCCGACGGAAAAGCCGCCTCGCCGCCGAGCGCATGTATTATTTTATAAATAAATGTACAAAGCAGAGAAAAGAGTGAAGAAGTGTTTGTGTTCAAAGTTCGTTAGGACAACATTTTTTCCAAGCGCTCGCGCGCGCATCTATCATCTGCTGCCGCTGCTGCTCCCGAAATCACGCCTTCCTTTCTTCTCGGCTTTCTTTTTTCGCTCTTTCATTTTCTTCTTGATTTCGTTCTCGTAGGTGAAGTAAATGGAAAAGAGGAGGAAGAGCGAGGACGCGAGGAGCCCCGGCCATCCTTTTTGAAACGTGGCGCAACTCATCGCTAACATCGCTAACATCGCGTCAAACGTAGCTATCGTTTTTCTTATTTGAAGAGGAAACGGAGTGGTCATGTTTGCGCTTTGTGAAATGACGTTCGTGTTGATGAGCATGAACATCGCGTGGCCGAAAAAGAGCGCAATCGCGGGTCCGATCGACGCCGGCAACGAAAACAAAGCGCCGCTTCCGGGTACGAGCGAAGGCGACGCGGTTCTCAAACATCCAACCAAAGCGATCAAAGCGCCCAAAATCTCAAACGTTGACTTCATGTACACGTTCGTCAAAAACGTTTCCACGTTCCTCGTCTGCTCTATGCTTTCCACCGTCGTTTCTTTCGCGTATTTAATAGTCTTCAACACCGCGTTCGCCCTTCTAATTTGCCTCGTCGCCACCGCTTTAAAATCCATCAACAGTAATATCACAAAGCCTAAAATGCATAACTTCTCCGTCCAGAATCCGTTCGCGTTCGTCGTAAAGAACGTGAGGTCACCCTGTTTCGTCACCCACGCGAACAAAAACGCCAAAAAATTCATCCCGACGTCTCCGGCGAGTAAAGCGAATATCGAGAGTGAGAGCAAGGAATAGATTTTGCTCATTGGCACATCATCATCTGTTGCATCTTTTCCAGACGACGACGACGAATCATCATCATCATCATCATCGCCGCTCTTTCTTTCTGACGACGATTTCGACGACGCGAACAACGACACGTCTGTTTTTCTTCTTCGTTTTAGGCTTGATTCTCCTCCGGAAATCATCATCCTCATCTCCAACTGTTTGTTGTTGTTCTTGTTGTTTCCAATTCTGAACGTTTTCTCTCTTTGGTGTACACGTCGTCGTCGTTCGGAGGAGGCAAAAAGACCCTCGCGACGTTTACTACGAGATGAAGAAGACAACAAAGAAGACAAAGAAGAAGTTCGAAGGATTTCGAGAACGACGGGTGGTTTTGGTGACATTTTTTGTCGTCGTTTATTATGCGCGTTGTTTTTGTATCTAAAAAATTTAAGTGAAGAAGTAAAAAAATTCGAAGATGATGTCTTTCGTTTAATATAATAGAGATAAAGTTGATACCAATGAAAACGAACTCTTCAAAGTAATCTACTTATTTACCGATGCTGGTCAAAGCCTCCAAAGCCCCTTCGCCGTTGTTCAACGCTTGCTGCGCGACACCAAACATGGCAACCATTGCTAATCTTCCGTGCTTCAATTCCGCGGTTTTCAATCTGAACGTCTCTTCCGGGCTCTTCGAAGCGAAACCCAACGGGTCAAACGCGCCGCCCGGGTAGCATCTCTTCTCTTGGTCGAGTTCGGCGGATCTGTAAAATTCAAGAGTACCAACCAAAAGGACTTCGATGGCAGTCAACGCGGCCAAGTTGGACCCTTCGCCCCACAAGTTAAAGCCGAGGTATTGCGTTTGCTCCAACTCAACCTTACCGGCGTCTTGCCAGGCGACGCCCGTGCCGGCTTCGCCAAAGATCACGCCGACGAGGCCCAACATCGCCCATCTGGAGTGCAACAACTCGCACTCGCGGAATCGGTTAATGTCAAACGCTTCGTTAAACGGAACGATCGTTCTTTCCGTCGGCTTGTTGTCCGTCTTCTTCAACTTACCGATGACGTTCCCCGACGGGTTCTTCGCCGCCGAGCCGTCCAATCTGTCCAAGTCGAATTGCAAATATTCCGTCGGTTTGGACAATCCAAACGGATCGAAGCCTCTGTCACCGGGCATGGAGCCGTCCAACCATGCGGGCGCTTCCGCGTTCGGGTACCACAGGTCGCGTTCGCCCGATGGCGGGGTGAATTTCTTCTGCGTCGTTGGCTTCTTCGTCGCTGGCTTCTTCGCCGGCGGTGACTTCTTGATTGGTGCCTAGAAATATTGAGAGCGAAACGAGGAGAAAAGGTCAGTTTTTGAGCAAAATCTCGGCGTGGAAAAGATATCAAAAAGACATACGAGATGATGATGGCTTTCATCAAAATCATCATCATCACGCGCTTCTTAAAACCATTACACGCGAACGTTGCGAACGCGATCTGATTCCACGGATGCAAACACAGATACTACTTTCACGCGTTCATTTTTTTAAAGCGTTTGAAAAGAGGGAGCGCGCGTTTGCGCGTGCGTTTTTTCTCTCTCTCTCATTCATCGCGCGCAGGAGAAAATGTCGGTTGTGTTTTTTCCTTCTTTTTTGCTCTTTTTCTCCTCTTTTTCCGCCTAAAATGAGACGATGATGATGCGCTCGGATTTCGAACGAAACCGACGCCTCGCGAACGATGTGCATTCAAAAACGTACCTTCTTCGCCGGAGTGACCGTTTTCTTCGCCGGTGCGGCTTTTTTGAAAACGGCGTTGATTTGTAACTTCGTCGCGAATACCATTTTTATATATTATATTATGTGTTCTGTGATGATGTTGTGTGCGATAATGGCGAAAGTGTTTGTTCCTCTCTTTTGAGGCTGAAAAATTCCCCTTTAAAAATTTAAGGGAAAATCTCTCAAAAAGTATATCTCTTTTGCCTCTTCTGCTCCTCTGTTCTCTTTGTTTCGAGAGTTTGGTGCTTTTCCAGCTCTTCTTTTCCTCCTCCGAGTAAAGAACGCGAGGAGGAGCGTGGAAAACCAAACGAGGATACCGCACCACTCGAAGCAAAGCAAAAGCATCCAAAACCAACTTTGCGTGCGAGTAGATATCCACACTTTTCTGCAAATAGTTTTGTAGAGTAGTGCACACCAGAAAGACGAGCATCGTAAACATGTCGTGTTCTTCTTTCGCGAAGACGTCTGCCACTTTCCACCAAAACCATCGCGCGGGTTCTTCGTCTTCGTCGTCTTCGCGGGGGAAATTGTCCGCGAGAACGAGATTACATCCGAACCACCTACGTGGCAACCGAAAACAACGCGCGAATAATTTTGCGGCCAATAAGAATGCGACCGCATTAACCACGCGCGCGGGACCTGGAAACTCGAAAAACCAAAAGTTTGCCCTCTTGTTCGACTGCGACGGCGTCCTGGTGGAAACCGAAGAGTTGCACCGATTGGCGTACAACAAATCGTTCGAACATTTTGGATTACAAATCGAAACAGGAACGCAAATGGAATGGGTCCCGTCGTATTACGACGTCTTGGCGAATACCGTCGGCGGCGGGAAACCGAAAATGCGATGGCATTTCAAGGAGAACAAATGGCCCACGGTCACGAAGAGCGATAAATACGGCACAGGAGAGGTTTTAGAGACATCAATCCAAGACCAACTGATCGATGACTTGCAAGATAAGAAGACGGAGTTTTATAAAAAAATCGTCGAGGAAGTCGCGCAGGCCAGAGATGGAATTTTAGAGCTGATGGACGAAGCGATCGCGAGACCGGACGTGGCGGTTGGGATTTGCTCCGCGGCTACGAAAGCCGGGTTCGAGAAAGTCGTCAACTCCGTGGTCGGGAAGGAGAGATTGGATAAATTGGACGTCCTCATGGCCGGCGACGACGTGACGAAGAAGAAACCGGACCCGTTGATTTATAACTTAGCGAGAGAAAAAGTAGATTTACCCGCGGAGATGTGCGTGGTGATTGAAGATAGCATCGTTGGTTTACGAGCCGCTGAAGGCGCGGGAATGCCGTGCATTATCACCCCGTGCGGGAGCACTCTCGGGCAGGATTTCAAAGGCGAAGGCGCCAAATTCGTTTGCGCGACCACGGTGAAAGCGAGCGGCGTCACCTTGTCCAAGATTTTTCCAGACGGAAGTGAGAAACCAAACTTTGACTTTTAATATTATTAACTCTTTATGCTATACTATTGTTATTACTATTCGTAAATCGTTCGTTCGTTCGTTCGTTCGTTCGTTGTTCTTGATGTCGCATGTTTCACCACGCTTCGTCTGTGTAAAGAGATATTTTCCGTATCTAAAACACCACACTTTTAAAGCACGCGAAAATGACTTCTTCTTTTCCCATCGTTTGTTCGGCATTGGTGGTGGCGAACAGGAATAAGAACAAGGCGTTTTTCGCCTCCTTTTCTTCGTCTTCATCGCGTGAGAGAAGAAAAACATCGTCGTCAAAAGTGTTTCCCATCGGCGCTTCAAAGTCCTCGGGAAATTCGAATGCAACAACAACAACAAGACTAAAAACACCATCGAAGACGACGATTCAGACGAGAAGGAAAGGAACGACGAGAAGAAGAGCGAGCTCTGAAAATGACGTCTTTCAGGAGGAGGAGTTGGAGGAGGAGAAAGAAGAAGAAGAAGAATCGACTTTATTCTACCCCGCGCGGTTAGATGTCGTCCCTGCCTTTGTAGGTGGCCTCAACCCGGTGAACAGTTTCTTGTCTTATTTCTCAGGCGCGGTGTTGACGCAAGGGACGGTGAAGACGACGACGCAATGGACACTGTTTGTGGTTTTACCGATATTGTTTGTTATGTATTTGGTGAGGAAGTGGAGATATGAGGGTGATGTAGAGCGACGGATTTTGTTGTCGGCGTCGAGCGGCGACGACGGTAGGAATAGCGGTAGCAGCGGTAGCGGTAGTAGTAATGATGATAAAACGAGCAGCGGTGGTGGTGCGAATAACGCGAGAACAACACCCACGATGAAGATGATGTCGTATTCGCGGTCCATGCGAGGCAGGTGGTTGGACGTGCACGTGTGTTACGCGTTTTTGTTGCCGGCTGGGATTTCAGCCGGGGAGCACTCGTCGTATTGGTTGGTTTTAGCGCCGGCGTTTATGTTGTATCGGTTTTTGTGTCGCGAAGAGAGAGTGACAAAAAGTAGTGGGGAAGATTTTAACGCGACGACGACGACGACAAAGAGACCGTTGTTGTTCTCGTCGTCCTCGTCGTCGCCATTTTTTGCCTTCCTTTCGCCAGTTGGTCGCGGATGGAGCGCGTTGGCGTTGATCCTGCGACGCGCGCACAAATACGCGAAAATCGTCCTCGCCTCGTTGGCGCTAGCGCTCTTGGTCGCGTCCGGATCCGCGACGTTGCACCAATCGTTAACCGCGTTGAGCGGAGGTGGGATGGCTTTGCGCGTTTTGTTGAGTCCGTTTGCAATTGGCGTCGCTTTTCTCGGTTATTTCGCGCCGGCGGCTTTATTGCCTCGGTACATATCGCGCGTCTTTTCGAGAAAAGTCATCTCCGCCGACGAGGAAGAAGCGACGAGGAAAGCGCGGCTCACCAAAGAAGAACGCGTTGAGCTCGAAACCAAACGAGAAACCGAAAAGAAAAACCGAAAGTGGTGGCTACTCATCGGTTTCATTGCCATGGGCATTTCAGCGTTCACGGGTTCAGATTTACCCATCGTCCTCGCTTTCGCGGCGCAGTTACTGAAGGCGAATCCGGACGCTTTGCTCACCGCGATGGCGGAAAAAGGTGGCATGGTGGAGTTTGAAACCAAAATAGCGGACGCCTTCGACCGAGTCGTGCTTTCAAAGAAAGAACGTGAAAGGGAAAGAGACGAAAACGAAAACGAAAGCGAAAACGAAACCGGCGCTAAATAATAACACTAACAAATCTAACCCGCCGAAAGCAAGGGGAAGCGGAGCGCTCGCTCCTCTATTCATACATAGTATTTTCGCGTTGCACAAACTAGTCTAATCCCGCATCGGCGGCGTCTGCATCCTCTATTTCTCCTCCTCCTCCTCCTTCCGCTTTCGTCGCTACAACTTTTACCGCCGCCGTCGCCGCCAAGGCTGCTTCTGCTTTTCCTCCCACGTCGCCTTCATCCTCGTCACCGTCATCATCATTACCACCACCATCACCACCCTCCTTTTTCATCTTCATCTTCATCTTCATCTTCATCTTCTTCGCATTCCGTTTCTCTCTTTTCCTCTCGACCGCTTTCCTCTCCTTCTCTTCTCTCTCTCGTTTCCTCCGTTCAAACTTCGCCTTCACGTCTCTCTCTTCCTCTTCCTCGTCCATTTTTTCCAGCCGTTCGTATTCTCGTCTCCGCGAGTGTCTGTATTCGTGGAACGCTCCGGAACCCGCCCCGGCGGTCGATCCTTGCACGTTTTTCGATTCGTACGTGACGTTGTCGTTGATGTGTTTCAACTTTTCTTCCAATCGTTCCGCTTCCAATCTTCGCTTACTCATCATCGCTGTTTCCTCGTCAAAATCCACTCGGACGAGTTCTCCTCCAGCGGACATGTTTTTGCCCGTCGCGTCTCTGAAGTGTCGAGGCTTTTCGCTTCTTTACGACGCTTTAAAGTAAAGATATCGTGCAAGTCTAATTAATGGAGAACATTGGAAGACGTTTGCCTCATTACTCCTCTTTGGTGCGCGCGCGCGTAAAAGAGAGTAAACAGCATCACGTCATGGTTCTCTCGCAAAGACCGAAACGGAAAAACGGCTTCTTCGTGTACCTCGACGCGCCGTCCTCGAATAATTTCGATGAAAATGAGAGCGATGAAGAGGAAACGACGAAGCGCGTAAAGTTCAGCGGGAACGTCCTTCAACTCCTCGGGATGAGTTTCTACCTGTTTGAGATTTTCGGATTCTACGCCGTGCAAGTGCCATCGATGACGTTTAAGAGAGAAAACGGGGGGAGCAAAAATAGGGTGATTTTGTGCGCACTGTACGGGTTTTTGGTGCTTGTATCTTTCGCGAGCGGGATGAACGCGTCTTTGTGCGATCCAGAGACGGATTTTGTTCCTCCTAAAGCGGAAACGAAGAAAATGTCAAAGGAAACGGAGAAAGAGGATGAAGACGATATCGAGACGGAGGGTAATAACTATAACCATCCAAAATGTCACATATGCCACAAGTACCAAAAGAACCCCTTAACGACAAAACATTGCGGCGCGTGCAACAAATGCATCGATGGATTCGACCACCACTGCGGGTGGCTGAACACGTGCGTCGGCGAGAAGAACTATCGAGCGTTTCTGGTGTTACTGGCGAGCGTCTCGATGCAGATTTGGGGGCAGTTTTCGGCGGGCGTTTGGTTATTAGTCGTGATTTGGGAGAAGTTGAGAAGGGTGGAGAGAAGTTTGAAAAGTTTGAACGACATTGGAGAGGATGGGTACGATCGGAGCGGGGAAATAGACGGACGGAGATGGTTGGATGCGAGGGAGAAGTTGTACGACGGATTCATGTCGCCGGTGAAGATGTTTTCGAACGATCACTATTATCCGACAACGACGGCTGACGATTATGAAAATATGGGTGTGAGTATTCAAACGGTGATTTCTGTGCTGGAAACCTTGCGGAACTGGACGTTGGCGTACGTTATTGTCGGCGCGATCTTAGCCTACGCGGTTTCCGAACTCGCGTGTTTCCACGTGGCGTTGAATATTAGGAAAGCGAGCACGTACGGGTACATCGTCGCGGAGAGGAAAAGAACGGAATTCGGGAAGAAAGTGAAAGCGTCGACGTGCAGATTATGTTGCATGGAAGATGGTTTGTTGAGGATGGACCACGAGAGTCAAGTTCGCCGCGACAAAAGCGGTTCTCAGCGTCACCATCTTTCCTACAACAAGGGGCCGTCGCACAAGGAAGGAGAAGTAGAAGTTGAAGTGGTAGAGAAAGAAGGAGACAAAGATAAAGAAGAAAAAGTAACAGAAGAAGATGTCGTGGTAGAAGACGCGGCGGTTGCGAAAGCGCGACAGAAAGAACAGCGACGCATCATGCTGGAAAAGGAACGCGAGATTGCAAAGCTTCGCGCGGAATTGAAGAGAGCGAAAATTGCAAAACTGAAGGAAGACGCCAAGCTCGGCGGTGACGGCGACGAATACCTCGCGAAAACGCTCGAGAAGAACTTTTCCAAAGTCGTATCAGGTAGCAAATACAATAATAATAGTAGTACTTAGTAGTAAAAATAGCTAAAAACAATACGTTTTCTCATTCCATTTTGCCTCCTCCTCCTCCTCCTCCTCCTCCTCCTTCCTCGTCGTCGTCCGAATCTCCGCCTAACTCGTGGTGCCCGGCTGCTTCAGCTAATTCGTTATCCACCGCGCTCATCTCCTCTTCCGTCCAAAAAGAATCGTTCGCATCCACGCTCCCACTTTTATTCCCTACAAACTTCTCCGGTTCCATCGGTCGCCATAAAAAGCAAATGACCGCGGTCAAGGCGAAATTCAAGACGTGCCAAAACGCCGCGGTGATCCAATCGGCTTCCCACTTCTCGTTAAACGCGTCGGTGACTTTAAACCACATCTCGTACACCACCCACACGAACGATAAAACCACGGATAAAGCTAACGCGTTGGTGAAATATCGGTACAAACTCAACTTGGCCATTTGCCTTCTTTGTTGCAACTGCGCCAACGTTTTACTCAAACTCGTGAAAATCCACAAGATGAACGCGCCGTCTAACGCAGCCACGGGTAAAACCAAAAACACTCTCGCGCCAGACGTTAAATCATCGATAGCACCTACGTTCGCGACGACGTCTAAAGTCGCGCTGGCGATGAAATATGCCCCGGATAATGCGAGTACTTTTGGCGCGAATCCGCCTAAAGTCGGTCGAACGACGCCGTAGCCCATGGAGGCGACTAAGACCAACGCTCTGGAAACGGCTTTCCGGGCGGCCGATACGACGACTGCAAAAATAGTCACGAAATACGGACGAAATCCAGTCGTGTTGAAATTCGAGTAATCGTAATACCACACGCACGTTTCAATCATCCCTAAGGAGACGACAAACGTCATCGAGTGATGGATTTGCATCAGATACTTCCACTTGACGGCGCAGTTCACCGCCCAACAAATTCCGAGCGCTAAATACGCCAACGATAAGAACAAATAAAACGGCAAATTCGCCGCCATCATCCCGGGTAAATACCCGCTCGGATTTTTCCACGCCGTTTGTCCGTTCACCGTCGTCCCGGCCAACTTCGGGTCGCAAATCACAAACCACAAGTAATACATCCCCGTCTCTTCGATGCTCACCGCGTCGTCCACCGTCCTCGATTCCAACTCATTTTTGCCTTCAAAATACGCGTCCGTCACCCACGGCCAATCCACGTTTTCCACCTCCACCAGTTTCTTCTCCTTCGTGTCTTCATCGATTTGTTCTTGCATCTCCTTTTTCGGTCGCACGATGACTCTCCCCGGCGAACACCCGCTCGTTTTCGCCAACGCTTCGTCGCAGCAATACCGCCGTCCGCCGTCTTCGGTGACGTACCCGACCAAGTCTCGGTCGTTCACTTCGAACACCACCGCTTGCACTACCCCCGAATAGTTGTTGTTGTTCTCGTTGTTGTTCGTAGTATTCTCATCTTCCTCCTCCTGCTCCGAAACGTCTTCTAAACTCCTTCGAAAGGCGACTTTATTGAACCGAATGTAACTCTTCCCGTTGGCTAATCCCGCCGGTCGTTTCACGCCCCAATCTGAAAAGTCATACGTATCATCATCATCTTCGGACGATTTGAACAAGCCTTCTCGCCCGCCTCGGTATATGAACGCGTCGTTCACCGAGAAGAAGTACGAATCTTCGTACGCGTGTATCGCGGCATCGATTCTTGGAACGAGATCCAACGACAAGAGTAAGAGGGAGAAAAACGGACAAAAGAAAGCGATGATGCTTTTGATGCTCCTTTTCATTTTAAACGAGGAGGCCATATAGCAGCAGAAACGAAAAAGACCGAGAGAGAGAGATCTCAACGCTCTCTCTCTCTCTCTCTCTCTCTCTCTTATGCGATGACGCGTGTCTCTGGGTTTATATGCGTGCGTTAGTATATATAATGAGGTGGTTTTTTCTCTTTTCGAGACAAAGAGACATCGAAGAAAAAACGTCTCTTTTCTTCACCCAAAATTTTTGGTTTTTTTGGCATGCAACAACAAAAAGACACATTAAAAATTCTTCATTTTGCTCTTTTTCACAGTTTTTTGGTCTCTCGTTTCTCTCCTTTTTTTTCGTTTCTTTTTTTTTTCTTTGGCAAAACAAACAGACACATTAAAAATTCTTCCTTTTCTCGTTCTTCACATTCATTAGTGACTTATAGTGCGTCTTTAAGAAGAAAAGGTGTGAGTAGTATCGAGAGATTTTCTTTCCGTCTCATCTGCGCGGCGGCGTCGTTTCCTTCGTCGTCGTAGTGGGGTCGCATTTGAAATCGTCGTTGCTTGGACAACAACAACAAAGAGAGAGAAAAGATGATGAACGGTATAATTGATGATTTTCCAACCAACGAATGCATTCCAGAGATGGGTGAAGAATTCACGAACGACTTAATGGACGAAGACGACGAGGAATTAATCGACGACATCGAACAATACGTCCAAATACGCCCATCCCTCGCGTACCAAAACGAAGCGATATGCAGAGTGACCTGCCCGGATAAAACAGGTTTAGGCGCGGATTTAGCGAGGACCATTTTCGATTTCGGTTTAGTCGTCGTGAAAGGAGACTTCGCCACGGATGGACAGTGGGCGTTCGTGTTGTTGACGATATACGCGCCGCCGTCGACGCACGAGTTGCAACGGTCGTCAAAATCATCAGGGGGAGGAAAAGGTTCGAAGAACAAGAAAAAGAAGACAAAGAATAAGAGCGATGAGAGTGGCGAGGATGAGAGCGACGGCGATGACGATACCGCGACGAGGAACGACGATACTACCTCTCGTCATCGAAGCGATTCCGGGGCGGAAAACAACAGCGAAAAAAGCACGAACCCCGAAGAAGAAAATGAAGAAGAAAATGAAGAAGAAAACGAAGAAAGTGATGACGATGATGAAACAGAAGAAGAAGAAGAAGAAGAAGAAGAGGAGGAAAAAGCGGTGAACTGGAAACTGTTACAAATGCGATTGGAGAATTTGTGTCCCAAAAAGTTATCCATCGCGAAAAGCGGTAAAGAGAGCAACGGAGGAAGAAACAGCAGCGTCAACGAGAGCGATCGAGCGACAAACCTTCAGAAAGGAGGAGGAAGACATTCGAGAAAATCGAGCTCGAGGCTGGACGAAATTATCAACGCGAACAACAAAAACGGAGGCAAGAGTCATTTAGAAGATATGAACGGCGATCATAGGAGTCACAACCACGGGGAAGACGATACGAACAGAAGACGGCGATCGCAAGTCTCTTCGTCCTCTAACAATAATAATAATTCATCGCGATTGATGAAGCAGCAACAATCCTACTCGGATTTTCACGATTATTTCGACGACGACGACGAGTATTATAAACCGTCGACGTTCATTTTGAGAGTCGAATTAGACGACCGAGTAGGTTTGTTGAGAGATTTAACGTTGACTCTGTGGGAGTGCGCGTTAATCGTCCAACGCGCGCACATCTCCACCTCGCCGGCAAACACTGCGGTTGATTTATTCTACGTCATGGATACAAAGGACGAACTGCCAAACGAAGATCGAGTGCAAGAAATCGAAATGGCGGTACGGTCAGTCGTCGCGCACGGGAACGAAGTGAAAGTAGGCTTACACCAAGTTCCTTTTTACGCGCAGGGCGATTACATCACCCGGGCCGGATGGTTGGACGATTTTAGCATCTCGCAAGTGGAATCGGCGAGCGCGACAGAATATCCTTCCTGCGACGTTTGGGTGGATAACTTAATGAGCGAAAGGCACACGGTGTTTCAAATGATTTCCAGGGATAGGAAAGGTTTGTTGTACGACATCTTGAGAGCTTCGAAGGAGTTAAAAGTGCAAATCTACTACGCGAAAGTCGAGATGAAATCTGGAGGTTTGTGCGAGATTGACTTGTTTTGCGAGCGAATGACGAACGACGAAAACGCGAGATATTTGTGTCAAAAGTATAAACAGAACATCGAACGGCCGGTGGCTGTTCAGATTACGAGTAAAGGTATCGACGATTTAGCGACCGAGATGAGAGTGATTTGTCCTTTAGATTTTACGGGCGTGACGAGACCGAGAGTTTTGTTGGACGCCACGGAAGCGCTGAGAAGATTGAACGTGATGGTATTCAAAGCGGACATTGTGATCGATCCAGGATTTAGCGAAGGTGAACAAGGGCAGCACCAACAGGAAGATTTTATGATACACAGAATCGATGGCGGCGGCGGCGCGGGAGGTAGCGATGGTCTCAACCAACCGGGAGGGGCAAATGTAGGGGTAATGCTCAACGACCAGACGACGACGACGTCGCAAGGATCGTCGCTTCGTAAATCTGGGAGCAGTAAGAGCGTACACAGAACTTTAGCGAGAGAAGTCCACCGATTCATATTAACCGACGAACGAGGCATGCCAATCAGTAACGTTCGCGATCGTAAAACCGTCTGCGACGCGGTTTTGAAAAACTTGCTCGGATTGAGAGGCGCCAACGAATATTTCCCGGGTATGTCCGAAGTCTCCGAAGGGAGCGACTATTACAACGCGTCGTCGGACGAATACGGCGATAGCGATGACGACGACGACGACAACTTCGACGTCGGCCACTACGGCGTCGGTCGCATTGGCGGCGCGAGACGAGCGAATACTTCTTCGTCGCGGAGAAAGAAAAGTAATAGCGGTAACGTTAATAATAACAACAAAGGAGGAGAAGGAGGAGGAGGATACATCGGCTCGGCGATTGGGTTCGCCAAACGGCTTTTGCTTTTCCAAAAAAAGTAATTTCTACTGTCGCCGTTTACTACTCGTAGTATACAAACACATTCTATAACATTATAATTTTGGCGGCGGCGCTACTGGTACGTATAAAAAGCTAATAGTAACAAACGGAATATAAAGGTTTAATCCCAACTTCCTCTTCGAACTGATCTATGATTTCATCGATTTCGCACTCCCAATCTTCGCACTTCTCGATCATTTCGCACAGCTTCAGCGCCATCGGCGCCGCGTTCACCGCGTCTTCGTGACTATCTCTCACGTCCAAGTTAATCACCAAACACGGCGTTCCTTTCGCGTTCTTTTCTCGCATATCCGCCAACACTAAATCAAACACCCTCTCTTCGAAACACACGACCACGTCGAATTCTTTCTCGTCGCTGTTATCTTGCCACCGTTCTGGTTTTTCTTTCACGCGCATGTTCCGTTCGAGCATGTCGATCAATCCTTTCTGTCTGTACGCGTTTTCGTCCAAACGAATCAAATCTTTCCGTATGTCTGCATACGTGGCTTTTCCAAATTGGTACACGTTCGGATCGTCTTTCGTCGAGCCTGGAATTTTCACCGACGACCCCGCGCCGAACGATGAAACGTTTAATACTCCTTTTTCGAGCAAAGCGCAGTGTGCCGCCATCGACCGGTTCATGTTTGCCGCGCACACCATCGCGTACGATTTCTTTTCATCATCATCATCGTTAATTTTTGCGTCCTCCTTTTCACCCATCTCTCTTTACGTTGTTCGTTGTGTCTTAAATTATAATAAACTCTCTCTCTCTTAAACGAGAACAAAGTTCGTTCTTTCAAAGAAGAAGAAGCGTTCTTCTTCTTCTTCTTCTTCCTGTTCTTCGGTTTCAACAAAAACGAATTTAAGAGTTCAATTTTGCAACGACAACAAAACCCCTTTTGTCCGTGTTGTGAGTACGAACGAGTGTGTTTTCGACGGAGCGTTCGTTTTCGTTCGTTTAGGGTTTTTACAATGAGAAGAGAATCACAAGTATTCCCTTGTGCGTAGCAACACCAACGGCACATATTTTTGCAAAACGACAGAGCACTGCGCGCGGTGTCGAAGCACGCGTGAGAGAGCATTTGAAAACCTGCAATACAGGTATTTTCGGCGTGAGAAGAAACAAAGTCGTCAACAAGTGTGTATAAAATTGGAAGAAAATTTCACCGGAGAGATCTCATCTCAAATCCTCCGTTGAAGAGATTGAAATAGACTCACGACTAAAAGCAGGAAGAAGAAGAAGCAAAAGAGGAGGTGTTTCTACTGAATACGTTTCGTAAAAATGGACAGTCAATTTGCATTCGTCGGGTCGAACTTCGTCGTCGTGTGCGCGGACACGACTTCGGTGCAACAAATCATCGTCCAGAAATCAGACGAGGACAAAATCCTCCAACTGGACAAAAGGAAACTTTTCGCGCTCTCCGGACCGAAAGGCGACGTCTCGAATTTCGGAGAATTCGTGAAGTGTAACTTAAATTTGTACCGATTGAAAAACGGACGATCGTTGTCGACATCCGCGGCGGCGCATTGGACGAGGAACGAGCTCGCGAAAGCGCTGAGATCGGGGCCGTATCAAGTGAACGGTTTGTTCGCCGGGTACGACGACCAGAGCGGACCGGAGTTGTATTTTTTGGACTATTTAGCGACCATGCATAAAGTGAATTCGAGCGGACACGGGTACGGAGGGATGTTTTCCTTGTCTTTGTTCGATAAGCACTGGGTGCCAAACATGTCCAGAGCGCAAAGTTTAGAGTTGGTGAAGAAGTGCGTGGCGGAGATTCAGGAGAGATTGGTCGTCGCGCCGGAGAAGTTTTTGATTAAGATTGTTAGCGAGAAAGGGGTGGAGCAAATGACCATGGTCACCGCGACGGGGGAGATTACGAGTGGTGGACCATCGTCGGCGATGCCGTCGTCGTCTGCCGCCGTCGATGTAGAGATGAAGGCGTAAATTTATATATAAAACATGGGTTTAGAAACAACAGCGTTCACAACACATCATTGACTCTACTCTCTTCTTCATTAAATTTACAACAAATAGTCGACTAAATACGTATACGTATTCGCTAAAACTAATCCTAAACTGACCGCGGCCAACGCGAGAAGACTTAAATCTCCACCCCAAGTCATCGGCATCGATCGATCGCGTTCTTTCCATATCGGCGCGTCTAACCCAAACGGAGGCGAGGCTTTGACGATGGGATTTTGTTGGTTTCTCTTCATCGAGGACGACGGCGTCGATGATGATTTTCCTCCTCGTTCATCTTCATCCGTGACGACGTTTTTATAGGCATCTAAATCGACTAATCCAGTCAAACAATGCCCAGTTCTCGTCGCGCGAACCATCATCGCCGGCGCTAATAAATATAACAGAGGAATGATAAAGCCGCCGCTAAATTTGACGACGCCGTAGAATAATTCCGGTCCGTGACACGCGACGATAACGGACGGGGCGACCGCAGCGACGACGATGAAAAATTGCCCGTAGTATTCGCACTCGTTCTTCGTCGGTATGGAGTGATGATCGCTACCGGCGCCGATGGCGGGCGCGAACGGGTTGCTGGTGACTAAATTCGAGAAGAGCGCTAAAGATTTCTTCCTGAACGCCTTTCGCGAACGTCGCGCAAACACGCCGCAGCCGTAGCCGAAATCGTACGAGATGGCTTGAAACGCCGAAGCGAGCGAGAGGTACGAGCCGATGATGGTCGTCACCACCGCCGATCCGGCGAACAGCCAGACGAAAACTTCGACGATGGTGCCTCCCGACTCCAGTAACGCTTGCACGGGATCGATTGGCGCCGGTTTGGAAGCGTCGTCGCTTTCGTGTCGGTGGTGGTGGAATACGCGCCGAATTTTAATCTTCCAGAGTAAATTTCTCCGTCGGCTTTTCGAGCGGCGGTGAATTCCATCGTCGAGAAGACTTTCCTCCTCCAACGCATTCGGCGACGACGTATCCGTATCCGCCTCGTCGTTACCGCCACCATCATCATCTGAACTCTCTCTTCCCAAGTTTGCAAGCGCATCGTCGATATCGCTCTCCAACGCCGAGTTCCACTCCTCTCCGGGGCCTCTTTCGACGAACTCGTCGAGCTTACTCTTGTCGCTGATTAACGCCCGCTCGAACGCCAACATTTCTTTTGCATCATTTTTACTTTTCGCCGCCGCTTCCTTCGGATCGCTCATTAAAGCTTTCACCGTGTGTTGAACTAATTGCGGCGTTTCTTCCTTGACGACGGATTCCGGTTTCGGCGTTTCGCCTTCGAAAACCGCCGCCAACGCAGTCAACGCTTTCTTCGTCTCTTTTTCAGTCACCAACGGCGCGGTCTTCGATGCTTCGCTGCTTTCAGATGTTGACGCGGCGTTACTCACATCGCCACCGTCCATCGAGGACGACGACGCGGAAGAAGACGCGGAAAACACTTCGCCGTCTCGTTCTTCTTCCGAAGTGCTTTTGTCCACGTCTTCTTCGATGACCACGACGGTTTCGTCGTTTTCGTCTTTTTCGACGATGATATCTTTCGGCGAAACCAACGTCGTTTCTTCTTCTTCCGCATCTTCTCCAAAAACGCCTCCCGAGGATGATGCGACAGGTATCTGTTCTTCGCCGCCGCCGCCACCGCCACCATCGATTTTGCCCTTCGTATTATCGCTATCACTTTCATCATCTATCGTCGTCGTGGTTCTCGTCGAAGCCGTCTCCGCCGAAGCCGCGATATCTTCTGCTACGTCTATAATCTCTCGCACTTCTTCTCGCACAATCTCGTCCTTCTCGTTCGAACCTCTTTTCTCTTCTTCTCTGGCCATTTCACGAATTTTGTTATACTCTTCCGGCGTTAACGCAGACGTGCTCGTTTTCGTCGTCGTCACCGTGGTCGTGGTCGTCGTTTTCGTCTTTTTCTTCTCCTTGTTGTTGAATTCATCTTCAACTTCACTCGGCGATAAAGACGTGGACTTGATGAGATCAAACTCGCCCTCGCCGATGTCTTCTCTCTCTCCACTTTCTTCTCCTCTGTTTCTATTTCTATCGAGTATAGCCTGTGCGATGCTGTTCGTCGCGACACCAGACGACGGCGATATGTCGACAACCGGCGATATGACGTTCGCGGTTGACGGCGTGATCCGTAAAAATGTCGCCGCGAAGTTCCACAACAACGTCATCACCAGCGGTATCGCGCTCCCTAAAATAACCGCTAACTTGCATCTCCTCTTCTCGTGGTGTAACTTCGTGCACACCACGGGTACGACGAAGTGAAAACTCAAGGTTTGAAAAATCGCCGGCACCGCTTTCAAGACTTTCGACCAATCTTTCTTCGCGATCGTTTCCGCCACCACGCCTTTACTCGATTGCAATATCCGCTCCTCCGCGATGGTCAACAACCCGCAAAACGCTAAAACCATCACACTCGTCGCGATACTGTTTACATTTTCCGCAATTTTACCTCCGTCCACAAACGCTGGAATCGCTAACAAAACACCTATGAACCACACCGCGGCGCAATACGCCCACCCGGCGAGCATGTTCAAACCGCCGCCGTTCTCTTTACCTAGCGTCGACGCCACTAAGATGTACCCGCCTTTGGAGAGCGAAGAACACAACGCCGCGTTCACCGCGAGCACGTACGAAAACCCAACCAGTTTCGCCCATTTCTTACCGAGCGTCTGAGAAAAGAATAGTTTTTTACTACGAATTAAAGACAGAAAACAAACATCTCACCTGTTCCGCGACGACGTGTAAAGGCACGTCTGCCCTCTTCATCTTCCGACTGGTTGCCTCCACGGATTCCACGATACACAACGCAGAGAAGCATAAAAACACCCACACTAACGTCATCGCCGCCGAGGACGGGATCACTCCAGCCGGTGCCGTCGCTCGAGGGATGGCGAGGCATCCAGAACCGACCGCGGTGCCGGCTAAGATTGCCACGGAGGCGAGGAAACGCTTGAACGCGTCCGCTTCATCCTCCGAGGAGGATGGTGATTTTTCCCCGACGATGTGGTTGTTGGTGTTGCGAGTGAGGGTATTCTCGTTAAAAGAGGAGGAAGAAATGGCGGCAATTTCAACGTCCCCTTCCTTTTGATCGATGTTTTTTCTCTCGTCGCTCTCGTTTTTGTCCTCGTCTGGGTGAAGAGGAGGAGGAGGTTCTTTCATTCTCGTATCGTGTCTCCCTTTTGTTGTGTGGGATTCGAGTCAGAAGGGAATCGAGTGAAAAATATCCTATATAAACGTTGAGTACAGGAAGTATGTTAAATGTATGTGTTTATGATGATTTAGATGATGATTACGATGTGTGCAGTTCTCCATGCTCGTATCGCCAACCGGATGGTAATGGACAGTTGTTGTCGAGGAGGTATTGTAAACATTCGGTGTGGTTGTAGTAGTGCGCTTGTCGTACGGCCTTATAGTTCCAAGGCGCTTTGGCGGTTTCGCGCAAGTACTTTTAAAAAAAAAGAGTCAAAGTGGCCGTCCATGGCTGCATTCCTACACGCCAATACGTCAAATTGATCAAATTTACGCTCAAAAAGATATTCAAGTATGTGGAGATGACCATTTAAAGCCGCCCAATGGGCAGGACCCACGGACCAAGGCGCTTTCACTTCTTCGCGTAAGTATTTGAGTACCTCGAGATGACCGTTTCGGGCAGCTTCTGCACACGCTCCCGTATTGATAGGACACTTATTTGCAACGCAATACTGTACCATTTCCAGATTACCTCGTTTTGCGGCCGCTTTAATCGTCCCTTCATCCCACTTACACTTTTTCTCCTCTCGCGCCCACGTGAGCAACTCGAGTTTATTCGTTAGAGCAACTTGATCGCAGAAATATGTTTCGGTCCACCAACTCGTCCACGACGATTTATTCTCCCACACAAACTCCAAAGTCGATATCGACGACATCTCTTCAACTTTAAACTCCTCTTTCAAATCACCCGCGCGAGACGATCTCTTAATCAACGCTCTCGCCTCCGTATTCACCCCGTACAAGAACTTGATATCAGTCGCACTCAATCTCGGAAGCACATGTGTGAAACAAATATCGTCGCACTTCACGATCAAACTCCACAAATTTCTCTCCCCGATCCGCCTTTTCTGCGCTCTCGTCGTCACTCCAGACATGACGACGTTTTTTTGTCTCGCGACACAAAAGACTTCCCCTCTTCTTCTTCTTTCTCTCAAACGTGTCGTCACAAAAGAAGAGATGTGATATGAAATTGTTTTTTTTCTCCGAGGCGTAAAAACAGCCGTTTTTCTCGTATTTTTGCTCGTATTTTGGAGCTGTCAAATCAAAAAAAAAAAGTTTTCTCAGATCAGATCTCTAAAATATTAACCGAACGA
>Ga0181557_1001084_pt1 | contig 32104 bp, 25 predicted proteins | sample 011ome_23_FD_148632 | JGI IMG/M metagenome (GOLD analysis project Ga0181557, IMG submission 148632) | Coastal salt marsh microbial communities from the Groves Creek Marsh, Skidaway Island, Georgia - 011506CT metaG (spades assembly) | ecosystem: Environmental > Aquatic > Marine > Intertidal zone...
GACGTCGGTTCGTCGGGTTCGTCGGGGTCGTCGGGGTCGTGCGTGGACGCGACCTACGCGCGGTGCGTCGTTCGCGACAGAGGGGGGAGTGTTCGGGATGTCACGTGAAGCGCACGGCGGTGGAGGCGACGACGCGGGCGGTGGAGGCGCCGCGCAAACCGTGGAGGATGTCGTTCGCGTGCGGCTGCAGGAGCACTTGGGGGGTGATTTAGTGTTCGCTCGCGCGAGCTCGCGTGAGCGCGAGCCGTATTGGCCCGGTGTCGTGCTCGAGCCGCGAGATGCGCCGCCAGCGGTGCGTAAGGAGATTATCGCCGATGCGGTGTGCGTGATGTTTTTTGGGCCGAGCGCGGCGCGCGGGCGCGAGCGGGACTTTTGTTGGGCCACCGAGACGCGCGTAGTGCCGTATGAGGAGAATAAGCGCGTGATGGAGGCGCAGCATGTGGCGAAGCGTATGCGGCCGACGGCATTTCGCGTGGCGTGTGAGGAGGCGGAGGAGTTGTATAACGAGAATGGCGGCGCGCGGTTGGGCACGGGGGCGTTTGGTTTCGGGGATGAGGACGACGCGGAGTTGCCTCGTTCGTCGTCGACGCCGTCGGTGAGTGCGTTTGGGTTGCCGTGTAGCGTGCCGCAGCAGCTGCGCGTGGTACCCAAGTGTTCGTCGTGTGGCGTGAGCACGGATGAAGTCCTCGCGCACGGCGCCAAAGGGCGGTGCGCGCTATGTCAAAAGCTGCACAAGGAGGGACAGTTTTGTCCGGTGTGCGACCGCGTGTGGCATTGGAGCACGGGCGATCCCATGGTTGGATGCGATCGATGCGACATGTGGATTCATCGAGAGTGCGATAGTTTAGCAGCGGAGGTGTTGGATAAGGAGGAAGAAAATGGCGAGGAGTGCGCGTACTCGTGTCCGTCGTGTCGGTCCAAGTCGGATGCGCAACGCGCGATTGAGCGCCGGGAGGCTCTTGAAGCTGAGCACGCGGCAAAGGTGAGGGAGGAGCTGAAAGAAAGGCGACGATTAGAAAAATTACTCAGTAAAAAGCGCGTGGGAAGGCCTTCGAAGGCGATGAAGGAGGCTGCGTTGACGCTGAAGCGGTCGCCAATCATCAAGTCGCCGCACGCGGCGTCGAAGAAGCAAAATACAATTCCCAAGCGACCGAAGAGCTCTTGGCAGCTGTTCGCGGCAGATTTTTTTCAGAATTATAAAGAAAAACACGGCGAAGACAATATCGATTTTGCTGAAGTCTATAGATTGCAAGGGGCAGCCTGGCGGGAGATTGAAGCGTCGGAGCGCTCGCGATACGAAGAACTCGCCACCGCCGAAGCCGAACGTTTCCGGGAAATGATTCTTGATATGAATGCGCGTGGCGAACTCGACGATCAAAGTCTGAAGAGATACGACAAAATTCTAAACCCTGAGGCGTATGAAGAAGCAATCAAGATCAAGCGCGAACACAATGCTCGCGATAGTAAGGCGTCTCGACATACCAAGGCGGGTCTGATGTCGCGGCTTCCCGATGGAAGCGCGATACCAGAAAGATTGGAGGTTATTTGCAACGGTGTTTTAGCAACGTATCTCACGCAACTGAATCAAGTGTTATGCATGTGCTCCGATTGCGCTGGACAAGACCGCCACATGTCGCCGACGGAATTCGAAAAGCATTGCGGTATGGCGCAGGCGAAAAAATGGAAGACGTCGTTGCGCATGATTGAGCCGGCGAAAATGCCCATCGGTCGATTTTTGGATGGCGCTCAAATCAAAGTCTCGAGTAGCGATCAACAGAAAAATAGTCCGAAAGAGCTCGATTACGAGATCGTTCAAGTGAGCTGGAGCGTGGATAGATGCGCGGTGTGCGACGACGAGCGTGATTTTGATTTCGATCAACTCATCACGTGCGAAGCGTGCGCGGTTACGGTACATCAGTCGTGTTACGGCGTACCAGACATCCCCGACGACACCGTGGGGTGGTTATGTCGTTCTTGCGAGCACACTGGAGGCGCTGTGAGCGAAACGCCGTTATGTTGCTTGTGCCCAGTCGCGGGCGGCGCGCTGAAACCGACGACAATTCCTTCTCTTTGGGCGCACAGCGCGTGTTGTCAATGGATCCCAGAAACCACGGTTCTGGATATCGAACGCATGGAGCCTATCGACAATATTGCGAATATCCAGAAGGAGCGTTGGTCGCTGCTTTGCACGGTGTGCAAGCAGCGCATGGGTGCAAAGATCCAATGTTGCCATCCAGGATGTTATCTCGCGTACCATCCCTTGTGTGCTCGCGCGACGGGACTTTATATGGATGCCAACGACGACGGCGATGACGATGAATCACCGCTACAGCTGCTTTCGTATTGTCATAGACATTGTCGCGTCGACACAGAGCGTGCGCTGATTTATTCCGGCGCTGAGGGGTTGAAGATTGGTGAAGAAGGGCGACTGGTGCAGTGCGGCGCGAATAAGCAGCGCAAGCAAAAGGCGGCCAAGGTGGCTTCTTTCGTTGTCGACGTTCCAGTGCAAGAGAATCCCGCAAACGCAGCCGTAAACGAAGAGGAATCTGAATTGAGCTCAGATTCGGAGTACGACCCGATGATGTGCGCGAAATTCCGCCCATATGTTCGACAAGGGCACCCGCGGACAGAGGCTGATGTCAAGGATGAAAACGACGACGCCGAGCCTGGTTCAGCGGCGAAGCCCGTGCGTATTCGTAAACGCGTGTTACATGCGAATGTTGAAAATGACGACGACGTAGATAATGGCGTCGGTGACGACGACGATGCTGATGACGACGATGCTGACGATGACGACGAGGTTGACGACGACGTCGAGGAGCCTTTGGCGGAGGTGCCCAACGAGGCTGCAGAGGAAGAGGACGGCACGGAAGAAGAAGGAGAAAATGTCGACGAGACTGAGTCTGACGCCATGTCTACCGATGAAGACACCGCCGATGGCGCATTTCCATCGAACATGAAACGCATCAATGAAGATGCCTTTGAGCTGCCAATGTCTAAAAAGGCGAAAGTCGATGCGCCGAGCGAGTCGACTTTTCCTGGCAAGCCAATTAGCGTCAACATGGATAACGCAAAGAAACCCGTCAATGATTACATCCCATTACCAGGAGGACTTCCTGTTCCCGAAGACAATATTCCGCGTCCAGAAGTACCAGAAATGCGCGTGCGCTGCAAGACTTTCAAGGGCATTTTCAGACCCGCCGACACGTACATTCGATGTCTGTGTGGCAAATGTAAACGTGACGCCAAGGAGGCGAATAGCGATGCCCCTGCTCTATGGCAAGGCCATCGTTGGGAGGCGCACTGCGGTATGAAGCATGCAAAGAAGTGGAAGATTTCCATTAAAGTTGTTCCTCCGGGTGACGAAGAGAAGGATGAATTGGACCTCAAGAACTTTGGCGAATGGCTCGACGAAAATAACATAGTTGTCGTCGCGGGTTCGTCAAAGCGTAGACCGCGCCCGTTGCTTCCCGGAATGCCTGTGAGAAGAAAATATACAAAGAATTCTCGTGGGGCGAACGCGCTCATCGGTTTGGGTCTTGGGACGTTTGAAAGTGATCGTACTGAAGACAAGATGGATGAAGAATCCAAGGCGGGCGCGCTCGTCGGACGAAGTGTGCGAGTCAACATCGGTAGTGTGATTATACCGAAGTGGATGAGCGGATCGATTGTTGATTACAATGTTTCGCGAACTGGTTGCCGGCACAAAGTGCTATTCGAAGATGGCAATGATCAGATGTTTACATTTACGCGCGATGGGGCGAATTTGCAATTCACCGACGGCGACGCTCCCGACCTATCTTTCTTGCCAGAGCCAGAAAAGATGAGCGCTCAAGAAATATTTCAGCACAAAGTTAAGAAAGCTATATCACAGGCACAATTTCCTTCGGCCAAACGCCCTTCGAGTGCTGTAGACCGGGCAAAGATTACAGAACTTGGACGACCCAAAAAGCCTCGCGAAAAGGAAGCGTGGGTGCAGTGCGAGAATCCATCTTGCGGTAAGTGGCGTCGAGTGCCACACAGCTTCGCCGAACAATTCTCGGCTGACGATGCCGACATGTGGACGTGTGAGAAGAATCCCCAACAAGGCTTCGCCGTGTGTTCTGTTCCACAAGAATTTGAGGATGATGAAATTGATAGGCGTATTGCTCTCGGCGACGACGCACCGTTCATGGATGGCTCGGACGACGATGATGATGGCGATGAAGATACCATTAGAGTATACGTCCCAGATGATTTACCCGCGTGCGTGAGTGTTATCTGTCAGGCTGTTCTGGGGGTATTCCACTTGCAGACGAGGAAAGTAGAGTGTTTGTGCTCGGATTGTACGTCAAGCGAAGAAGGTTCTGTGTTTCATCAGATTACCGATTACGGTGCACACTGCGGAGTATCGACAAAAAAGTGGCGCGAAAACGTTCGCGTTATTTTGAAAGATGGAAACGTCATGCAACTCGGGAAATGGCTTGCGATTTGGGGATGCGAGATTCGCCGAGAAAAGTATGTGGACACTTCTGATAAATCTCTCATCCACAGTCATAAGCTCAGTCGTAAGCAACTCGAAGAAATTCAAAGAAACGTTTACAAGCGACTTGGGCTGAGTAAGATTGATAAGAACGCCACCGTCTCTGGTCCACCGCCCAAAACTGGTAAACGTCAATACGTTGAGCTCACGCCGTACGTTGTCAGAGGGACGCGTGGCTGCTTTAAGCGCGAGCTCATTCCCTCTAAAAAGTACACGCCTGAAGAGTTTGTAGCGATTCAGACAGAACGTAAAAATCGCGGTGGTGATGCTCCCGTGGTGGAACAACAAGGAATGCCAATGCGAGAGAAACTTGAGCAAATGACTGCGACGTACTCTGAGCGCTTGACATTTGCCAAGTCAAACATCCACGGCTGGGGATTGGTCGCCAAGGCGCCTATGAAGGCAGGATCAATCGTCACACAGTTCAAGGGCGAAACATGTCGAAGTACAGTCGCCGATCTCCGTGAAGCACGATACGAAGAAGCTGGTGTGGACTGTTACTTGCTCAAGCAAGACGACGACACTGTCGTCGATTGTACGTTTCAAGGCAATTTTGCTCGTTTCACCAATCACAGTTGCAACCCGAACATGTATTCAAAGATTGTCAAAGTTGACCAGGACAATCACATCATATTTTTCGCTAGAAATGACATCAAGGCTGGCGAGGAATTGACTTATAATTATAGATTTGAAAGCGAAGACGGCAAGGTACCGTGCTATTGCGGCGCGCACAACTGCCGCGGTTACTTGTGCTAACGTGACCGCCGACGAATTCGGGTTTTTAGATAAACGTAGCATAAAAATAGAATTAAATTAAAATTTCACAATGGTTTAGCGCAAACGCGATGGTGTACATATCAATCAAAGAATGAAAATGAAACAACCCGTCACGCCCCCATACTTCGCTTCACATAGTCGCTCATCAACTGATCGTTATCCTTCGTCAGCTCCTCCACCGCTACCCTTTGTACTGATTCAAAATCAAATTCACCATCCGCGTACGCCTTCCGCACTTCCAACAACCGAAGCGCAAGCAACCGCATTTCGGTATCCTCGTGCGAAAACATCTTTCTCAACCACTCGTTCCCATCCCGCAACGGATTCTCGTGCAAAAAATTCGCCAACGCCTTGGACAACTCCGTGCCCGCGCCCTCGTTATCGTACCCTTCCTCCTGCGCTAAAACCACGCGCACGGCCACCATGGTAAACAAATTCTTCAACGCCTGCGACGCCTTCACCTCTGGGCTCATGCCTTGAAAACAATCGCTCGGGACGTGCATTTTAGCCTCGGTCACGCACCACCCGACGCGCCGCGCGGTGCGCGCGCGGGGGCGATGCGCGCCAGCGAACGCCGTGGCGTAATGCGCGCGAGCGTGCGCCATCGTCGTCGTCGCGCGTCGCGCACTGCGGCAAGAGCACGCCACTTTTGGGGACACCATACAAAAGCGCAGCCGCCGCCAGCCGCTGGCGCGCGTCGCCAGACGACGACGCCGGTGGCGCCCATCGTCATGTCGCGCGCATCGACGTCGCACGAGGCAACGTTTACGCTGGAGAACGAAGACCACACGCTCGGGAACGCGCTGCGGTACGTGCTCAACGCCAACCCGGCGGTGACGCTGTGCGGGTACTCGGTGCCGCATCCAATGGAGCGCAAAGTGAACGTGCGCGTGCAGACGAACCCAGCGAGCGGGGTGACGGCGCAAGGGGTGATGCGAGATGCGTTGTTGGATGTGATTTCGGTGTGCGATCACGTGCATGAGACGTTTGAGAAGGCGGAGGCGGCGTTTGAGAAGGGGAAGAAGTAGTAGGGTAGCGAGGATGCGCGCGTTCGAGCCGTCGTAGTTGAATAGTAAGGCTGGGATATGAAGATTCCGGAGAGTGTTTTAAAATAAAGTACAACAATGAATTTTACATGTTTTGGATTTCTAGCAAGCGCGCTTCAATGGATGCGAGCATGGGTTTGTATCCCAACGCGCCGGCGGCGAGCAAGTCGCCGCGTTCTCGCCGCTGGCGGTCGACGTGGCGAGACATGGACTTTACCGGTGTCACTGGAGCCGATGCCGTAACGTGCGGTTTGGTGTTTTCGCTCGCCACCCACTGCCCTTGTTCTTCGATGATTTCAATCAAGCGCGCATTCTGCGCCTGCGCGCTGGCGAGCTTTTCTTCAAAAGTGGAAATTTCAGCGCGCGTCGCGTCGTGCGCCGCCACGCGCTGAATGATTTCTTCGTCTAGACGCTCGAGCTCAAGCGTTTGCGCGTTCATTTCTTCAACTAATCTATCCCGTACTTCGACGAGCTTAGTGACGCGTTCGTCAGCGTTCGCTTCGTGCACGGTCTTGTCGTTATTCATATCCTTGGCTTTGGAATGTAACAGTTGCAATTCTTCAAGCGCTTCGCTCAACGAAGCCGCAGTCTTGCGATTGGAGCGCTCGATGAATTTGCGAACGCGCGCGGGAAGTTCATCGTCGTTACCGCTCGTCGTGTCTTGAATTTCGGCTTTGATGGCATTGATGACGCGCTCCGCCTGTTCGGCGCGTCTGGCGACTTCTTCCAACTTATGCTCCGCCGCGCGCGTCGCTTTTTGGACTTTGGACATTTTTTCTCTATAATCGTCAGCTTCTCCTTCTGCTACGGCGGCAACGCGCGACGCAGACTCAGCGCGTTCGTTCATAGCGTCTTGTGTTTGCACTAATTCCTCCAACTCAGCCTGAATCTCTTGTCGTCGACGGCGCTCGTCTTGCAATTCAGCGAGCATGATGTACTTTTCCTCTTCTTGCGCCGCAATTTCCGCCTCAGTAAAGAACTGTCCACGACGGCTCTCGCTATTGTCGTCTTCTCTACTTGACGCGATGGCGTTCTCGTCGCGATACATGCCGCGTTCTTCACGGAGCTCGTGAATGGCTCGTCGAAGCGTCGATAACTCCTCTGCGCTCGCGAATTGCTCCTCGCGACTCTCCTCTAACATGCGTTCAACAGTGCGCAAACGCGCGCTCGCTGACTCTTTCGCACGCATAGCCGCATCCCGCTCTTCTCGAAGCGCAACGACCGCATTTTCATTCCCTTGAACCTCAATCTTTTCTTTGCGCAAACGTTCGCATTCAAGCTCGAGCGCGGCGCGCGTTTCGAGCGCGTCTCGCGTCGCGTTCCTCGCCTCTTCCAATAATTTTTCAGCGTTCATTCTCGCCTCTTCCGCAATTTTCGCACGACTTTCCAGAGTCTGCCGTATTTCATGCACCTCGACCGAAGCGCTTTGCGTCGCCGACGCCTGAGCGAGTTCTCTTTCGCTCTCGGCGCGTGCCAACGCTGTTTTGAGCTCCTCTCGGCTCCTTCGCACCACCGCGAGCTCAGACTTCACAGTCGCCAATTCGTCCTTCACCGCCTTACCCTCGCGTTCTGCGCGTTCTAATCCCGCACGCAAGTCATCTTCGACCGCACTTGTCGCCTCAGGCGCGACTTCAACGGCATACGCGCGAGGCGCGCGCTCTGGCGTGGGAGGCGCGCCAAAGCCAAACGTAGAAGCCTCATCATCGACATCCGCGAACGGAATCGCCCCCGACGCGCGCACGGGCTCGGTCACCACCTCGCCACACGCCTCTGCGTCACCCTCAGCGACATCACACCCCGCACCGGTGGCTTTGCGCGCGCGAAACGCCTCGAGCTACACCGCGAACACACACACCATCAGTCACCAGTCGACGCATCATCACGCGCCGACGCGCGTCATCGACGTCGACGACGCCCATGCGCGCGTGCGCGCATCGACGCACCTTTGCTTTACCCGCGGCGCGTAAATCGGCCTTGCTTCGCGCGGACATGGCGCCGCCAGCGCGCCGAGCTGTGTGATGCGGCAGCGCGACGGTCGGAGTTCCGGATGCGCCATTGATCGACGCACCATGTCCTCCGCCGACGTCGAACGCGCGCCCAGCGCGGCGGCAGCGGCGACAACGTACGAATTACAACCCGGGCGCCTCATTCGCATCGCGTGCGTGAGCGTGGTGCTGTGCATCGTGGTGACGTTTGCGTGCGCGACGACGGAGAGCGTCATTTATAGCGATGTATTTCCGGTAATCTCGGAGACGTTTGTCACCGAACCAGGGTCGTACATCGCGGAATTTTGCTTGGGGTTCTCGGCATGGGTGTTATTTGCGATGGTTTGGGTGGTTCGGGCGTACTTGGAGACGTACGCGTCGTATAAGGGTGACGCGTGGGCGCGACACGCGAGACGGAGCGCGTACGTCGGTTACGTCGGCGCGGTGTGTATCGCATTGACAGCGGCGATTAATATGTGGGAGAGTTTTGTTGCGCATATCATTGCAGCGTTTACGTTTATGTTTGCGCAATCGATTTGGATTGCGTGCGTGTTGGCACAGCTTCGAGCGCATCCGGACGCGGTGTCGACGGTGAGCTATCGCGCGAAATGCTGCGCCCTCGTCGGCGCCACCATCGGCGTTCTCATCTTCACCGTTCTCAGCTCAGCGGTTAAACGCGAAGATGCATATTCATTTATTGGCGCTGGAGAATGGCTCGCGGTGTTTTCTATCATCTTCTTTGCGTACACCATCGCTTGGGATTTCGAAGCCAAGAAAGTCGCCGTCGTCTTACGCGTTCCCGAGTCTTAATACCTCACACCTCTAGCCACGAAATCCATGGGAACGCTCACATAGTTTGCTATGTTTTAACATACCTCGTCACAGACGTGCCCGCATTGCGCGCGCGCATCGTCCGCCACGAATGCGCGCACGCGCATCCAAATGTCCCGACGTCACGCGTCGCGCGCTTTTTCAGCTCAGAAACCCCACCAGCCTGGCTCACCCTCACACCGCCGCGCGCGTCACCGCACGGTCGTTCACCATGCCCGCCGTCGCGCCGACGCGTCACGCACACGTCGCCCTTCGATCTCCCGCGCCGCGCGCACGCGCCCTCGCGCGACACACGACGCGCGCGGCGTCGCACCGTCGCGCGCCGCGCACCGCCGCCTTGGATGTGCACAGCGCGGAATCTTTAGGGATTGACGGCGGCGCGTACGCGCGCGAGCTCGAAGTCGCCCTCGATGCGGTGCGCATGGCGAGTACGCTGTGCCAGGAGGTGCAAGCGCAGCTCATGCGCATGGATGAGCAGGCTGAGACGAAGGAGGATCGATCGTTGGTGACTTTGGCTGACTACGCGGCGCAGGCTATTATTTCATGGTGCGTCGCGCCGTCGCGAATGAGCGTCGAGAGTGATGCGCGCGTGATCGTATCGGTGTTATTGCGTTTGATTGTGTGTGACTGACGCGTGTGTGTGTGTGTGTTTTGACGATGAACGTAGGCGCATCGCGCAAGAGTTTCCGGATATGCGACTCGTCGGCGAAGAGGATTCGGAAGCGCTCACCGAAGGCGGTGAAGGTGGGGCACAGACGCTCGGGAAAGTGACAGCATTGGTGAATAAAACATTGAAGACGCATATGGGTGCCGCTGCGCCGGAGTTGAGCACGATGGATGTCGTGAATGCGATTAACAAGGGCCAAAGCAGCGGCGGGCCGAGCGGAAAACACTGGATTTTGGACCCAGTGGATGGTACGCTTGGATTCGTGCGTGGTGACCAGTACGCCATCGCTTTGGCGCTCATGGACGAGGGGGATTTAAAGGTTGGAGTTATGGGATGCCCGAATATGCCAAAGTCGGGGGATGTGTTGGAGTTTGAGACGAGCTACACGTATGGGTTTTCACCGCGCTTGGTTTCCAAAATGCTCGCTGGTGATTCTCTAGGTTGGTACAAGGGTTGTATCTTCACCGCTGTGCGCGGTCATGGGGCGTACATGTTCCCAACTGACCCGTCGTTGAAGATTGATCCATTGCAAGTAAGCGTGAGCGACGCGTTTGACCCGAGAAAGGCAAAGTTCACCGAGCCGGTGATGAAGGCCAACTCTTCCCAAGGTTTCACCGCCGCCGTGGCGACTAACTTGGGCATTGAAAGCAAACCGTTGCGCATTTATTCTCAAGTAAAATACGGCTCCGTCGCTCGCGCGGATGCGGATGTGTTTATGAAGTTCCCCAAAGCGGGTTACCAAGAGAAAATTTGGGATCACGCCGCGGGCGTTATTCTGGTTGAAGAGGCTGGTGGGCGCGTAAGTGACGCCGGTGGTGCGCCTCTCAACTTCGCTGGTGGAAGGTTTATCGAAAACTTGGATCGTGGTATCATCGCTGCATCCTCGGCGCTACACGAGCGACTTCTCGACGCCGTCGCCAAGTCGTGGTCGTCGTCGCAGCTTTGAGAATTTTACCGCCATCATCACACTCCTATAGCCCAATTCTAAGTTGTTATGCATTCTTTTCAAGTCGCGTTTAATCTCCGAGTCACGATGCGTCACATGCTCTTCGAATCGTTCGCGCAGCCGAAAGCGTTTTGCCGTCATGATGGTTTGATTGAATACACTGTTGTTGTATTAAAATATTCTCGGAATCAGCATCCTTCCCGCTCGCCGCTATCTATAATGAATCACCTTACTTAGAGCGTAAGGCTGCTCGGGTTTTCGATGGTTTCCTTCAAGGTGACGAGGAACGCCGCGACGACGTCCCCGTTCACGTGGCGGTGATCCGCCGTGCAGTTCACCGTCATAATCGTCTTGACACCAATCATACCGTTCACCGGGACGACAGTCTTCTCGGAACCACCAACGGCCAAAATCGCGGTTTGACCAGGGGGGAGAATGGCGTCGAACGCGGAAACACCGAACATACCCATGTTGGAGATGGTGAACGTACCGCCAGCGTAGTCCGCCGGCGCCAAACCGGAACCGCGCGCCTTCTTGACGAGAGCGCTCCAGTCACGGCCAAGTTGGTACACATCCGTACCCGCGGTGTCCTTCAAAACCGGGGTGATCAAACCGGACGGAAGCGCAACCGCAACGGCGATGTTAACCTTGTCGTTGTAGATGATACCTTGGCCATCGACGTACGTGGAGAACATGAGCGGGTGCTGCGCGAGCGCGACGCCGACCGCCTTGGTGAGCAACGCCGTCATGGTCACTCCCTTGGGCTTGAGGGTGGCGTAAAGCTTGTCGAACTCGTCGGTGCAAATCTTCATGGCAACGCGAGACACCGGCACGGAGAGCGACGGGAGCATGTTCTTCGCCACGGCGGCTTGCATCGGCGCGAGCGGAGTAATCGTGCCAACCGGCGCCGGAGGGGCAACCGGGGCAGCCTTGGCCGCCGCCGGGGCAGCCTTGGCCGGAGCAGCCGCAGGCGCGGCACCAGCCTTCGGCGTCGGCGGAACACCAGCCGCGGTTTCGATGTCAATCGCGGTGATGCGGCCGTTCAAGCCAGTCCCGCGCACGGTGTTAATGTCAACCTTGTGCTTCTTTGCGAGCTTCTTGGCGTACGGCGTGGCGACGATGCGGCCGGCCGCAGCGGCGGGCGCGGGCGCAGCCGCAGCAGGCGCTGGCGCGGCCGGCGCCGGCGCGGGCGCAGCAGCGGCCGGCGCCGGCGCGGCAGCGGCCGGAGCCGGAGCCGGAGCCGCGGCTGCGGGCGCCGCGGCGGCGCCGCCCCCGCCGCCAGCCTTCGCCTTCGCCGCCGCAATCTCATCCTCACTGTCCACGACATACGCAATCGGCGCACCAACCGTCGCAACTTCACCATCCTCAACCACGATATGCGCGATAATACCGTCCACAAACGATTCCACATCCATGTCCGCTTTATCCGACTCCACGACGACCACCGCGTCGCCCTTCCCGATCGTATCCCCTTCCGACATCAACCACGACACAATCTTCCCTTCCGTCATCGTCGACGACAACGCCGGCATCATAATCTCCTTAATCTCCGCCTTCACGCTCACGCGCGTGCGCGCCTTCACGCCACCGGACGCACTCGCGCCACGGCGCGAGGTCGATCGGAGGGTTTGGCGCGCCCCCGACGCCCCTCGCAGGCTCACGCGCGACGTGAGCGCGCTGTACGACGTAGACATGGCGAGCGAATGTGACGAAACGGTCCTTGACGTCCTGGTCGCGACTTGGTGTCGGGCGCGCGCGTGCACGGCGTCCACGAGTGCGGCGCATCGCGCGCCTCGTAGGTTTCTTTTGGATAACGCCTCGACGTGCTGGTGCAAACGTGGTGATCTATTTTCACCAATCACGACTCAAGGAGGACCCCCTCGATGTGACCATTGACCAATCGTGACCAGTGGCACACGACCCACTCGTGATACATTCAAACACGGCCCGCCCCAGTCGCGGCGCATCGACCCGCGCCCGCGCGCGCGCGCGATCGGTCTTACCGCGCCTCAGTGACGGATCCAAACCAAGTTGGATTGTTCGACTCGGGCAATTTACACACAGGTACGCTCGCTCGCGCGTGTTGATGCGTGCGCGTGCGGTCGCGCGGTCGCGATGCGACGTCGCGTGGGCGTGATGGTGCGCGGGAAAGCCCTAACGCGTGGGCGACGATCGATGGCGTCGGCGGCGACGTTGCGAGACGCGTGCGAACGCGCGATGGTGCGATACTGACCGTGGATGTGTTATGTTTTCGTTTTGTGATGCAGATTTTTATAGAGAAGGATGTCTGCTGCTGCTGCCGCGCCGTACAAGGCGCCTGCCGCCAAGGCTGAAGAGGAGGTGCAACGCATGCACCGCATTCGCATCACGTTGACGTCTCGTAACGTGGCGAACCTCGAAAAGGTGTGTGCGGATCTTATCCGTGGTGCCAAGGACAAGCGCTTGAAGGTGAAGGGGCCGGTGCGCATGCCGACGAAGAAGTTGAAGCTCACCGTGCGCAAGGCGCCGAACGGGGAGGGTACGAACACGTACGACCGCTTTGAAATGCGCATCCACAAGCGTTTGATTGATCTTCACTCGCCGGCGGATGTTGTCAAGCAAATCACGTCCATCTCCATCGAACCGGGTGTTGAGGTTGAAGTGACCATCTGCGACACCAAGTAGACGCGTTTCAGCGTACCTCGGCTCGAAAGACGTCGTCGCTCGTTCTAAAGTCTATGTCAGATTAGGCAACCGCTCTGGGGTTGATGCGTGTAATCAAATCTTCCTATCTCGTGGTTTTCATCGAAACACCCCACGTGTCGCCGCGCGCATATTCGTCTCGCTGTAAACGCTTTTTGTCTCGATTCGCTAAAGATATCTCTTCGCCTCGTCATCTTGCGGCTCTTCGTACCGTCGACCGCAGTGCGAGCCTCGCTCCGACGTCGACGCATGTCGTCGTTCATTGCGCGCACATCACCGTCGACGTCACCGTCGACGTCGTCGTCGACAACGCCGTGGACCGCGCGCTCGACGGCGTCGCGCTCGAGCGCGGCGAGGACGCGCGTCCCGCTGCAACCGCGCGCCGCCGCGAGCTCCTCCTCGAGCGCTGCCGACGATGTGTGCGCGCTCGAGCGCGAGTGGCGCGCGGCAGGCTACGACCTCAACGCGCGATGGGTGTTGATGAAGCGTCTGTGGACGCTGGAGGCATCGCGTGCGGGATTGTCCCTGGACGAGTGGAACCTCGGGTGGCACTCGGCGAAAAGCTACGTCGGCATCACGTACATGTACGACGACCGCGGAGACATCTTCGTATCAAAGTATCTCTGCCTCGACCCGGAATTCGACAATGCTATTGGATGTTTACGCCATGAACTCGCGCACGCGGTGGCTGGACCGACAAGCGCGGATCATGGGGCTGGATTTCGCGCGGCGTGCGAGACGCTGGATGTGCCTGCCGCGTGGCGTTCGGCGACGACGGGGGCATTCTATTCCCGACCAGCGGTGCAGATGATGTGGGCCAAGCACGACGTGCAAGAAACGTTGCGAGGTGGGAAGTTTGCCTCGCTTCCAGAGTTGTTGTACGAGAAAACGATATGGAGCGCACCCGTGAACGGAGAGCGCACCGTGTATACAGATCATGAAACAAACACAACCATCGACGCGTTTCAAATGTACGCATTGGTCTGCGCCGCGGAGGAAGAAGAGGCACAGCGGCAAAACGCGTCGTCTTGATTGCGTTGAATGCGCGAAGGTGCGCTCATGTGTGTAGCATTGTAATTTATATTCTCATGTGCCAGCAAAGCGTCTCGTCGTCGTGTCCATCAATGTCGTGTGTTGAAATTCTCTTCTTAATGTTTCTTGCATCCTCACTTCTTGCGCTCACTGCTCGGTAAACACGGAACGTTTTTAAACAAAATTTCTATCGCGTTCGACATCTCGCCAAGCTCTCGGCCGACACGGGCATTGTTCAAGTACACCCGTTCAAGATTTGCTCGCTCTGACTGAAACTTGCGCTCCACCAGTCGAACAACCTTTTCGTTGACATTGTGTTCTATTTTGGTGCACTGCGTCTCACCCACGCTCGAAACTGTGGCAATCATCTTATCTATTGCGTTATTAACCTTCTTGTCCGCCAGATTCGCAATGTTAACGATGACACCGGCGATTTTGTCGCTCATTTCCTGACGAAACGCCTGATGCAGATTGTTCACGCGTTCATTCGCTGCGGCGTTCTCCATCAAAACCTTCTCCATCAAAATCTCCTCCTGATTCTTCAAGCGCGCGCTGAGCGTCGCTTCCATCGCATTACATCGTTTGTCGACGTACTCTTCAAACGCTCGCATGCGATCTTGAAGTTGTCGAATCGCAAAGTTTGACACCTCTTCGCGCTCTCGCGCTCTTTGCACGTCGTCATTCAAAACCTCAAAGTTTTTCTCCCAAACTGCCATGTTTGCATTCAACGACTCCACGAGTCCTCGCTTTTTGGCTTCACCTAATCGCATCGAGACGATGATTTCATTTATCTTCTTGCATACCGTGAATAATCTCGCATCTGAAGCGTTCGCGCGACAGCCGTACGCGTCCGCCTCGCGCTTCGCGTCATCCAATGCCGCCATCAAGCGCGCCGTCTCGCCTGCACCTTCATCCAAGCTTTGACGCACGCTATCAATATCTTGCTTGTACCTATACGCATGCACAGCGAGGCATGCGATGATATTTCGGACCGAATCCGCGTCGTATCGCGCGTCGCGTCGGTCAACGCGCTTGCGCTTCTCCCGAACCATCCCACCTTCATCGTCGCCGTCACCATCGTTCGTCGTCGCCGTGCACGACATCGCACCCATATTCACGCCGCGTCCATCGCCGCTCCCATCGCCGCCGTCGTCGCCGTTGTCATCGTCGTCGTCGTCGTCGATGTGGAACCAGCGCACGAATGTCTTTGCCCATCGTTCGTTACGCATCTGCGTCGACACCGTACGACGACGCTCGTGCCCCTCGCCGTCGTCGTCGCCGGCATCGCGCCTCGCACGTGTCCCATCGCCGTCATCGTCGCCGTCATCGTCAGCGGCGGCAGCCGTCGCCGTCTTCACCGCGTTTCGCGCGTCTCGACGATCATCTTCATCACCATCGACTCGTTCGATGGACTCCACCGCCGGTTCGTCGCGTCGCATTCGTCGTCGACGCACGCGCCGCATGTGTTGCGAATCGTGTGCGAGCCGCCCGTTGGCTTGCCGCGTCGCGCGCGACACTTTACGCGCCGTAGTGTGCGGGGCCGCGCCGACGATGCTGAGGACTGGCGACATAAACCGTCATGCGCCCGAAACGCTCGCGCCAGCTCACCCTTCGCGAGCTCGGTGGCGTGTGCGCGTCGCCGAATTCGTATTTCGTGCGCGCCACCGCGCGGGAGTGCGCGCCGCACGTCGAGACGTTGCGTCGTTGCGTCGATGCGATGCGGTGCGGTGGCCATCGCATCGATGAAGATGATGATGCGTCGCAAACAATAATATCGTGCGATGACATCACGCGGGACGCGCGCGAGGCGTTGACGCAGTTGGCGAGCATGAATGTGAAACCGGACGTCATGCGCGCGAGCGGGGCGGGGGTGATGGTGCGCGTGGTGAGTGAAGGCGCTTTGGGTGACGATTTAGCGCGTCGGGCGCGACGGTTGTTTGACGCTTGGCTCAAGCATGTGATCGCCGACGCCGACGATGCGTTCGAACGGTTCGGGCGATGAACGACCATCACGCACGATTGATGGATTCCCGCGTGCGCGCACGCGCGAGGTGTGAAGCTGAAAAGCTTTTTATTTTGGTGTCTGACGGTTTGTTCGATCGATCAATCGATCGCGCGCTTTATTCAACGTTTGTATTACAATTACACTATGCCGCTACGGACTGACGGCGTGATACCGCACGACATCGCCGCCGAGCGCGCCGAACGTGAGCTTTGACAGCGCGCTCGCGGTGTGGCTCTCGCGCACGACGCCGTCGTCGAGCATTTTTTGAAGATGTAGCCGCGTGATTTTCGCGCACGACGTGTACAGCACGAGCGTCGATACCAGCGACGCGTACATCGCCCGCGTGAGCTCCCACGTCGTCAGTCCCTCGCGCACGTGCTCGCGTAATGTATTCAGCAGCATATTTTCTCGACTGACGCGATGCGCGATGTATCCATTGACTTTTGCCGCGCCGTCGACGACGACGTCGCCGTGCGAGGGATACAAACGGTTCTCCCCGCCGAGCGTCGTCCCGCGTTTCCCAAACGACGCAAGTTCATCCTTTAATCTCCCCAACGACGTTGAATACGCCGTCAAATCTTCAAAATCCGTCGTCGAGCCATTCAACACGCAATCTCCCGCGAATATCGCGCCTTCTTCCTCCAACGCGAAGCACGCGTGGTCGACGGTGTGCCCCGGCGTCCGCAACGCGCGCAACGTCGCCCCTTCCACGCGTATCACATCGTCATCCTCCACCGGCACGTACGCCCGCACGCTCCCTCTCGTCTGCTCGCTCGCCACCCATTCGCCTTTATTCTTTCGGATCACCTTGTACGCCGGCACGTCGTAGCCCAGCGCGCGTCGCACGCGCGCGAGCCCGCCCACGTGGTCCGGGTGCCAGTGCGTGCACACCACGCACGTGATGCGCTCCACCCCGCGCTCGCGCATCGCTCGCAGCAAAAGCGCATCGTACCCGGCGCGTCCTTCGCCGCAATCGATCAGCGCGCGCTCGCGGCCGGTGCCGACGAGATACGTGTTCGTGCCGCGGAGCGTGAGCGCGGATGGATTGAGCGCGAGGATTCGCGTCACGCGGTCGCTGAGCGTGACGATCGGGGCGAGGCGAGGGACGTGCGCGGGGCACGGGGCGACGAGCGCGCGCAACGCCAGCGCCTGCGCGGCTTCGACCCAGGCGTGGGCGTTGGCGACGTCGGCGAACATTATGATGGGTGCGATGTGGCGTAGTGACGTTTCGTGCGTTTTTTTTTTGTGCGTGCGTTACGTTGTCGCGGACGGGGCGCGGTCGAGAGATGCGCAATGTGCGTCGCGCGGCGGATGTCGATGTCGTCGGAGGAGGACGCGACGGCGGCGACGTACGCCGATGTCGGGCTCGGGAAAGGCGCGTGGTGTTGCGACACGAGGAGGGAAATAGCACCGGAAGACGAGGCGGCGGTGTTTGAGGAGATTCCAAACTTTTCATGGACGTTTGCGCATTTGAAGGACGTGCCGACGGTGCCGGCGAGAAGAAACATGACGCACGTGGCGTGCTGGTGGTCGGGATGTCGATATCGCGTGGCGTTTGATGTTGAAGGCGGTGGGACGGTGGGCGCGCTGAGGCGAAAGTTGTTCGACGGAGGCATGGGGCGCGGCGATGAGATGAGCACTGGTGCGCGTAGAAAAGTCGATGATGCGGAAGATATTGTGATGATGTATGCTGGAAAGCGCATGTTGGATTTGGATGCGCCGTTGCGGGAGTATGGCGTGCCTGTGGGGTGTAAGATTTTGTTGGCGATGCCGATGGCGTTGCTGGAGCGCGCCGAACGAGGCTTGGGTCCGGCGCCAGAGGATGATTACTGGGCATGATGCGCTAGTTTCATTGCGTTGTAATACAACATACATCTATAATATCATGGAAGGTAGTACATACAGTTTTAGTGGCCACCGCCACTGCTTGGAATTTCGGGCGGCGCGTCGGGCGACGGCATCGGCTGCCCGGTAAACGGCTGTCTGTCGCCGCTACCATATTTCGCGAACACTATCGTTCCCGTGACGTAGAAAATCATCGCGGGGATAAACATACTGAGCTCCCAGTTATCAGTTTCTTTCAACAAATATCCCGTCAGAGGCACGCCGATGACACCAGGAAGCGCGCCGCAGGTGTTCGTCATGCCGAGTAAAATACTCGAATATTTCGGCGACAAATCTTGGTGGTTCGAGTACAATCCCGCGTAGGAAAACGCACCTAGGGACAGACCCGCGGTGAGTAATCCAACGGTGGCGATTGGATTTTCTAGGTACGCCGCCGTGCCCATGGCCACGGCGGGCCCCATGAAGGAGATGGTTTGCATTGTCTTTCGCACCTTGGTGACGGGCATGCCTTTCTTGATCAAACGATCCGCCGTGGGACCAGCAATCGTGGCCACGGCGATGTTCGCTAGCGGTGGAAGCAACGTGAGGAGCGACGCGTTCGTAAGCGTCACTCCGAGCTCGTCGGTAAAGTACGACGGCAACCACGCGAGAAGGACGTAGAATCCCCAATTGTTGCAAAAGTGCACGTACATCAAAGCGCGCACTGGCGTACTCGATATAAACTCTCGCCAAGGTATTGGCGCGTCCTCATCGACCGCCGCAGATGAGTTTGCCATGACTTCCGGCGCACGCGCGCCAATCAACCCCGTGACGCCGTCATTTTTGTAACTTTTCTCCACCATGCCGCCAGAGCCGTACATTTTCATCGCCCACAAGCTCCACACCAAACCAAACGAACCAAACACCCAAAACACGCTGCGCCAATTCGTGGCTTGAATCAACAACGGTGCGACGCCCAAACCGAGCACAGACCCCATGTTAAACCCGCTAAACACGAACCCCACGGCGCGTGAACGCTCGCTCACGCTCACGCTGCGCGCTATAATATCAGTCGCCGCCGTCGGCGCCACGCCTTCCCCCAATCCCACGAGCACCCGCGCCAAGAATAAACTCTTCTCATCCGTGCCTACGAATGGAATCATCACTGTCGCCGTCGATAACAATAACATTCCGAGCGGTAACACCCTGGCCCCGCCCAATTTCGTCGACAAATACCCGCCAGGAAGCTGCGACGCCGCGAACCCGTAGAAAAACGCGCTCTGAATAAACCCCGCCGTCGTCGGTGACCACCCGAAATCCTTCGCCATGGGAATAATCGCCACAGATATATTCACCTTATCCATGTTACATATCACGAACGCAAAGATAGTGGTGAAAAGCACGCGGTAGCGACTCGGAGCGCCGAGCCAGAGGTTGGACACATCCGCGCGCGACGTCGGAAACTCAAGCGCCCACGCCTCGTCATCCTCCCCATCGCCCTCCGTCGTCGTCGTCGCCAGAGAAGAACTTTCAACGCGCCGCACATCGGCGCCCTCTCGTGCGCCCTCTCGCGCGCGCGCACCGTCAACGCGGTCGAAATCCACTCGCGGACGCGAACGTTGTTCCCCCGTGCTGTCATCCACGCGCGCGCGCGAGACGCGCGGTGTCGCGCGCGAGACGCGTTCGCGCCCACCGACGCGCGGACGGTGACGCATTCGCGCCGTCGACGGCGCGGCGAGGCGCATGACGGCGTCGCGCGCGGTTTCGCGCGTCGCGGAGTGCAGCTCGCGGAGGCGGCGCTGGCGCCTCACTTTCCGACTCGACGACGACGTACGCGCCGCGACGCCGCGATCGACGACGCGGACACGACGGGAAAGGACAGACGCACATCGCACGACATGTCACCCGCGGCGCAGACGCCCGAACAGATGTCCCCGGAGCAACGCGACGCCGCGTTCGCCATGGCTGGACAAGAGATGGAGTACAGAGTGGAGCTCTTTAACAAAATGGTGGCGAGCTGCTACGAAAAGTGCGTGCGCATCGATAGTGTGGGGTTGGAATAGTCGCTTACGACGTGTGTGCGTTCGCGCGAGCGTTTATTCGCGGTGTGTGCGCGTGTGTGCGCGTGTGTGCTGACGACGAGGTTCTTTGTTTCGCGTAGGTGCATCGACAAAAAGTTCAAGGATGGCGACTTGAACGTCGGGGAGAATTCGTGCGTGGATAGGTGTTCGGCGAAATATTGGGAGAGCGTGACGATCGTAGGGCAGATGCTAGGTGCGGCGGGTCAAGCGCCGCAGTGAGTTGATTTCCAAGTATACGTATATTTTTTCGTCGTCTGCGCGGGGCGAAACCTAGGGGCGTACGCGAAATAGTTTACATTTACGTTTACATCGTCGCGATAGAGCGTTTGGTGTGTTTATTAGAATGTCATATGCATGGTCAGAACGTATAGTAGTTATTCAGTACACGCTGTCGGAGTTAAAGCGACAGCTTTTGGTCGAGCGATGGCTTTTGCGGCGGCGGCACGCGCGTCACGCGCGTCTCGCGCGTCGCGTGCGGCAATCAATCAATCGGAAAATGTAATTCGCGGTATTCATCGTCGACGTCAGCACCGCTCCTACTAAGAAGATCGGCGCTCTTACGCTCGTACTCTTCCGCCATGGCGATGCGTTCGACGTACTTGCGCGAAAAGACGTCGATGTAATAGACGGCTCCGTTGTACACGCAGGAGAAAAACGCTATGGCCATCGCGGCGGTGTGCGCTGTCTTGCTCGAATACATCAATGGAATGAACATGAACGTCACAATCGTGTACGTCAACTGAATCCAAATAAAGACGAATTTGGTCTTGACTGTCTTCGCGTCGAACATTTCATCCTCGCCAAAAAAGCCGATGTGTCGCATCAACTTGAGTGCCATTCTATTCTGCGCCGATTTCGTGTCGCCCGCGAGCCATCGCAACGACGTCATGAGCGTTGGATCACTGTCCAGCTTTTTCATGTCTAAAAGTTCAGTTTTTATGAGATACAACACTTGCCACATCAAGTACCCGAATATCGGGTACACCATCAAGTCGCGCAAACCTTCGTACAGCGCCGGTGAATCTAAATCCATAGCGCTCAATCTATTGACGTCATCGCCGTGCCCATACCATCGCCCGCACCACGTCAACAAACACGGCATGGCGTGCACGAATACGCTCTGTACCTTGTCCACGCTATGAAACACCAACGAGTTGCGCCACATCGGAATAGCCACCAGCACTGGCCCATTAGCAAATGCAAAAATCGACCGAAACAACGTCACGTTTCTCGGTGCATACGCGTGGAAAATCAAACACGCCGCGTTCGCAAAGTAACAAAAGTCATACAAGAAATATTGCCAACGAATCATGCGATAGTACGCCGCTCGAGCGACAAAAATCAAAGGCGTGCACACGCAATAGTACTTCCAAAACTCCTCTGGCATCGACGTCGCCACGTACTGCGTCGTCATCAGCGCCCCCACGCCCGCACAAAACGACCATTTATCAATGCGTCGAATCACCCGAGGGAGCTTGACGTAATCCCGCACGCGAGTGCTCTCGTTTCCCGTCACCGCCCGTCGCACCGGTTTCCTCGCCGAGCTGATCAATTTCCCCGAACGCGCCCGAAACGCCGCCGCAATCGCGCGATCCGCGCGCGTCGACGCCGCGCCTTGCGTCGACACATCCGTTGTCGACGTCGTCGGTGTGCGCCCGCGCGACGGCGTGCGCGACGGCGAGCGACGCCGAGGCATGGCGTCGGCCAATGTGGTCGTTACTTATGCCCACGCGCGACGACGACGCCGTCCTCATCGACCGCGCCGAGCGCCGCCGGCGCCGCAACTGCGTCACCGCGCAGGCGTGCGTTCTCACCGTCGTCTTCGCGTTCGCGCTCTACGTCGCGTCGGCCATGATCGTCGCAGTGTACGCGCATTGACGTTGGAGCGATGGATGTCGGCGATGCCGATGATTTCGCATCGACGCTCGCGTCGACGCCAGGCGTTACCATCGCCTACGCCGACGCGTATGACGGGACGTATGTGATTGAATGGAGCGATAGCGACGCGCAGGCGCGCGTGCGAGCGACGCGACGACGGTGGACGCGGGATGAGCTCGCGAGCCGCGCGGAGGCGTTGCGAGCGTTTGACGGCGGTCAAGCGCTCGAGCTCGCGCCGCCCGTGCGCGACGACGACGTGCGAACGGCGGTGCGCGAGTTGTGTCGGAGGCTTGCGTGCGATGGTGGTCGATGGGCGTGGTCGTCGTCGCATCCGAACGTCGCGCCGCTGTGCGCGTGGTACACGGAGCCGGCGCCGGCGTTCGTGTTGACGACGTTTGAGCCGGAGCCTCGGTATACGCTCGCGAGTTGCGTGCGGCACGACATGGGGGCGTTTGCAGAGGCGCATGTGAAATCTTTAGCGGCGTATCAGATTGTTCGCGCGATGGCGCACGTGCATGAAAAGGGATTTGCGTTGGGCGGCTCGACGCGGCTCGAGGATGTTCACGTGTGTACGTTGAGCGGCGGAGCCGTCGGCGTGCCATTCGTGCAACTCGGTGGGATATTCAATTCCGCGCGTGTGCGCGATGGTCGCACGAATGATGGCGCGCGTCGCGTCGTTGTCAGTGCAAATGTGGCGGCGCGACATCGAATTGATGACCGCGACCAGGAGTACATTCGAGGCGTGACGTCGGCGTGGCGTCTCGGCGCGATGAGCAATTTGGATTACATTTTGGCGTTGAACGAACTCGCCGGTCGCGGCAAAGACCGCGCGTACTACACCGTCGTTCCGTGGGTGATTGATTTTACCGCCCCGCATCCATTTGCGCGCGATGGCGCGTTGTGTGGCGCGCGTGATTTATCGAAAACCAAGTGGCGCCTAACCAAGGGAGACGCTCAACTTGATTTCGCGTACTCGCACACCGACCCACCGCATCACATCAGCGATGATTGCCTGAGCGAGCTCGGCGTGTGCGTCGCGTTGGCGCGGCGTATGCCCCGCGCCATCCTCGCCAGAGTCGTGCGCTCGAATGTCGTCGCTGAAGAATATCCGGCGACGTTGGCTCGGCTCTACGCTTCGTCTCCTGATGACGCCCCGGTTGATTTCTATGTCAATACCGACGTGTTTACGTCGACGCACGACGACATGAAGGACTTGGCGCTTCCGCCGTGGGCCAACGAGTGCGCGCAGACGTTTATCAAGACGCATCGCGAGGCGTTGGAGTGCGCGAGCGTGAGCGAACGATTGCATGAGTGGATTGACGTGACGTTTGGCTACGCCACTCGAGGCCGTGCCGCCGTGGAGGCTAAAAACGTCATGGTGCGCGCAGTCGATGCGAGCGCATTATGTGCGAGTGGACGCGTGTGCCTGTTCGCGTCGCCGCATCCGAAACGCAGCGTGAGCGGTGGTAAAGTGCCTCGCCCGATGACGACAAACGCGCCGTCGTCGACAACGATGATGACGATGCTCGAACCGTCATTTAAAGGCGCGCAAGAGCGCGATTTACGCGCGCTTGGTCGCATCATCGGCGCCATATACACTGGTGTGCCGTGTCCAAAGCGCGAGATGTACGACGTCGATAGCGCAGATGGCTTGTTTGGCAACGCGTCGCCCATGAAGATGCCGCCGCGAGCCGGATTATTCGCCGACGTCGATGCCGACGACGCGACGTCAAAAGCTTTCGACGCATGGTTGCTCGACGTGCCCGTCGATACCCGCGGCGTCGTAGAACTCCTCACGCGCGACACCAATCCCGTCGCCGCATCTGCGGTGCGCGATAGCGTGTTATTCTCTGCCGACATTCGCGCCGCCGCAGCGGCGCTCGGAAAGACTCGCGCCGCGCGCGGCTCCCTCGCCGCGCGGCTCATGGCTGCCGACGAATCCATGAAGGCCGCATCGCGCACCGCCGCCGTGCTCATCATGCGCGACATCGCGAGCGACATCACCGCCCACGTTTCCGTCCCGCATCCGCGTGCCGAAGACGACGACACCGAAACCATGCGCGTCGCCATGTGCCTCGCGAGTTTCGTCGAAACCGCGTGCGGACGACTGCCTCGCGCGGTCATCCGCGACGCGCTCGCCCCAATCATCGTCCTCGCGTTACGCACGCCTAGCGCGCGACTTGATGTCGATGGGCCGACACTCAAGCGCGAATTGCTGCACCCGAGTGCGCTACACGCGACTCGCCGAGCGCTCGGGAGCGCGGAATTTCACCGCCTCATCGTCCCGGCGATCGTTGCGTGCTTGCAATTCAAGCACGCGACGAGCGAAGAGCTCCATGCGGTGATTGCTGCGCTCGCCGACGTTGCTCGCGCGGCGCCGCTTCCAGTGACGCTTGCGCGCATTGTACGCGCGCTTCGCACGGCGCTCGCGGCTAATCGAGCGGATACGCGGAGCGGCGCCCACGTCGTCGTCGCAGACGCCCTCACCGCCGTCGCTGAGGCACTGGACGCGCGCGTCGCCGCGAGGCACGTGTTGCGATGCGACGACGACGAGGACGCCGTCTGCGAGGCGTCGCGCGTGGTGTCGCATTTGGACGGCGCGGATGTCCCAAGCGAGCCGTGGGCGTGGCTCCCACCGACGCTGTCGATGACCGCGGACGACGACATCGACGACGAAGACGCTATTCATGTCGACGACACCCATCAGCGCATGTCGCGCGTGCTTCGTCGTTGCTTCGACGCCGACGACGCGCCGTGGCACGCTCGATTGAGCGCGCTCGCGTCCTGGCGAGCGCACAGCCGCTCAGCGCGCGCGATGTCAGAGAGCGCGGACGAGCGCCTCATCGCCACCGTCGGCGTCTCGAGCCGAATGTCGAAACATCACGACACCGTTGTGCGCGTCTGGCGCGCCAGCGGTCCCGTCGGTGACGCCGTCCGCGGCGCGGTTGTTGAGTACGCGGGACACGAACGGGCCACCGCGGCGGCGTGCGCCTTTGTAAACAGCGCGTGTGACGCCGAAGGCGACGTGTCGCGCATCGCGTCGTGCGATGACGACGGTGCGGTACACGTGTGGAAATGTCTCACGGGCGAACGGGTGTGGCAATTCAGAGACGGCGCCTCGGGCGGGTTTACTCACGTGCTCGTCGCGGAGGACGCGTCACTCGCGCTGGCAGGCGGCGCCAACGCGAGCGTCGTCGCGGCGGATATCACCGCGGGACGCGTCGTGAGGACGTTTTTATGTCCGAGGTCGTCGGCGTCGGCGCCGTCGGTCGACGGCGTCTCGGCGTTATCGTCGTCACCGTGCGGACGCGTGACGTACGCGAGCAATCGAGATGGGTACGTGTGCGCATTCGACACGCGAGCGCCGAACGACGAACGTCCAATTTTTGACGTCAAGGCACACGACGGCAAAATTTCTACAATCGTTGCGCCGTCGACGCCATCGACGACGATGTCGTCCCGCGCGTTTATCACCGCGTCGGCGGATATGACCATTGCGCTTTGGGACGCTCGGATGATAGCCGTCGCGGCGGAACACAAGACGCGTTACGACGGTCGCGTGCGTACGTTTCGCGGCCACCGGAGCGGGGTTGACGACGTAGTGCTCGGGCCAAATGCTGACTCGGTGCTGAGCGTCGCCGGGACGCGCGTCGGCGCGTGTTCGCTTCGCGACGACGACGGGTCCCGAGTGGTGACGTTCACGCCGAAGTCAATCGACGTGGACAACGAACGTCACGCCATTTTAGCGCCGATGCCGCCGCCGCGCATTGAACACCACGCATCGCCAGTGTCGACGTCCTCATCCTCATCGTTTTGCGCGCTCGCGGTACTTCCAGCGTCTCGTTTGTTCGTCGCGTTGCGCGACGACGGCGTCTTACGCATGTGTCATTAGAAGAAGCGTCATTAGAAGAAGCATCATTACTGTAGAAGAAGCGTCATTAGAATTGTTGTTAGCGTAAGTGTAGCCATGACGTATTCATTTATCCCATAGCTAATCCTCGCTCCAATCCGCACACGCGCTTGCCGGAGCGCGATCAGTCAACGCGCACGCGCACCCGTCGACACCATCCCGGAACAACCCATCCGTGCCGCAACACTTTTCAAAATCAATCCCCGCAAACGTTAACGCATCCGAATCGCCGCGAAACTTACCGCTCGGATCGAGCGCGTGTACTTGACAACCAAAGTGACAAAATGCCACGCCGTACTCTGCAGCGCCGTCGAAACATCCAGGTTTGGGAAATCCAAACTTGCCCCAATGCAGCCGACCGTCGCACGCGCTCGAACGCAGCACGTCAACAGCTTTTTGGAATTTCTCATTCGCCATGCGATCGACGACGCGCGAATACTTGACAAAATCCTCAATGTTCACGTACATGGTGCCCGCACGACCGTGCGTGGGGGCGAGCCAGGCTTGTTCGGGACCGATGAATCGTAGCAACGCTTGCGAGCGGAATCCGCCACTCAGCCGGGCGTCGCCGTAGAGGGCGTCTCGAAACGCTCTCGCGCACGTCCCGGCCTTACGCAGTGGAACGCCGACTTCAAGCTGTTCGTACCCAAAACGATCGTGCATTTCATACTGACGTTCCGTCATGGTGAGGTATGAATCTGATTGCTCGTCGGTTTCGGGTAGGATGTTTTCCGCCGTCGCTCGACGCCATTGTTGGGCCCAATTTCGAGCGAGATTTTCAGAGCCCATGAGCGTGACAGCCGCCGTGACGTCGCGGGGCGCCGAACGCGGCTGACGTTTCACCAGCGCGTTGACGTTCGATGCAGATAATGTGCCAAAGTGCTTTTGCGATAACTCTGGGCTCAGCGCGCGTTCGTCGTACGCGGTAAATGTCGGCATGGGCGACGACCGTTCGTACGATACGCGCGTTAATTCTTCGAGCGGAATGTACCAAAACAGCTGTTGCTCGTCGAGGGCTTTGATTTCATCAGTTTTTATCGCACACGCCCACGTGTCATCAGTATTTTCTTTACCGTGTCGCTTTTCGCACGCGCGCACGATGTCTTGTACACGCTGCATGTCGGCGACGAAATCGTCGGGTGAAAGATTTTCGTTCCGTCGCGTGACGAGCGTATTCGGCACGATACGCAGCGTGACGTCAACTACGATGCCTAATCGTCCGAGATTCGCGCGAAGCGCATTAAAAAGCGCCGTGTTTGTCGTCTTTTCGTCGTAATGCTTGACGCTGCCGTCGGCGTGGACGATGGTGAGCGCCACAAGTTGCGAAGCGAGCGAGTTGCCGTGGAGCGACGAACCGTGGCTCGCCGTCGCGCACGCGCCACCAATCGTCTGGTCAATAAACCACGGAAACGCCGGCAACGTGTACCCACGCGCCGCCAAACCATTGAGTAAATCTCGAGTAATGACCCCAGCGTCGCACCGCACGACCTCGCCGCCATCATCAATCCACCAGCGCTCGTCGCCAACCGTCGCCGAACGCACGCCTCGCGTATCCACGTTCACACCCTCCTCTTCATCCTCCGCGCCCACTGCACAGAACAACCCGCGATGCCACGAATGCCCTGCACCATTCGCCTTCACCCGCGCGTACGCGTGCGCAATTTCCGACACGTCTCGCACCGTCGTCGGTGACGCCATGCGCACCTCTCGCGCGCACGCGTGCTTACCTTGAAAATTCGACGCGTCGAATCCATACTCCGCGCGCACCGTCTCCGCCGTCGCGCACGCGGCGAACACGAGGGACACGATCGATGCGACGGACGGCGCGCGACGAACGCCCATGACGACCCTTCTGGCGTCCACGCGACGCGAGTTCTGAAGACACATGGTCCGCGCGCGACGGTCACATGGTGATACGAACCGTCGTTTTGTGTCTCGACGTCTCGTACACACGACGAACACAATATATATATATAGAGATACAATGGATACAGTACGCCACGTGCTTCATATGTCATACATAGTCAAAAGCGTACATAAATATGTACACGCAAAGCCCTAGGAATATCGGGTGTTTTCGAGATCCGTTCAAACGCCGGTAATCCAGCCGCCGCTGCCGCGCGTACGCCACACACCGTCGCGCGAACGCCTTCGAACACAGAACCCCGAGCGACGATGGCCATGCAGAACGTGTTTCCCGAAGCGCTCGCGCCGCTCAAGGAGGCAGATCGCGAGATTTATGATTTGATTCAGCTCGAAAAGCGCAGACAGATCCGAGGCATCGAACTGATTGCGAGCGAAAATTTTACGAGCGCGCCGGTGATGGAGGCGCTCGGCAGCGCGCTGACGAATAAGTATTCTGAGGGTTTACCTGGGGCGAGATATTACGGTGGGAATGAGAATATTGATAAGATTGAGGTGTTGTGCCAGAAGCGGGCGTTGGCGGCGTACCGGTTGACGGAGGACGCGTGGGGCGTGAACGTGCAGCCGTATTCCGGTTCTCCGGCAAACTTGGCGGTGTACACGGCGTTGTTGCAACCGCATGATCGCATTATGGGTTTGGATTTACCTTCTGGTGGTCATTTGACGCACGGATATTACACCGCAAATGGGAAGAAGATTTCTGCGACGTCGATTTTCTTCGAGTCTCTGCCGTACAAGGTGGATCCGACGACGGGTTACATTGATTACGACAAGTTGGAAGAAAAAGCGCTTGATTTCCGACCGAAGATGATCGTTTGCGGTGGCTCGGCGTACGCGCGTGATTGGGATTACGCGCGATTTAGAGAAATCGCCGATAAGTGCGGGGCGATGCTGATGATGGATATGGCGCACATCTCTGGTTTGGTTGCCGCGGAGGAGCAAGCGCAACCGTTCGCGTACTGCGACATCGTCACAACGACTACGCACAAGTCCCTTCGCGGTCCGCGTGCGGGTATGATTTTCTTCCGCCGTGGTATTAACGCCAAGACGGGCCAGGCGTATGACTACGAGTCGCGCATCAACATGGCGGTGTTTCCGGCATTGCAAGGTGGTCCGCACAACCACCAAATCGGCGCTCTAGCGGTGGCTTTGAAGCACGCACAAACGCCTGAATTCAAGGCGTACCAAATTCAAACTAAGGCGAACGCCAAGGCGCTCGGCGAAGCTTTGGTGAGCAAAGGTTACAACCTCGTCACGGGTGGCACCGACAACCACTTGGTGCTCTGGGATTTGCGCCCTCTCGGCTTGACTGGGAGTAAGATGGAATATTTGTGCGACTTGTTGCACATCACGTTGAACAAGAATGCAGTTTTCGGTGACGCCTCGGCGCTCTCGCCGGGCGGTGTGCGCATCGGCGCGCCGGCGATGACGTCGCGCGGCCTCGTGGAGAAGGATTTCGTGCAAATTGCCGACTTTTTAGCGCGTTCTGTGGACTTGTGCTTGGAAGTCCAAGCGTCGCACGGTAAGATGTTGAAGGACTGGAAGAAGGGCCTCGTAAACAACGCCAAGGTGGATGCCTTGCGCGCCGAGGTTGAAGCGTTTGCGGGTGCTTTTGAAATGCCGGCGTTCACCGCGGAATCCGTCGACCTTTAAGTTACTACCACACACGTTTTAATAAACACATTTCAACAACACATGTTAAACTACAAAACAATGAATGAACATCTAGATTGCACCGGCCTGCTTCTGCGTGAGTAGCTTGGGGGCAAAGTACGCGATACACCACGCGCCGAGCGGAGCGGTCAGCAGAATGCTCAACAACGCCGTTTGTAACAACACCGTGCCGTCATCCGCTTGCGTGGAATCCGCTCCGTACGCCGTCACCGCTTGATCATAAATAACACCCGCTAATGCCGCTTGAATGGTCGCTTTCGGTGTCCACGCGAACGCGATGAATGTGCGATCGCGAATACTCATTGTCTCGTTTCCATGCGTTGCGGCGAAGACACCCGCCGCTCGAGCCGCTCCGCCGCCGACGATGATGGCTAACGCCTTTGGCGCTACGTTCCAAAAACTCGACGAATGCAAATCGAGGGTGGCACCGATGATGACAAATAATAGTGGTGCGGTGAAATTTGACCATAACGTCGTGAGTGCGACGCTGGCGTCACGTAGCGCGTCGCTGCATCCGTGGTTGGTCCACTCCGATGCGAGCGAGGCGCAAAACGCGATGGCCATCAGCGCGCCTCCGCCGCTCACTTCCAAATGCGTGGCACTGTACAATATAACCATGACCGTTGACAACACCAAACTCGCGTCGAGAACACCGGTGCTTGGCTTTGTCGATGAACTTAATATGTTCGCGCGCACGAGCGCTTTGGCGAGCGCGGGACCGCCGACGCCGCCGACGACGATTTGCGTCGGCACTTTCCACGCCATCGCCATCGCGCCACTCCCGCCCCCCGCGGCGACGATGCCGCTGCAAATACCAAACCCAACGATGGCGATTATGCCATCAAAACTCGACGCACTAATAATCAACGCCGGTACGCCCTGTTCGACGCCCAATCCTCGTCGTTGAAATTCGGCGACGGGTGGAATGACGACGGCGAGCGAGATACCAGCCATCAAAAACCCACCCGCAAACGCCGTGGCGGCATCCAAACTAAACAACGCAATAAATAACCCCCCAACAATGGTCATTTCAATCATCCCCACGCACGATAGCTTGGCGACGTTCGCGCGATTTGCCCACGCGCTCGCGACATCCGTCGCGAGTCCCGCCCGCGCCAGGATGCACCCCAACGCAAACTTCCGCACGAGCGCGCTCGCATCCGTCGTAATCGCCTCCCCAATCGCCTCGCGCGTGCCGGGAATATTTTCAACCACCACGCCCGCGAGCATTTGCAGCGTCAGCGCGGGCGTCGGCGCCGCGTATGCGCTCAACTGTCCGAAAAAGGTGCTCAAAAAAAAGCAGTGCGCGAGCGCGAACGCGACGCCCTGTGGTTCGCCCGATGCGCGCAGCGCGGACGACGAGCACGTCGTCAGCGCGAGCGTTAACGCGCCGGCAACGAGCGCATAGAGCGCGTACTGGCGCATCGCGTCGAAATGACGTGCAGCATTGAAATCCTGGCACATAAAGGTGTAGGGTGACGCGTCGGGTCGGCGCGACGCGAAGGTCGAGTGTGGTCTGATTTGAACGCGCGCGCGCCTTATTATTTGATCGCAAATTACCACTACACACTTCTAACGTACTTACTTTCTACGTTACATACTTCAACAACATATGTTAAGGTACAAAACAATCGATGCATGAACATCTAGATTGCTCCGGCGCGCTTCGGCGCGAGGTATTCGCGTTTATCGTGAAAATATCGAGGATATCGAGGATTTGCTTCCCTTGTTATCTTTTCCGGTTATTTTGTCGCCGACACGCGCGATAGATTTGCACGTGCAGCACTTCCAACCGGGATTGTCGCTCGTTTTGCACTCGTTTGCGGTGTGGCCGCCGACGTTGGAGCATATGCACTTGTCATCGGGGTCGCCCGGCGTGCACGTCAACTCAAAGCCTGGAACATCTGCGGCGTCGGCACACGTTAAATCGCAGTCACCGTTACCAGAACCACAGCTTTGCGTGCACACGCCACTGAGACCAAGGTTATCGGGATCGGCGCACAAGCCGTCGTTGCTTTCGATGGTTGTCTTTTTGTCTTCGCACGTGCGCGTCTCGCGATTGCACAAGGTTCCCGCCGCGCAACACGAGCCGCCGCAGCACGAACCTTCAACACCGTAACTTTCATAACCGGGATCTTTGTGCGAGATACGGCACGTCGTGCCGTCGACGCCCAAATCGCTGCTGCATGTCCCTGCGGGCGCGTCGATGACTTCATCCTTCGTTTCTTCGAGCATCGTGCACACGTTTGGCGCCTGCGCGTCCTTGCACAAGTCAGGATTCTCTGGCTTGTTCATGCAAGTGCCCCATACGTATTCGAGCT
>Ga0181557_1001087_pt1 | contig 32062 bp, 22 predicted proteins | sample 011ome_23_FD_148632 | JGI IMG/M metagenome (GOLD analysis project Ga0181557, IMG submission 148632) | Coastal salt marsh microbial communities from the Groves Creek Marsh, Skidaway Island, Georgia - 011506CT metaG (spades assembly) | ecosystem: Environmental > Aquatic > Marine > Intertidal zone...
GTCATGTCTTCTGGAGTGATAACAACGAGAGCGCAGAAAAGACGAACGGGGGAGAGAGATGTGTGGGATTTGATCGTGAATGACGATGATATTTGTTTCCAACATATTCTTCCGAGATTGAATTCGACGGATGTGAAATTCTTGTACGGAGTGAATACGGAGACGAGAAAGTTGATTAAGAGATCGTCTCGCGCGGGTGATTTGAAGAAGAAGTTTAAAGTTCAAGAGATGTCGTCGATATCGACTTTGGAGTTTGCTTGGGAGCATAAATCGTTTTGGTCGAGGAGCTGGGACGAAAGTTCTTTCTCCCACAAAGTTGCTGAAACGAATAAACTCGAGTTGCTCAAGTGGGCGCGAGAGGAGAAAAAGTGTAAGTGGAATGAAAGGACGATTAATGCGGCCGCAGAACAAGGTAATCTGGAAATGGTCAAGTATTGCGTGGCAAATGGGTGTCCTATCAATACGGTTGCGTGTGCATTTGCTGCCTTCAACGGTCATCTCGAGGTACTCAAATACTTACGCGAAGAAGTCAAAGCGCCTTGGGATAGGAGAACAGCCGCTTGGGCGGCTGATAATGGTCATCTCCACATACTCGAATATCTTGTTGAGCGTAAGTATGATAAATTTGACGAAGATGCGTGTGCGTATGCAGCCAGAGAAGGTCACTTGGACTGTTTGAAGTACTTACACGAAACCGCCAAATGGCTGTGGAACTCTCAGGCGGTACGAAGAGCGCACGAGAACAACCACACCGAGTGTGTACAATACCTCCTCGACAACGACTGTCCTCTACCACTCGGTTGGTCGTACGAAGATGGAGAGTTATACTCTTCCTCTTCTGAGGAAGAGGAAGGAGATTACGACAACTGGGAAGAATTCATGGAATACTGGGCCGACCCGGAAGACTGGGACGAATTCATGGAACACTGGGCCCACGGGATGTGAGTACACATCATCCTTTTTTTTTTCGCTTGCTTTTTTTTAATAAACACACATCACTTTTCAGAGCGGCTGCTGCTCTCTCGACTCTTACACAAAAGCACACTACGTGTTGCATACGACGTGAGAATACTAATAATGCCGTCTGCGCGACGAAATCGAGATAATACTAAGAATAAGAACAACAACAACAACAACAACTCGAAGAAGTTAACGAAGAAGACGAGCGGTGGTGGTCGTGATAATGGTTCAAAGAAGACGACGACGGAAACGAATTCCGGGAACACCACCATTGGCGGCGGAATCAACATCGAAAAGAGGAAGAAGAAGACGAAAGAAAATGATTCAGAAAACGACGACGAGGATTCAGACGACGCGTACGACGATTTACCGAACGACTTCACGGACGAAGAAATCGACGAGGACGAAGCGTTCGCAGAGGAGGACAAAGAGACGTATCGAGGGATGCGGTTTTACGACGAGAAGAGAAAGGAAGAAGAAGAAGAGGACGAAGACGACGACGGGTATGGCGAGCTGATTGCGAGAGCCATGCAGACGAATAAGACGACGACGAGCAAAAATTCACAATCAGAGGACGGCGATAATGCTGCTGCTCCCGTTAAAAGAAGCGCAATAGTACCACCGTCCGTAACCGCCGTCGCGAAGAAGAGGAAAGTGCGAGGCGTGAACGATGCGTTGGACGAGGAGGAGCGAGTCGATTTAGATTCCGAGGACGACGAGGAAACGAGAGCGTTGGACGACGACGAGAAGGACGATAAGCGGAAGAAGATGTTGGACGATATTTTAGGCGAAAACAGACGAGAGAGGAGGTTGGAACAACCCAAACCCGGTTCGGTGACAGAGTACGAGAAAGAGGGCGAGTATAACGCGCCGGTGGATTTGAACGGAGAAACGTTGACGTTAGAGGATGCGATTGCGGCGTTGACCAGAGCGAAACGATCCACCGGGGAGATAGCCAACGATGAAGATGAAGGCGACGACGGCGGTGACGACGACGACGACGACACCAAGCCTAGAAAAGAAGAACATTTAAGCGGCGCATCGTTACGTGCGCTTCGGCGAATCTCTGGTAAAGAAGCTACGCAACAGCCGGCGAGGAAATCGGTGACGGAAAAAATGACCCGCGCCGCGGCGTACGACATGAACAAAGAGGATCTCGGCAAATGGCAACCCATCGTCCAAGAAAACAGAAAGAAAGAAACGCTCACGTTCGACCCATCCTCGAAGAAAATGATCAACAGGAAAGATACTTTAGGTGCTTTGAGAGACGACTTTGAGCCAAGAACTGAGATGGAGAAAGAAATTGCCGCCATTTTGAAGGATGAAGCGGAGGCAGCTGACGAAGAACAAATCGCGAAAACCGAAGAACTGGCTTTATCAAAGATGGATCCGGAAGAAGCGAAAGCGAGACGCGCGCGATTGGCAAAAATGAAAGCTTTGATGTTTTATCACGAACAAAAAGCAGCGCGGTTAAAGAAAATCAAATCTAAAGACTATCATCGACGCGAGAAGAGAGCGAATAAGCTCAAGGCGAAAAAGAACGGCGAGCTGATGGGAGACGGCGGCGACGACGACGATCTCGGTTTGACGATGGACGATGACGATCTCGATGAAAACGGATTAGATAGCGAAGGTCGAACGGCTGAAGAGCGACGAGAATACTTTCGCGTGCGCGAGCGCGTGTTGTTAAAACATCGCAACACGTCCAGATGGGCGAAAAGAGCGATAAAAAAAGGCATCGCGCATTTGCCGGGTACGAGAGAAGCCATGGCCGAACAACATCGGTTGGCGCAACAGTTGAAGCAGAAAGTGTACGCGCCCGGAGATGAAACCTCCGACGACGACGGCACGAACAGCAGTTCAGAGAGTGAGTCCGATTCTGAAGATGAAGATCCAGAGCAAAGGCGCAAACGCGCGAAGCAAAAAGCGTTGGACGCTTTGTACCAAGCCAACGGCGGGGACGAGGATATGCCGGAAGGATTATCGAAAGGTGTTTTTGCGTTACCATTTATGAAGCGAGCGCAGGAGAAAAAGAAGATGGAAACAGCTGAAGCGGCTAAAGCGATCTTAGAGGAGATGCAGCGGGAAGATGACGGAGACGGTTCCGGCGACGGCTCTGACGACGACGATGATTTGAACATCGTCGACGAGAAGGACGCGCAGGAGTGGCAAGCGATTGCCGAAAAAGCTGGCGCGGCGACTATGAAGAAGAAGAGCAGAACTGAGAAACAGTCCGAGCAACAACAGAAAGAAGTGGAGAAGAAAAAAGCAGCGGCACCGGTACCAGCGAAAACGGTACCAATTTCGAAATCTGCGAGAGCTCTTCGCGAACGCGCCGCGCTGCGCAACAGACCTCCAGCGCGATTTGAAAAGTTTGAACCCGTGCTGATGGAAGACGACGAAGATGAAAAGAAGAGAAAGGCTGCCGCGATGAAAAAAGCTGAGCTGTATGCAGAACCGCGTCACATCGCCGAAAAGGCAGAGAAGGAGAAGCAAAAGAAAAAAGCCATCGCCAACGGAACGTACGTTGAAGAAGAAGGCGGCGATATAAACGACGACGCGAATGACTTTCCAACTACCGCTGCGACTGAATTAGACGACCAAAAATCGTTAGTTTCGCGCGCATTTGCCGGTGATGACGTCGAAGAGGCGTTCAAAAAGGAGAAACTTAAAGACATCGAAGAGGAACTTCCGGACGTGGAAAGGCCAACTTTACTCCCGGGGTGGGGCGCCTGGGAAGGAGAGCGCAAAAGCACGCCAAAATGGATCATCGACCAGAACAAAAAAGCCGACGCCATTCGCGAAAAGGCGTTGAAATCTAGAAAAGATGCCAAACTGAAGCGCGTTATCATCTCGGAAAGGTACGATAAGAAAGCCGCGGCGTATAACGTCGAGCAGCTTCCTCGCGGCTACGATTCCAAAGCCGTCTACGAAGGCAGCATGCGAACGCCCCTTGGAGCAGACGTCAACACGGATAAACAGTTCAGAAAATTGACGAAACCGAAAATCTTGAAACCGTCTGGGGCGGTTATTGCGCCAATTAAGTTCCCCAGAAACGCGAGACCGCCAACCAATGACGACGAGTCTTCAAAGAAGAAGCGCAGAACGAAGCTTTAAATACATGTGTACATTTTACTAGACTAGAACAACACGCGTGACTATTCCTAACTGACAAAACTACCGCTCGCACCACGTGTCTTCATCTATGGCAATTCCCGTGTGCCTCGCTTGCTTACCGATTTTAATCAATACCTCGTCGCCTTTTCTCAAAGCCGCGACCGATTTCGCCTCGCCTTTATTGTTACAAATCAATCGAACCGTTTCAGCGTTTTGAAGTAAACACGAATACGTTTCGCCATCTTTTTCGGCTTCGACGAGAACCATGCTTCTCCTTTCAATTTTCACGCGTCCAACCGTCGCTTCTTCGGTTTCGCCTTCCGCGTTCACCCTTAAAACAACCTCGCCGGCTTTCAATTCCGATAAGTACCCCGTTCGTCCGTCGGGCATCTGCACGTACGAATGCACAGCCCCTGCGTTTACTCGAAACGGTCTCGAATTGACGTACCCTTCTCCGCTGATGCATTCCGAGTGTACCAAAAACAAACCGTTGGCGAAATTTCCCACGAGCAAACCCTCGCCGGGTTTAAAATTTGTCGAACAATCCACGCAAGCTCGATCACCCGTGCCGCAATTCTTCACGTTCGTCACCTTCGCGACTTCCAGTCGCTCGTTCTCTCGTCCTCTTTTCTTTATTTTATCCACCACTTTGCTGAATAATCGCACCTCCTTCACGTCGTCCGTTTTCAAAACCACCCCGTTCACTCCAGTTTCCAACGCTTCCAACTGTTCCAACGCCTCCTCGCTCGTCTTCACGCACGCGATGAACTCGACTTCACCTCCTCGTTCCGCGCTCGCGGCGACTAAATTTTCCGCGGGAATAATCGACCAATCGTTCTCCGAAACATCCACCACGACGACGCCGGTTCGCTTCGCCGCCAGCGACACGTCCTCTGGATTCGTAATCGTCACGATCGACGCGATTGTTTCGCCGCTCGAAAATTCCACCACGAACGATCCTCCTCCCCCGTTTGCATTGGTGTTTTCTTCTTCTCGTCGAAACCATCGCAGCATCGATGTCTTTGTTTTTCCTCCGTCAAAATTTTCACCGCTTGTTCGAGCAGCATCAGCTCCCACATCCGCATGTGTCGTGAATTTCATAAACTTATCAAGCATCGCTTCATCGCTGACGATGAACGCAGACGCGCATCCCGACTCCAACGCGGCTAAGATGCACTCTTTTGATGTAGTTTCGATCCAAAATGTCTTTTCCTCTTCTTTCGATGATGATGATGATGATGATGTTGATGTTGATGATTTTGCTTCTTTCCCCGTGGGGTGATGACTCAGTCCCCTACCAATCGTGCAGCTCTTCTTGCTCCGCGACGATGATGAAAAGGGCAACATTTTCATTTTCTTCTTCATCAAGGAACACGCGCAATAACAACAACGAGGGGTTTTGAGAGCGCTCATCGTCGTCATCTTTCTTTCTGTTTATATCTTATGAGAGTCTTTTTGTGTTGAATTCTTTCGCCACTTTTTCCCCAACGCGTATTCTATCTGCTTTGTTGAGATGCGGAAAGGCAGACTCTCCTCCTCTGCTTCCTCCTCTTCTTCGTCGTCGAAAAGGCAGAGGAGGAGGACGATCGAGAACGTCGTGCTCCGAATCCTCATCGTCGCCGTGCTCGCGAGCATCGTTCTGTCGCATAAAAAACATTCGAAGATACAGTTGATGGATGTTGAAGATGATGAAATGATGAGGACGAGAAGTAATGACGACGAGAACGCGATATTGGAGGATTTAGAGATTGGAGAGTACCAAGACATGGAGATGAACGAAATGTTTGGAATTAACGGGAGTAGTAGTAGCAGAGGAGATGAGACGAACCAAGAAAAGAAGACAAAGAAGGTGAATGTGGATGTGAACGATTTTGGAGAGGAAGAGGAAGACAAAGGAGGAGGACGAGATGGACCGTTGATACAAAATCCAACCTCGATGACGAACGTAGCCTTGCAGATAACAAAATCACCGTTTAATTACAAAGTAGAAGATTTGTTTTTAACGGTAGAGAATCACAGACGGTTACAACCGAAAGATCGGATACGGTTTCCGTCGAAAAATTTACCGGCTTCGGCGCCGTACGGAGGAGGGGATTCCAACGAGAATAACGATCCGTCGATGAAGTTTTACCGGACGTGCGCCGTCGTTTTAAATTCAGGCGTTTTGACGACGTTTGGGGACAGGAAACAAGGCGAGCGCATCGATAATCACGACGCGGTTTTTAGAGTGAACCAAGCGCCGACGAAATATTTCGAACGGTTCGCCGGGAAGAAGACGACGTTGAGGGTGTTGAATAGAAAGTGGACGCAGATTTTTAATCAGAAGATGGGGAAAGGGTTTCTGTTTGCCGATACTGCCGGGGCGTCGTATGTGGTAACGAGAGCGCGAACGACAGAGTTTGAGCATTTAGCCGCGACGGTGAGAAAAGAAAGAGACGGCGACGTTAAGGTGTTTAGCATGGCGCACGGCGTGGCCACGAGAGCGCGATGGACGTTAAGGGCGTTTCGAGAAGGACTGCTTAAGTTACGTCCGAGCAAGCGGAAGAAGTTTCGAGACTTGTCGACTGGTGTATCACCGAGTAGTGGGTTCATTGCGATTTACATCGCGAGACACTTATGCGGGAAGGTTGCGGTGTACGGTATGTCCTTGGAACGGTCTTGGGAAGGAGACACGTTGAGAGCACCGTATCACTATTTTACCACCATGGATGGACGACACTCGGTGATGGATTCGATTCAGTTGCGCGCGCATGAAAGCCACGCGTTTGATTTAGAAGGAGAGTTGGTGAAGACGTGGTCCGAAGCCGGAATTTTAAGATTGTGCGATCCCGCCATCAAGCGCGAGCGGCAGTGCCAGGTGTACGAGGACGATTGACGCGGTTGAAATTGGATAGGAAAGAGCATAATTAAGCGAGTAGTGCGCGGATTTAGTGAATGCCTAATGTATGTATCGTGGTGTATGTAGTAGTAGCAAGTTGTAGTTGTATATAAATAGTTATCGCAGACATTAAAGTGCAAATTGAAAACCCCTTCCTTCTCTCTCTCACTTGGTCTGGTTTTTGTTATTCCCGTTAGATATAAAGCGAATCAACGAATATCGTTTCGGCGGCGTCTTCACAGCGTTCGATTCCAAGTCATTGTCCGTGGATTCATCGTCGTGCACGTCGTATTCGTGCTTGTACCCTATCGTTCCCGACGACGAGGACGTGTCATCGTCTAAACGAGAAGTTTTTGGAGAAATCACGGCTATTTGATACCCGCAACACGACGCGAATGAAAACAGAACGATTAAACCAATCAAGCCTACGGGTATGGCCACGAAAACAATTATCATGACGATTTGTTCCGGAGTGATCTCTCTCGTTTCCATTTTGTTCTTTCTTTTGAATGATGAGAGAATACGAGCGCTTAAGTTCTGATGTTACAGTTCTGATCTTACAGTTGTGATGTTTTTCGTCGTTTTTTTAAAAAAAGCGTTTCCGCTTTCTCCTTCATAAAAATAATATCTACAAACCAGTTTGATCCATGATTCTCTTCTCGCTCTTGTCGTAGACGAATCGTTTGAATCGCATGGTAATCTTGCGACTCGTTTTTGCGTTGCTGATATCGATTTCCTTCTCGAAGTAGACTTTGAACTTACCGGTCTTTCCGAAAGAGCCTTCGATGCGACCTCTCGCGCCGCCGGCGCTCGAGTCCATCCAAACCAACATGTTTCGGAAACTGGACAAATCGGATTCTTTTTTGAACATGCCTTTACAAACGCACGTGCGATTGTCGCTTTCTGCACGTTCGATTGTACCTTTGCGTGATTTTACGGAGAAAAGACGTAAGTTTTCTTCGGCGAAATTTGGTGATTTGGAGGCGTCGGCGCAGGAGAGCGTTTTGCCAAAAAACGCCAGTCGACACACGTTGGAACCTTCTGGAACGTCGAGTTTTGAGGCTATGTAAAGTGCATTTTCAGGAGCAGTGACGGGCTTCTCAAATTCCAGGTAGCAGTACTTGGCGAACACGTTCGCGGTGTCCTCGTCTTCTTCATCTTCGTTTTGATTCTCAGAGTCGTTGTTCTTTTCGTCTTCCGCCGCGACTGTTTCTTTCTTCACGACTTCGCTCACGTGGAGCAACTCGTTCGCTAACGCGTACTCTCGTTGACGATCAAATTCCTGCTTTTTATTGTTTCCGCCGGTATCGCCATTACTCAACGAGAGCGTCCCTACTGCACCTGCGAGCGTTTCACTAGTCAAGGCGGCGCTAATGCTACTACTACTACTACCGCTACTACTATTCGCGTCGCCGAAGAAAATCGCCTTGGCCATGACCGTTTGATGTCCAACTGTGACGTGAAACTTTGCTTTCGATTTCACTTCACTTTTATGCAAACGAATCTTCTCGCAACTTACGATTGCCCGGTCAAACGTCGGGACCGTTTTCGGTGAAGATACTAAGAACCTTTCTAATCCTTCCGGGTCTAAACCGGCCACGCACATCCCTACGCGGTCGCCTCTGGCGCACCTATCCGTCGACTCTCGAAATATCTGCATAGATTTCACTTTTTTCTCTTCTTTCAGATGCGGAATTTCCACGAAATCGCCTACTTTACACGACCCGTTCAAAACGGTACCGGTGAGCACCGTGCCTTGCCCTTTCACCGCGAAACAATGGTCCACGGCGAAGAGAAAATTTGATGCAGAAGTCGATGACAAAGTCGTCGCCTTACTCTCCAACTCCTCGAATCTTTCCTTAGGCACGCGTTCCCCTAAAATCTTCACTAAACTTTCCAACCCAATCGGTTTCGCCTCGGTCTCTTTCGACCCAACGTCTTGATCGTTCCCTCCCCCCGGCCTGGCGCTCGTCGCCACGAAATCGAGACTCGCGAATTTCGATTTCGACAACGCCATCCGTATCTTCTTCTCCACTTGCACTATTTTCGCCTTCCTCTTCTCCTCGTCCTCTATCGAGTCTATTTTATTCAAGCACACGATCAATTTCTTCACCGCAATCTCCCCGACGACGACGCACTCCGCCGTTTGCGTTTGGATGCCTTTGTTCACATCCACGACTAAAATCATGCAATCGATAATACTCGCGCCCCCGAGGACGGTTTTAATCAGCGACGCGTGCCCGGGACAGTCCACCATCGTGTAACACACGTCCACTTCGACCGTTTCTTTACCATCTCGCGTTAAAACTTCTCGTCTGTTCACGAATGAACTGAACCCTAAGTCGAGCGTAATCCCACGCAGTTTCGATTGCGGGTTTTTATCCAACGAGGCGGTTGAAAACGACGTCGAAAGCGCTCGCGCTAAGGAGGTTTTCCCGGAGTCCACGTGGCCTAATATCCCGACCGAGACGTTTATTCGTTTCCGTCTCTTCGTTTTTTCCTCGTCCGAGGGTGGGTGTCGATCGGAGGACGACATTTAGTATTCTCGAACAACACCGCGTTCTTAGTAGGTACGAGAATGGGGGGGAAAAGAAGTGTGGTTTTCTGTGAAACGTTTTTTCGTTTTGTGGGTAAAATCACGCATGTGTTGTCTTTCTTATTACGTCTACTCGCAGATTATACTATGTCTCTCTCACTCTCTCTCGTCGAGATCTCGCAGCAGCGCAGACACCAACGCGGAGGACGCAAAAACGCATAATCTCACGCGCTTCTTCTCTCCTTCTCTCTCTTTTAAAGTTTTGTTTCTCTTCCGTTTTTCTTTCGTTTATAGATACAAAAACGAGAGACTCTTTTAAGCAGCAGAGGAGTGTTGCGCACAGAATTTGGACCCTTCTTGAGCTGGACGCTTGCACTGTTCGCCTTTTGTAACGACACCCAAACGGAGAGAAGAGGGATGAAGGAGAATCGTCAGTTTAGCGCAAAAATAGAGGCGCGAAAGTGCGCGCGCGCGCGCTCGGTTGGTGAGAGAGTTTTGTATCTCCCTAAAGTGTGAAACCTCCTCGGGAAAACAAACGCGCTTTTACGGCGCGCCTTCCCTCGGACAAAACTCAACGTTCTCTCGAGCGCTGGCGCGCGCGTGTATTCTTACCTTTCTTTGTTGATGCTTGACATTGCGGCCCGTCGCCTTTTTGGTGCGCTGGTTCTTGTAACATGATGCTTTTTAGAGTGTGTGTGTTGTGTGTGTGTTTGTTGATATTTTTTACTCGAGTGGAAAATAATGATGTCATATTAAATCTTATACCCGCCACCTTCGGTTTGTTTCACGTTTTCATACTTTTCAATCTCGGCGATATCTTCGCTAGATCCCGCGAAGAGCGGCGTTTTTTCGTGAAAGTCAGCAGGGAGAATGTCTAATATGTCTCGTTCGCCGTCGGAAGCGCGGCCTCCGCAGGCTTTCGCGACAAACGCGAGCGGGTTGCACTCGTACACGACGCGTAAGTGAGAGCGAGGGTTTCCGCACCACCCGCCTTCTTGTATCGTTCGATGGAAATCAGCCGTGAGCGCGCAGATGTATCGCGCGGAGTATTTCTTCCCGCTTTCGCCGTCGCCCCGGCGCACGTCGTCGATGTATTTTTTCAAACCGGACGGCCAATCGGGTTCTCTGGCATCGTTCAAGGAGTAGACTTGACCGCGTTCCGGAATAGTTATTTTGTCTTTGACGAGTTTAAACTCTTTCGTTTTCTCGTCGAGACAAAACTCGCAGGCGTTCGCGTTTGGTCCAGGGACGCAGACGAAGGATGTTGCTTTGCCGTAATGCGCGTATCCGGCGGCGATAAGTTCTCGTCCTGGTTTCAAAACGACGTCTTCGAGCTTTTCGTTGTTTTTGAATTGATAAATACCAAAAATGGAACCGACGGGAATGTTGATATCGGCGTTGCGCGATCCGTCCAAAGGGTCGGCGACGACGACAAACGACGCGCCGAAATCGATAAAATCATCCTCGGCCGCCCCGCTTTTGGCCATTTTCTCGCTTCGTTCTTCGCTGAAATACGCCTTTACGACGCTTCTCTCGTTATTGTGTAAGCGTTCGATCAAATGTTTCTCAAAAACGTCGTCACAAAACACGTCCAGTTTCTTTTGCACGTCTCCGGATTCGTTTGTTTCCCCGGTGTAGCCTCTTTCCGACGGTGATAGTGTCGGCTGCGCGGCTACTCGTTCCGAGATTTCCGCGCAGGCGTTGGCTATGGCCACTAGCACTTTTTGCAGCTCGTGCGAATCCGCGAACGGATCTGCTTGATTCACGACCGCATCCGCCACCGCAGTTTGTTGCACCGGATGTCTCACAAACTGAACGACGCCGTATACACCGCATGTCATCCAATCCTTCCTCGCCTTCCTCGCGCTCTCGCACTTTTCTTTCGGCATGCCGCAACCTAACTCGCTTTTCAAACTTCGCAACGCAACCACTGGCGACGGAAAGTACGCAACGACGTCCTCAAACGCATCTTTTGAGTGATCAAAAAGTCTATCTCCGAGTAGTCGACGGTAATTCGCGTCGCCTTTGATTATCGTTAAACCGGTATCGTTGAGCTCTGAACTCAACGACGCTCTCGCGAGTGCCGGCAAATTCCAAAACGGCTGCGGCTGACACCACGCAAAATCGGGTTCAACCACCCACCGACCGCTCAACAGGTGGCTTTTCCATCGCGACGCCATCTTTCTTCGCGCCTCGACATCTTTACTTTTTTCCCTACCCTCTTCACTAGTTTTATCGCTTTTGTTACTTTTACCACTACTACTACTGCTGCCGCTGCTGCTGCTGCTATTACTACTACTCGACGACGCAGATTCTAAAAAATCCACGTGTTCCCAAACGTCCTCGACGGTCGCGTCCGAAACGAACGTCGGGTGCGCTTTAACTCGCAACACAACTCTGTCGCACACCGCCGTCAACGCGTCCGCCAACGCCAAATCACACACCAACTCGAATCCCGCGTTGTCCACGACTAAAGACACCGATTTACCCTTCAACTCCCCGCTCGCTAAATACGCGCACAGCGCCTTTGAATCGTCCGTTAAGAGCGCGTTCTTGTTCTTTTTATCCTCGTCTTCCCCATCGCTTCCGCCGCTCTCGTACTCTCCCGCCGCCTTCTCCGCGTCCTCCGCCGCCCAAATGCTCAAATCCGCTCGATTTCCCCACAAAGAGACGAAAACCATGCTCCTCAAATCCGCCTCTTTCCTCGCGTCGAACGATTTCAACTTCTTCGCCAAATTCACCGCCGGTTTCAAACTCGCCTCCAACCCTCTCCTCTTATCCTTCTTAAACGGATCTTTACCAAAGTTTTCGCTCTTCGCGTCGAAATACCCGATCGCGCTCAACACTCTGCGATAAAAGTAAAACTCCGCGTCCAACCACGGGATACTTTGCCATCTCGTTTTACTTTGCACGTGTTCCCGCATGAGCGCTTTCCACGTCTCCACGTCTTCGCCTCCATCTTCCTCCACGTACGTGACTTTTTCGTTCTTCTCTAGCTCCCATTGCAGCTTTCGTAATTTCTTACACGCTGATGAAGACGCGTCTTTTAAGATATCCTTCGCGTTGTCCTTGAAGACTCTTTCCAGAATATCTTCGTGCAACCGTCTCGAGACGGTATCAAACGCCCACGTCCCTTCGACGTTGGAGAAAATCTTTCGCGGTAAAAACGGTTTGTCCTCTCGAAACAACGGTTTGTGTTTGCATCGCAACGTTTCTTGGTCTTGTCTTTGAATCGTCGTCGTGAGCGCATCGTCGTCATCAAATTCGTCGTCTTCATCATCTCTCTTGCGCATCCTCGTCATCTTCATCATCTTCATTCGTTTCTTCTTAATACTACTACTCTTCTTCTTGAATACTGGTAAAAATGTAGTATCCCGCCGAAACAACAAAGTATTATTGCTACCACTTACTGGAACACTCATTCCAGTTGAGAAAGAAGACGAAGAAATGTGCATAAATAAACTGCGCGTGATGTGTTTGACGTAGAAAACGCCGATGTTTTTTTCTCTCTTCAAGGAGGGAACAAAAGCGACAAAAACCTGTTTAGGGTTTGTTCACGATAGGGTTTAGGTAAAAACAACGAGAGAGAAAAGAAGGAAAAAAGTTCACCCCCTTCAAAAGGGGAGAGAGAAAAAACACCGCTCTGAAACTCGAGAGAAGCTTCTTTCTCCGCGAAGAACAGCGACAGCGACGCACTTCTCTCTGCTGCGATTGGTGCTTGTTGTGCGTTCCTTTTTTCTCGCGCAAAAACAGAGAGCGTTTTAGTTGTTTGTTGGTTCCAAAAAATCAGATTTCGTCTGACCCAACAACCCCCCCTAGAAAGAAAAGAAGAATGGAACACCTCTCGTCCGCGACGGTGAACGCCATCGTGAAACAGATTAAAGATTTACAGAAGAATCCCGCGGAAGGAATCACGGTACGTTTTTTAGTTCTCTCTTTATTCTTGTTCTCGTATAGTATTGATCGTTTCGTCGTCGTTTACGGCGGGGGCGGTTAGAGATGATGGGATTTCGGTTTCTTTTCCCCTTTTTACTGAAAGGCGTGGTGTTTTCGCGCTCAAAACTTACGCAGTAACGGATTTCTCTCTCTCTTTTCTCTTGCACCGACATGCAAAAAAACAACAGGTAAAACTGACAGAATCGAACGTACAAGACGTGTACGCGGAAATTCGAGGTCCAGAGAACACGCCGTTTGAAAATGGCGTGTTTAAGATGAAGTTGGTGCTTCCCGCAGATTACCCGACGTCGGCGCCGAAAGGGTACTTTTTGACGAAAATTTTCCACCCGAACATACGACAACCGTCCGGGGAGATTTGCGTGAACACGTTGAAACGAGATTGGAAGCCAGATTTAGGTTTGCGGCACGTTTTGATGGTCATTCGGTGCTTGATGATTGAACCGTTTCCAGAGAGCGCGTTGAACGAGGAGGCGGCGAGGATGTTGTTGGAGGAGTACGACGAGTACTTTGCCCGGGCGAAGATGTTTACGAAAGTTCACGCGGCGAAAGTGGAAGAGGGGAGCGGTGCGGCGACGGCAACGGCAACGACCGCGAAGAAGAAAGGCAACGTGCTGGATGCGAAGGATGGAAACTCGTTGTCGGAATCCGGGAAGGAAAACGGTAGCAGCGGCAAGGAAGGGAAAGAGGCATCCGCCGGTGGCGAAAACGCAAACGTCGTCAAGAAAGCAAAGAAGGTGGATAAGAAGAAGAGTTTGAGACGTTTATGATTCTTTAAGAGAGAGACTTCGAAGAGAACATAATACGACAATAATAATAACAACAACAAGAGCGCATTCAAAATGATACGAACACATAGTCGAGCGATACTAATAAATTTTCTTGTTTTCCGTTGTGAAAAATACAACTACGAAACGACTCTAAAAATCGCGCTTTATCCACTATTTCTGTTATGACGTTAAAATCATCTTACTGTATATGTATCTTATTTAGTATTAACAAATTCTATTTCATTTCCTACGTACACGAAAGATATCGCGAGAGGAGGAAGAAAGATATCAAAAACTCCGTCGAGCTCTCGTCGCTACCTCCTCTTCCCATCTCTCTCTCTCTCTCTCTCCTCAATCTTTTTTTTCTTACTTATTCCCCCAGCTGACGTACTCAGCCTTGGTCTTCTTAAAGTCAGCCATTTCGCCTTCAATCTTCAACCCAGCGTCGTCACCACCAATAACCTCGTCAATCAACCCGTAATTCTTCGCCTCCAGCGGCGACATGTATCGATCTCGATCCGTATCCGCGTCAATCTTCTCCACCGGCTGCCCGGAGTGAAACGCCATCAACTGGTTCAATCGTCCTTTATGAAACATCATCTCCTTCGCTTGAATCTCGATATCCACCGCTTGACCACTCGCACCACCCAACGGTTGATGAATCATAATTCTCGCGTTCGGCATGGACAATCTCTTCCCTTTCTCTCCCGCGGTTAACAAAAACGCCCCCATACTCGCCGCCAACCCCATGCACACCGTCCCGACCGGCGCCTGCACAAACTGCATGGCATCATAAATCCCCATCCCAGCCGTGACTGACCCACCGGGCGAGTTAATAAACAATTTGATTGGCTTCGTCGGGTCTTGTTGGTTCAGCAAAAGCAACTGAGAAATAATCGCGTCCGCGATGAAGTCGTCCACTTGGTTCCCCAGCATGACGATTCTTTGCCTCAGGAGCATTTGAAACGGATCGCCAGCTTCGGATCGCGGGACGACCATATTCGCCTGCGTTTCCGAGCGAATTATACCGGACGCGGACGAAAACATCTCGTACCCGGACGCGTCCACGATGGAACCTCCCGGTGGGACGTACAATTCATCATCCGCAAAAGCGTTTGATGATTTCACCGCGATCGTCTGTCGGGGTTTCGTCGTCATTGAAAATTTTGTTAATGTTTCTCGTTTAGACGACGACGAGGACGAGGACGACGGAGCGCATCGACTCGTTAAAACGGCGGAAGCTATAGAAGTAGTCATACTCTTTTCGGTGATTTAATTGCGTTGTTGTTGTAAAGATGACGTTCTGTCCCGACGACCAAACAAACCCTTCCTTACGTGTTGTTTTTTGTGCGAGAAAATTTCTTTCTTCGGGAAGGCAAAGAGATAATAAAAAGGCGTTTAAGGTTTTATGGCAAATGAGAGAAAAAAAGCTGATCACACATGCGAGACATTCACTAACTCTTCTCTTTTGCGCGTGGTGTTTGGTGTTTTGTATTCGGGGCGTTTGTGGTGGTTTTTGGCACACGCCTCACTCAGCGATGATGGTAATGATGACAGATGGTAAAGATATGACTCTGCCGCGATTGGATGTGTTTTGCGGTGGACTCGTGATTACAAACAAATGTACGAAACTGTGCTCTGAGCTGAAATTAGATACAAAACTCTTTCCCTCGCGTATGCTTCGAAGCATATGTGCAAGGTGCGCGTCTTCGTGCCATTTTTCTTTCGTCTCTTTCTTCGCGCGCGAAAGGCGATGATGATGAAAACAATCATGACAAGTCTGGTTCTGATAATGCCGTGATTATCTCTGTGTTCCTGAGCCTAAGAAGACGGAGAAAGAGACTTTTGTTTTTTCCGTCGCGTATTTTTCTTCTCTCTTTCTCTCTCTCTCTCTCTCTTTCTCTTTGACGTCGGTGCGCATGAAAGAAGTCGACATTCGATACAGGCGATGATGCGAAACATTCCGAATTTCTTTTATGAGACAAATGTGATTACGAAATATCGAGCTGAGCCTAGCAAGCGCATCTTTCACGGGCTATCTTAGAAGGCGATGGTTTTAGACCAAACTCGCTCTCTTCTCTCTCGTCGAGCGCGGCTCGCGTATCTTTGAGTTTTAACTGTGCGTTCAGATCCACGCTCGATCGAACGCGCAGAAGAACACGAAAACAGGCGATGATGTTTAAAAGTCTTTACATTATAATTATGAAAATGCATTGATTACACTATTTATCTGAGCCTGAGGTGAAAAGAAGCGCGCGTGCGCTCGTCGACGAAGACGAGAGAGAGAAAGAATAGAGAGAGAAGAAGCTTCATAAATTTCAGCACATTTTATACTTTAAAACGAACAAGAACACACACACAAACGCGCACATTTACCCACACCCCCCGTCGACAGTAACAGCGACACCACTACCATGTTGGAAGGAGAGAACGAAGAGGAGCAAAAAAAAGCGGCCGAGCACGCGCGTCTCAAGGGAAACGATTTCTACAAGCGACGGAAATACCACGACGCGATAAACAGTTACTGCGATTCCATAAACACACACCCGACGTCTTCCGCGCTTTCGAACCTTGCAATCGCTTTATCCGGCGCTGGACCAACGCAGAATCGATTGAACGTCATCCGGTGTTTACTTCTCAGCGTCTCGCTGGAACCAGAGCGCGTGAAAGCGGTGGAGAAATTGAACACGGAATTGACTTTGAGTGGAGATATCGAAGCGGCGTCGCGGATGGCGAGCGGGGAGATGATGATTAAGATGGACGGGTTTACGCCGAAAAGAGTGCGCGAGTGCTTTCAAAAGATGGAGAAGGAAAATGTGTTCCCGAAGAAGTGCGAGGAGAACTTGAAAGATTTGAGCGCGAGTTTGAGACAAGTGTTTATAGGGAAGGAAACCGGGAACGGGTGCTTTCGCGCGGGCGATTTCGAGGACGCCAAGAACGCGTACACGGCCGGGATAAACGCGGCGACGGCGGAGTATTCCAAAGTTATGGATACTGGTATGAGCGAGAAGAAGGCGAGGGTCGTAACCCCTGGTGTATCCATTTTGCTTTGCAATCGCTCGCTGATGAAATCTAAACTTGGTGATTACCAAGGCGCGTTGGACGACGCGAACGAAGCCATTCGAGCGGTATTGGATGGGGACGTGAATTACGTCAAAGCGCTTTTGCGCAAAGCAGATGCTTTGAAGAAACAAGAAAAATTCAGCGACGCGTTTGAGGCTTATTTCTTATGCTGGACTCGATTGCCGGGCGATGCAAACATCGCCAACGAGCTCAACGAGTGCGTCGAGAAATCGGAAAGACCGAACAAAAAAAGCTTCAAAGCAATCGCCGGGCCGAGAGCATGTTCAGATATGAACGAATACAACGCTTTGATTCAAAATCACGAGTTAGTGCTCGTCGATTTTCACGCGAAGTGGTGCGGTCCGTGCAAACAAATTGCCCCGGCGTACGCGGCCATGAATTTAAACAAGTACCGCAGCGTTCTATTTCTAAAGGTGGACGTCGACGAAGCGCAAGATATCGCGGCGCGAGAAGAAGTTCAAGCCATGCCAACTTTTGTTCTCTACAGATACGGTATGAAAATGGACGTGATGCGAGGAGCAGACGTGAATTCGTTAGACAGACTGGTCAGCCGTTGGACTCAAACGATTTAGTAAAAATAGGAGCAGTAACAGTAGGTAGTAGTTTAATAAAAGGAAAAAAATATTATAGTACTTTTAATACACAATTCGCTAAAAGCGAGACAGAATATATCCGTGGATTGAATCTAGAACGACTTAAATTGTTTTGACTTTCCCCCGGAAAGACATCCTCGCTTCGTGCATTTTGGCTTTACACCTTCGAAGTGCGAGGGATTTCGCGGCAACTTGCAAATACAACGTCGTAAAGACTGCTCCGATTAGAACGAGCACGTACTCGGTGAGCAAAGTTCGAATATGAACCATCCTATCTTCATTTTGCACGATGGAATATATCGAAGCGTATATGAATTCGTAGTAGCAGAACAATACTGTGAAAGTTGGCCCAACAATCGCGTCGCGCGTTTTCAAGTGCCAAAATCCCAGCGTACACGCGACGAAGATGCACACGGTCAACATCGTTCGTGCGCGTTCCGAATGCTCATGCCCCTTCATGATGATTGGCGTGACCACTCGTCCGTACCAGAAGAACGACCACCACATACCAAAATAGAAATATCTCGGCTTCGAATACTCTTTCATTCCTCCGGGAGTGAAAATAGTTTTGAATGAGAGCCAGAGCGTGGAGCCGTTACACCAAAACGCCCACAAAGGATGGATGTTGAAAAGACTCGCTAAGCGAAACAAGTGGATAAGAAAACACGCGCCATATACAGCCTGACCGTACACCATCATCGCGCACCGATTGCCGTATCGAAACTCATTCATATCGTCGTCGTACCATTCTTCGAAGTAGTCATTAATTTCGTATTCGTGCATATTCGGGTTAATTGGAACCCAATACAACACGTCTGAATCCGAATGAACATCCGTAGCCTCGCACGAGCCCGAATAATTGTTTTTCGTCATCGTTCTGTCAGCTTTTGGCTTCATTTCTTTCTCGTGTTCCTTTATTTCATCTGCGACTGTTTGCAACAAAGCAATCAAAGATCTCGCATTGTCTTGAAACGGAGGAGATTGTTCGCATTGGCGAATGATGCTTCGTAACCACTCACGCATCTCATCTTCGTACATGTACCCGCTTTCCGCGAAGGAAAGTACGCTGCCGATATCCTGAATGGCGCAACGCATCGCGTGTTCGCTCCGTAAACTTCGCAAGGCGAGATGCGTATCCACAGCCATTTGTAAATCTGGTAAAATCAATGCAGGTTTCGGAATCGAGCAACGATCATCCACGGTTTCAAACTGAATCCAAAACAAACCTCCACCGGTGCCGTTGAAATTCGCCATGGAGGCGAAAGTTTCCGCCGGGAAAGTTGCGATGCCGCTCGGCGAGAACTCGTCGGCAGATATTTTTCTCGTCCCAAACGCACCGTAAGCTCGCACAGCTGTGATCGCGTTTGCACGAAAGTCCGCACCCAAACGAACCATGAATGGGCGACCAACGACAGCAACGAGCGGAGCTCCAGCTTCTTCCACCCACGCCAAGTGCGATCGATGGGTCTTGAAGACTTCAATCGATCCATCATTTCCGCGCGATCTTCGCGCATGCACTGCCTGTTCTGTCGAGGCGCGCCCGCGAGTCGAACCACCGCGCGAACGAAATCCAGAGTACGACATAAAGTTTCGCAAAAATATCGACGAATCCCTCACTGGTTTGCCGCGCGTGAAGTCGTTCTCCTTCAGCGTATCGTCCGGAATAACGAAGTCCTCTCTGGTAGCCGTATGAATTTGGCGGAAGCTTTGCCAGGACAAAATCGTCGATCCAGGAGCGATTTGAGCGTATTCAATTTGATGATCGTCGTTGGTGACGAGACCAGCTTGGCTCAACTCTTTCCAGATCGCGTTGTTCGGATTCACAATCGCCGTCCCAGCCGCCGCAGCGGCCATTTCGTTATCGACCATGAAATCTGCCGGGTGCGCGTCTACGCGTACGCGATGATTAGTGATTTCGATCGTAGACGTCCAGTCGAACTCATCGTTATTCGTGTTCATATTACCCATTGGAGATAAAAAGTTCTCCTCGAGAAGGTTGGCAAAGAACGGATTCTCCGGCGACATCATCAGTTCCTCTGGGGTGCCTTCCCTCGATTTGCGCTTGTTTTTCAAAGCCTTCTTTCTTTTCTCTGAAATATGTTGCGCGTTGGACGTCACGGCGTTGTTATTCGCGATATTCGCGATATTTCCACTTCCGCCCGAGCGAGCGCTGCCAACGTCCATCGACGACGTCCCATCGGTAGTAGTTGTATTGGATGTCTGCTCTCTCGAATGCTCGTCCATCGCCGTCGTAGTAGGCGTGCTTGTCATCATTATTGCCGCACCGCTTCTACCTTCCATCGCAGCTTTCTCTTGTCTTTTTATCTGACTCATCTCTCTGTTCTTCTTGCTCCTCTTGCATCTCAACACGTACTTCGCGTGGCACAGCGTCTTACTCTCCTCGGTAAACTCGCTCAACTTTTGGACTTTTTTACAGTAATGACACCATCGCACCTCCTCCTTATTCTTGTCCCGTTCCAAAATCACCGATTTTGCGACTCTGTGAAACTTGCACAAATACCCTTGCGCCGTGCACACCTCGCCGCAGTTCACGGCTAAACACCTTCCGCGAAACCACGCGGCGGTGTTCGCTTCGCTTCTGTTTCGTTCCGAAGCATCACTCCTACCACCACTACCACTACCGCTGCTCACGAGTGCATCACTATGCATCGTTCTCATGGCTTCAATCGTGTTCGCGTACTGCACAGTAATCGGCGCCGCCTTTGCGTCGGCGAAAGAATCAGTCTTCTCCCTCTGTCGCATCAGCTGGTTTTGATTCCCCGACCCGTCGTCGACGCTGCCTCGATCCTCCTTGGCGTTTTCTTCTTCCTCTCCCAAAAAAGCGTGCCAAGGCGCGTTTAAGGACTCCATGCTCTTCGGTGTATTCCCGTATAATTTCTCCCACATCTTCTCGCTCAACGTCGGCATCATCGCGTTTCTGTCTTCTCTGCGTCGTCGTTGTGGGTTTTGCTCGTCGTAATCATCATCATCATCATAATTCCCTTTATTCTTCCCTCCTTTTTTCGCGATTTGTACCTTTTCTTTCGCGACGATCTCGAACGAGGACGGCGTGATCGCGTACTCCTCCGGATCCCAACTCTCTTCTTTTCCGGTCGTCGTGCTCGTCATCTAAACAGAGTACGTGTGTATATATAAAACCCCGATTTTAGTGGAGCGTTTGATCTTTTTTTTTTTGTAACAAAAAATCTTCTTCTCTCGTTTTTTCACTCTCTTGTTGTGAAAAAAAGCAAAAAAGGTCTCTCTGTCTGTTGTTTCTCGAGGATGCGAAAAAACGCACTTTCTTCTTTTTGTCGTGTGATGTCTTTCTCTCGTTTTTTCTACTACGCTCGTCGCGTTTTGTCGTTTTCGCGTTCTGATGCGATGCTGTTTTCGTCTCTGCTTGAGAGAGAGAAACTTTTTTCCCCCAAAAACAAGGGAGCGCTCTGTTCTCTCTCTCTCTCTCTCTCTCTAAGGGAGAGAGACTTTGAGACGAGACGAAGAACGATGGAGCGCCTCCTCGTCGGCCGGGGCGCGTCGTACCGGGGGGCAGCGGCGGCGCCGTCCTCCTCCTCTTGGGTCTTCTTCGCGTGTCTTTTCTTTCTCGCGTGTTTCTTCGTTCTGTTGGGGAAAGGTGCGGAAAAACTCGAATCTTTCGCCATCGAAACGACGGGAAGAGACGAGTCGGTGGTCGAATACAACTCGGTGTTGGCGAGAGCGCACGGGACGGACGCGCCGAGGATTTTTTCCGGCGGTGGCGTCGTGGATAAAATAAAAGAGGCGAGGGAGACGTTTTGGAAATCGGTTTTCGTGATGACGAGAGGGAAAGAGGAGGAAGAGGAGGAGGAGGAGAGCATCGATGGAATATCCAAGAAGAAGGCAATGAGACAACAACAACAAGACGAGGATTTCGACGAAGAGGAAGAATCCGCGACGAACGCGGACGATCCTTCGCTTATGAAAGCAGAGTTGCCGAAATCGTACGAGAAGGCGTTGCGGAAAGACATCGAGAAGATGTTGCGAAAGATGCCAAAGTTTACGAACAAGACGCTGAAGTCGTCGTCTGCAGGATGTTTAAGAGACGACGCGTACTCGAAGAGTAATAGTTTTGGGGGTGGTGGCGTGACGAGCGCGAACGTGCCAACGTTGGAGATATTTCCGAATGCGAACGCGAGGAGTTGGCCGGGGGTAAATACGGACGTGGACTTTCACGACGGCAAATTGGACGAAGTTTTAGGCATCGCCGCTTCGGCGAGCGCGAGGAGCGGCTTTTTTAGAACCGAGGAGGATGAGAAAACAAACGCACTTCCGACGTGGTATACGCACGAAATCGGTGACGGATATGCGTTTGGGCAGTTGGAAGAAGTGAATAATGACGCGATTGGATCGTGCGCGAGGAAGATTTCGGCGGCCAAAGCGGTCGAGGTGCACAAGAAAGAAACGGTATCGCAACGAAACGCGGTAAAAGCGAACGATTTTCACGACAAGAATGTTCACGAAACAAGCGGCGGCGACGAGAATAGCGAAAGTAGGAAAGTACAGCGACTAAAGCGGATTGAAAATTTAGCGAACGACCCGTGGTTCATGTTCGTCGGCGACTCGACGACCAGACACCAGTGGAAGACGTTACTAAACACGTTGAGAGATCAAGGCTATCGAGTCGCGGCTTCGAGCGTAAAGTGGAAGAAACCGGCGGACATGGGGAAGAAAGGCGTGGACCCGTCGAAAGAGGCTTTAAAAAATCGCAAGCGAGACCAGGACGTTATTCTCATCGATAGGAAGGACTACGATAACGTCCTCGTTTTGAGTTTACGATTTTTAGTGGGAAACCACGTGGCAAAAGCGGCGGCGACGTGCGCCGATTTCGTCTTAAACCACGACTACGTCGAAGATAGATGGCCGGTGCCAGAGTTTACCGCTGTAAACGACGCAAACTTTGAGCAACAGACGACAGAAAATGAACACTTTGGTCTCGGCGACCACGAGGCAAAGTTCGCGACGCAAGCGCGTTCACTTTTACGCGGTCGCATGCCGGCAGGAACGCAACCGAGCGTCATAGTTTTGAACAGTGGCTTATGGGAACTTCCTTCGATGATTCGTGAACGTCAGTCAGAGTTTCCTTTGAAAATGGGTGGTCGACGAAACCGCGCGCATCTTCAACCAAAATTTACGGAGTACGAATCCGAAATGTTTTACGCCAGTAGGCTGTCGCAACTCATGCGCGTATTTTCGCCATCCGTGTGCGGTTTTTCCAACACACTTTTGTGGAGGTCCACGTTTAACTCGCAAAAGAAACACAAATCAAACGGCGAGTACGTCGCGAGATTTCACGAGCACGCCATGTGCGAAGCGAGGAAGAACGGCGTAAAAGTTATCGACGGGTACGCCATTCACAACAAACTCGGGAACCCAAACAAGATGATTTTAACCGCGAAAGTTCCCAAAGAAGACAAAGTTCACCCATCCGACGACACGCAAAGAGTAGTGAACCAGGCGATGCTTTCGTTTTTGTGTCCCATCAATACGGAAGAATAAAGTAAAGTTTATATAGTATCAGCAATTTAGAATAATAGACGCACGGATACATACTGCAGTAGGATGTGTATTGAAAGCAAAAAATGAACAACATTAGTAACGCTTGCCTAATTCTGAAGCGGGGACAATTTTATACCGATACACTGTCGCGGAAACTTCGACGACAACTCTGTATTCTTTTTCAACTTGTCCAGGCGCCAAACCGGTCGGTAACGCAAACTTTTTCACGCGCTCGAAGAAGTTCAACTCGTCCTCTTTGAACGAATCTCGCTCGGCTCCCCCTCCTCCCCTTCCTCCGTCTACACCGACCGCGTCCTCTTTCTTCGGCGGCCAATCGCACGTCGCACCAGTTTTCTCCGCATCCACGCTCTCATCAACCGGACAATTCGCGTCCGGCATGCACGACGGATCCGTGTTTTCGTTATTCTCCACGACGCCCCACGTGTACAAATTATTCGTTCGTTTCACGGCGACGTACTCGCCTACGCTAAAAGTGTTTGTCGCAGAAAAGTGGAATCTGTAATTATTATCGCTACCAATCCAACCGGCGCCAATTCGTCTACCGTCGATATTCATGCCTAAAATGCTCGTGTTCGTGTTCTTATTCGCATTCTCCTCCTCCGGCGAAGAAGTCCCGACCAACGACTCCGCTTTACTCGGCAACACAGACTTCTGATTGACTGGAACGCTCACCGCGCTAATCGCATCCAACAAAGTATTGCTCGCATCTTTCGGTAAATCCGCGACCCGTTTCTGAATCACTCCGGCATCTGACAACGCCTTCGTCGCGCTTTCGCTCAACACGTCAATCTTAACCACCGTCGCGTCAATCTTCCCCGTCGTGGTATCCAAATTCGCCGTCGTCGTCGTCACGGAGCTACACGCCCTCTCGATGGCATCCGCCGATCGTATCACCGCCTGACACGCGTTCATCACGTTTCTGCACGCAGAAACGACTTCTTTAAACACGTACAAAGCGGCAAAAAAAACGCTAAACACCGTCGCGCAAAACATGGACACGAGGCACAACAGACCCGCTGGTGGGACGAATTTTCCCAAGAGTTGGAACGACCTATCCATATATCGCATGGTCGCGCCGTCCGCGTTTTCGTGCAACTGGTACTGTTGTTGATACCTCCTGGTACCGCTCAACTCTGAAACGCACGGAGAGAGCGGATGAGGATGCTTCATGTCCTCGTTTTCCGACCGTATCTTTATCGCTGCTGCTGACTCACATCTTCTTTTCCCCGTGGGTTTGTGTTGTCCAAAACGAACCGCTGGACGAGAAGAAGAAGAAGAAGAAGACGAAGAAGAGGCGAATAAAGACGACATCTGTCGTGGAGTTACTGCTGGCGTTCTCGCGTGTGGTATGCGCGTCGTCGTCGTCATCCTCCGACAAGAAAGCGGTGTGTACTAATACGAGAGAGAAGTAGGGGAAAAATGAAGCATTTGGGGAAAACAAAAGTCAAAAATACTGCAGTCTTTCTCTCTCTGTGTTGCTGCTGCTGCGGAGTATATATACACAGAATGAGTAAACGGGAGCTGATGCAAATCCTCGAGCAGCAAGAGTGGCACGACGCGTCGATGTGGAACGAAAACGGGACGCCAATGAATCGTGTCGGTTCGAAGAGGAGGAGAGTTGAAGAAGAAGAAGAAGAAGAAGAAGAAGGAAAGGAGGACGAGAAGGAGGAAAAGAAGGCGAGGACGACGACGACGAAAGAAGAGGAGGTGTACTTCGAGTGTGCCGGAGAAGGAGAAGAGAAGAGAAAAGACGACGAGATTCGGGAAGAAGACGTCGCGGCGATGCTGAGGAGAGAGATCGTGAACGGTTTTTCAAACGTGCTGTCCAAGATGGCTGCTCTGGAACAGAAGCTGGACGCGATTGTTGCAAACACAACATCGATGAAGAAATGATTACAACAACGAACATTCAAGTCTTCTTCCCTCTGTTCTTTAAGCCCTGGTCTTTTTCTTTCAGCGACTTCGCTCGTTCGCGACGTTCAAGGATGGTTTCTCTGTCCAACGTGACGCCTTCCCGATGTTCTTTGCACGCCCGGCGAATGATATCGCGCTGGATTTTTTTCCGCTCGTTGGATTTTTCGTCCGCAAAGACGAATTTTTTTACGCGCTCGGTGAGATCCAAGTAGTTTACGTCTTGTTCAAGCACTCGACGCAGGTGTTCACGCGTGCGAACGTTATCTAAGTGTTTGTGTATGTCAAACGGTTCGATCTTTTCGTACGTGACCAATCGTCTCCCCCAAGTGGGCGAAAAATTTTGCAAAGAGTGCGCGACGACCCGTAAACACGGGTGAGAAGGGAAATCCGTTTCCGGATTCGTTTGTTGCACATCCGCGGGGAGGAAGAAGCACGTGCGTCCACCAACCGGTAACGTTTTCGCGGAAAGATCCATTAAATCGTCCATAATTTCGGATAGCGGATAGTTCACCGTGGACGGGATGTGATTGTCGAATCGCTCGCCGATGTTTATCATGTCTTGTTCCGTTTTACCCCGTTTGCCCCCAAACTGAGATTTGCGACCGCGCTCGCGTATACCATAAGGCGGGTCGGCAACTATGCCTTGGAAAGCACCTTCCATCTGTTTGATGCGCTTTTCTATTTTTTCTAAATCTAACGGCGCAAATTTTTCGCCGCCGTCGCTGCTGCCACTAATTCTACACCTACTCTCTACTTCATCTTCTACAACTTTAAGCAGAGGTGATTTGTGCACGTCACCACGAATCAGAAATATCGGTTTGTTGAACCCATAGTCCTTGAAATTGGTAATCACGTCCAATTTCTGCCCCGTTTTCGCGTCTACTTTACCAAACTCCAACACCCTGGGATCGATTTCAAAGCCGCACGTGAAACACCCGAGCTCCGCGGCGGCTAATAAAACGCTTCCGGTTCCACAAAACGGATCTAAAACCGGTCCACCCCTTTCTCTCTCCGCTTTAATCATGTTGCACATAATCAGCGACATGTGTGCTTCCATAGAAGTCGGTCCTAAATACCTCCGTTTCTTCAAATCTAACAAGTTCAAATGTTTCCTCGATTTGTCTTTACCGACGACGCGTCCGAAAAACATCCGCACGCCCTGGAATCCTAAATCTATTTGAACGGTCGATTTCACCTCCATAGATAAAAACTCAACTCTCGGCTGATCTAAGCTCACCTTAGATCGCGGCTCAAACGCCCCGGGTACTAAATTCGATAACCTCCGCATTACCTCGCTCTTCTCGTTGCTCCTCGTCGCGCCAAAGTCGCAACACGTCAACTTATACGTCATCGACTGATCCAACCACGCCTCGTCTTTACCTTTTCTCACGCTCGTTTTCAACTCCTCGTCATTTGTCCCGTACCCCCACAAGTGCACGATGTATTTTACCAGCGATGTTCGCGAAGCGATTTTCTCCGCGACAACGTCGGAGGGTAAATATACCAACCGAATCGGGTTGAATGTGGATTCTTCCTCTTCGTTCTCGCATCTGCTGCTGTGCGCATCATCATCGCCGCTCCTACCACCAAACGACGATCGTATCGAAACCCATTTTAACGGGAGCGTGCATCCACATAAATTCGCAATCGCTTCAAACTCTTGCTCGCTGTTTTGTGTGATTCAAAGAGAGACAAAAGTAAACTGTCAGTACAAACTTCTTTCTAGGTGTTAGTTTTCCCCTAAAATGTAGAGGAACGAGCTTTACGCGCGAGAGAGAAAGAAGAAGAAAGAGAGAGAGAGAAAGATGGAGAGGAAGGGAGAAAAGAGAGGCTGGCGTAAGCGCACCGGAAGTCGAGCAATTTCGTGTGAAAATACACGAGATAAAGACGCCCCCCGTTCTCGTCTGTTCTCATTTATTTTGTATCCGCAGTCAAAAAAATGAAGCAGCGCAGAGGAAAAATCGCACAACAACAACTATTACTATCACTACTCCAACTACTATTACTACATGAATTCAATTACAACAAACGTTCTCTCGGCCAGCTCGAAAAAGCCATCAAGCGTTCTCCTCCATAGTCTCCATCTCTCTCGTTCTTCTCGCTAAATGTTTGACGATGTCGTATCCGATTCGCGTAACCGGCATGAAGTGAACGCCGGAGCTCGCGGCGTGACCGAGCGCGGCAACCGCTCGCAGCTCGCACCGTTCAAAAATCCAGTCCCTGTATAACGCCGTGGTTAGTTCTCTCTCTTTTTGTTCGTATTCTCGAGCGAGTTTGGCTATGGGTGAACTCGGCGAGGAGAGGATTTTGGCGGATTGATCGTCTCCGTAGACGAGCTTGGCCCAAAACTCGACGTCTTTTCTATTCGAAGGCGCGCACGCGCCAATGACTAACGATGCGCTACTGCTATTACTGATCCCGCTATTAGTGGTGCTCAACACGCCTCTCCGGTTTGCACTCTCCACCCACTCGTGACAACGCTCGTAATCAAAAAACGGCTGCGTGATAATCAACTCCGCGCCAGCCGCGACTTTCTCCTCTAAATATTCCGCCGATACGTTCTCCGTATTCGGATTGGCCACGACTGCGAATTTAATCTCGTCCGGAATGTCCCCATCTCGTCTCATTTTCGTCGCAATTTTAAGCATTTTCAATGCGTCCAGCTCTTTTTTCTTCTCGTCTCCGCTCACGAACAACACGTGACTGACGTTCTCGCATCCGAACGACACCATCTCCACCTGTTTTTTGAACTGTTTTTCCGTGTGAAACATCGACGCGCTTAACGTCTGCACGTGTTTCGCTTCACTCCCGAACGCGTTCCGCTCTTCCTCGGCGATGTTCACGCATCGAGGAGGAATAATATCACGATCGCTCTTGCCTTTAATGTCGTCTGAATCGTCATCAAATACCGGTAAATTCGGGTGCACGACGTGGGAAAACTTCCCGGTTTCGAACGCCTTTGATTGCGCGGACCATTTCAAAAACGGAGACCGTTCGAGAGAAATGAACGCGTTTGGTTTGTTGAATGATAACAATTTAAACGTCCCTGTCGTCGGGAAAGATGGCGGCATGATGTGGCAGAAATAGGTGAGTGTTTTTCGTGTGTTTGTGTGTTTGTGTGTATGAAGAATGGTTACAAAAGTACTACTAAATAGGTATCTCTCCGCCGTGCATGTATTCACTGCTATTAATGCTAAGCGTTGTTGGTATTGTTATTATTACTACTGTTATTATGCTCTAACTCAATCGATCTCGGTCCGTCGTCCATCATGCTTTTCTGCAACCCACCGCTCCCGCAGAATAAAACGAACGTTAATACGACGTACGTCGATCCGCTTAAATAGGCAAACGCGACGAGCGCTTCGTGCGTCGCGTCGTCCTCGGACGTCCAGTGTTTCCCGGCAGCTGGTGCGATGAACTCCTCAATCCACGGGTGAATCGATTGGAGGAAGAATCCAACCTGTTGTGAGAGGAAATGCGTGATTTTGTGAGCATTTATGTGCGTGACATCTGTGATGTATTCGCCGAAGTAAGAAAGCGCTCGAGAGAGAGAAAGAGAGAAACGAACACAAATCGTATACCTGAATTTGGTTAAAGAACATCATCAGCGACAGCGCAATCATAAACCCAAACGCGGCTCCGGCACCATTCAGGGCTATAGTTTTCCGTAACAAAATCAGCGCCGTTATGACGAGGTACGCGATGTTTAAGAACACGGAGCAGGAGATGCACGCGATGGCACCGTCGAGCATCGCATTCGCGGATTTGTTGTTGACGATGATCTTGTCGAAGACCGCGCCGTGGGAGACGGCGATGATGGAGAAAATGGACGCGATTAAAGCGTTAAACGCCCAGACGTACCACAAACCTTTGCGGCCGACGCAGGTGCAGCATCCTCCCATTTTGTTTAATTCTTCTTCGGCTCGCGTAGAAAAGGTCAAGGTGTTTAATTAATGTGGAGAAGGTTGCCTCGGCAGTTTTTATGAAGTTTACCGAATACGAGCATCGAGCGAACGTTTTGATGATGTTAACAGTTAACTACTACTCTTCTACTACTACGCAATTCTAACATATTTCTACGCTGCTATATATCTCGTTTTCAACTGGTGGTGGTAAAACGCGTCTTCGTCGCGGCGGTTGACGACAAAACGTTCGCCTTGGCCTCTTCGATTTTTCTTTTCAACTCGTCCATGCGTTTTTCCTCCTCGGGAACTAAACTCTCTAACTCGTCTTCGTGTGATTTTTTTCCCAATACTTTCGTCTCTTGAATGTTCTCTTCGTCCACGGCTAATAACTTGTCGTAACTCGCGCGCATGTCGTCGTATTGGCGTTGGATTTTTTCGCGTTCGTCCGTCGGTTTCGAGCGGTGTTTATCCGGGTGTAAAGCGAGCATCAACTTTCTGTACGCTTTTTCAATCTCTTTACGAGGCGCGCCGAGAGGAACGCCGAGACGCTCGTAATCTGCGGCGTGTCGCAAGTGAAACAAGCGCTTCTCTCGCATCCTCTTCTCCTTTTGCCGATCGCGGTCCTGTTTGCGACTCTCAGTTTTCATTTTCTTGGCGCGAGCGAACAAGTCTTCGAGTAACAGTTTAAACGTTCTGACAGCTTCGTTGTCGCCGTACAACTCCACGCACGTTTTCGCGTCGTCTTTTTCGTTCTCGTCGCTCTCGTCGCCGTTGATTAATACGACTTTTTGCCCGGAAAAGCCTTCGTACATCGCTTTCGCTTTCTTCCTTATTTGCGCGCGACAGTTGCTCGATTTTTGCATTCGTTTCACATTCTCGCCGGAAGCGCCGACGAACAACTTTACTTTGTTCGTTGGAATGTATATAATCTCATTCGGTTTGCTACTATTATTCTCGTTATTCCCATCGTCGTCGTCGTCGTCGGAGTCGTTCACCAACGCTTTCAACATCTTCCTCTGTTTCCCTTCGTCCATGTTCGCTCGCTCCTCCCGTTCTCGTTCGACTCGCTTCCGTTCCGCACGTTCCTTCTCCGCGATTTCCGGGTGTATCTCTTTCGTCATGAACGCATCGAGTGGGTCTATGTCGTCGTCGTTCTTTTGTTCTCCTTCTTCTTCGTTGATGCTCATAGCACCATTCCCGCCGTTCTCGCCGACTCGAAGACCGACGGCGACAGAGTCGTCACCTTTCCTCCCTCCTCCTCCGAATCGCTCCTCAAAGCTTCTCTTCTTGTTGTTGTTGTTGCCGCGCGGCGCTAAAAAACTCGGGTTCGCCCCGATACCTCTCCCATCACCGCTCTTTTCCTCGCTTTTCTCGCTCTTCTTTACGTAATCTTTCGCCTCCATCTCCTTCTTCTTCTTCGCCTCTAAGAGTCCCTTCACTCGTTCCAATCGTTCCTTTTGTTTCCTTCTCTTCTCGTCCTCGTCCGTCATCTCTCTCTCTTTTTCTGCGCGATCAGATCGATGCGTCTACGGCGAATAACGTTTTCTGTGTTTCTGCGCGACGACGCTTGATTTTATGGACAGATGGTGAGAGAGAAAGCGCGTCTCTCTCTTTCGCATTTAGGGGAAAAGTGAAGAGACGAAGTGCGGCATTTCAGCAGTCAAAACGCCATTGTTTTTCTTTCTTTAACACCAAACACATGAAACGTTAAAAGACGACAGAGAAAGACATCATGTCCGGAGGAGCGAGGACGAGAGCGCAGAAAAGACGGATTGGGGAGCGAGACGTGTGGGATTTGATCGTGAATAACGACGATATAAGTTTCAAACACATTCTTCCGAGATTGAATGCGACCGATGTGAAATTCTTGTACGGAGTGAATACGGAGACGAGAGCTTTGATTAAGAGATCATCTCGCGAAAGTGATTTGAGAAAGAAGTTTGATATTGGAGAGATGTCGTCGATATCGACTTTGGAAGTTGCGTGGGAGAACAGGGAGAATAAATCGTTGTGGCCGAGTTGGTGGAGAGAAGAAACAGATTTCTGCTACGAAGTTGCTGAAACGAATAAACTCGAGTTGCTCAAGTGGGCGCGAGAGGAGAAAAAGTGTAAGTGGCATGAAGGGACGATTAGTATGGCCGCAGAACAAGGTAATCTGGAAATGGTAAAGTATTGCGTTGCAAATGCGTGTCCTATCGATGCGTGGGCGTGTGCACAGGCTGCCAGAAATGGTCATCTCGAGGTACTCAAATACTTACGCGAAGAAGTCAAAGCGCCTTGGGATTGGAGAACTGCCGCTTGGGCGGCTGGAAGTGGTCATCTTCACATACTCGAATATCTTGTTGATCGTAAGTATGATGAATATGACGAAGAAGCGTGTGAGTTTGCGGCCGATGGCGGCCACTTGGACTGTTTGAAGTACTTGCACGAAACCGCCAAAGCGCCTTGGGACGAGGAAGCCATACGCTCCGCGCACGAGAACAACCACCCCGAATGCGTACAATACCTTCTCGACAACGACTGTCCGTTACCAGACTATTGGCGATACGTACGCGAACAAGGAGCTTTATATCTAGGATTTAGATAAATACGTACTACTAAGAAAGAGATAGAAATAGAGAGAGAGATACACAAAACGCAGCTTGTAAAACAAAGAGAGAGAGACACGCATACATTCGTTCGCCTCTTTTCCCTCGCAACTCTCTCTTCATTCCTTCACTCTCGAGACATTTTTGCGCGCAACACAAAGATAAAACATCTCTCAACGCCTCGTCTTTTAGAAGCAACGAACACCACCA
>Ga0181557_1001095_pt1 | contig 31931 bp, 29 predicted proteins | sample 011ome_23_FD_148632 | JGI IMG/M metagenome (GOLD analysis project Ga0181557, IMG submission 148632) | Coastal salt marsh microbial communities from the Groves Creek Marsh, Skidaway Island, Georgia - 011506CT metaG (spades assembly) | ecosystem: Environmental > Aquatic > Marine > Intertidal zone...
ACAACAAAATTAACAACGAATAATACGAATAAAAGAACGTACGCCTCGCAAGCGAAAGCGGTGGACGCTTTATTCAAACGCCCTTTACCGCACAAAACGCAAGAACAGCTCATTAAATCCGCGCAGAGGTTTGGACCGAAACGACCCGGGTTGATTGCCGTGAAAGCAGGCATGACGTGCGACTGGGACGAGTGGGGGAAACGACACCCTTTGACGGTTTTATGGATCGACGATAATCAAATCGTCCAGGTGAAAACGGAAGAGAACGAAGGGTACAGCGCGGTTCAAGTTGGAAGCGGGTATAGGAAACCAAAATCGGTGACCAAACCAGAGCTCGGGCACTTTATTAAGGCGCAAGTGCCGATTAAAAGGTTTCTGAGCGAGTTTCGCGTGACGCCGCCGACGATGAAAATGTATAAAGAAGACGAGGAAGGAGACGATGATGATGACAACAACAATTTAGATGTAGAAACTGTAGAAATTAAAGGTGCTAGGGAGTATAAAGTTGGAGAGGAGTTAAACGCGAACCATTTCTTTGCTGGACAGTACGTGGACGTGCAAGGGGTCACCTCGGGCAAAGGTTTCGCCGGGCCGATGAAACGGTGGGGTTTCTCCGGGCAACCCGCCTCGCACGGGAACACGAAGAAACACCGCGCGCACGGGTCGATCGGTCAGTGTCAAGATCCGGGGAGAGTCTTTAAAGGGAAGAAAATGGCTGGACAAATGGGCGGGAGAAAACGAACCGTCCAGAACTGTTTCGTGTATAAAATCGATAGCGAACGAAATTTAGTGTACGTGCGAGGCCAAGTCCCGGGGAGGAAAGGATCGATCGTGAAAGTTAGAGACGCTTTGCGCAAGAGAGCGACCGTGGAGGAATTAGAGGCGCAAATAGGACAAATTGGCGTGACGATTGCGCCCAAGAGTAGCAAAGATCCGTACTCCGCGTATAACAAGGATTAATAATAATATAATAAAATTAATAACGAGATTTTTCAATTCAATAACTTTGGCTGGGTTTAATAAGATCAATAATAATACATAGTCTCCTAATAATCATAACGTTTCTAATACGGTCGCGAAAGATACATTACTCGACACCTTCTTCTTCTTCTTCTTCTTCTTCCGGTTCCCAATTTCCGGCGTTCTTCGCGTCTTCCTGTAACAAAGGCTTTAACGTTCCATACGTCACCGTTAACGCGCTCGCCTTGTACGTTAAAAACCCAATCAACGTGACGCCGTAGTTAAAATCAAACGGATGCCCTGGGATGTGATTCCACAACGACTCCGACGCGACTACAACCACGGGAACAATCAACCTCTTCTGAAACAGCGCTCGCGAATAAATCGTCGCAATTTTACCTAAAACTGACTCCGGGCCAAACACCAACTTCTTCACGTCCGTCACCGGTTCGTACACCAAATTCCTCGTGTAATCCTCCTCCTTATACCCGTCCCGCTCCTCGTTCACCGTATCCACGTACTCGGATAAGAACTGGAGGTATACGTACGAACCAATCACACCTATCGCAGAGCTAAAACTCGACGCGATGCCGTACCCGAGTAAACAATACAAAGTCAATCCCGCGCCGTATTTCAGCGTTAAAGTTTTCAGCTCCGTTTTCAAGAGTTCGTATTCTTTGTCGGATTCGATTTTTTTCTTTGTCGCCGGTCTCGGTTGCGAATATTTCACGTTTTTCATCTTCTCCAACTCGTTTTGTTCCCACGGCATGACGTTGTTGTTATTCTCTTTTCCTGAAGATGGTGGTTCGTTCGCGTCGGTGGTGGCGTTTGTTCTTCTTCTCGTTCTTGTTCTTGTTCTTCTTGTTCTTCGTGTTGTTGTTGTTGTTGTTGTTGTTGCGATTGATGATGATTTTGCGCCGGCGGAAAAGAATCGATTCTGATGATGATTTCCTCCTCTTTTACTTTTTAATAAGTTTATTATGCGAGTGCTACGAGTCGCGGAGCTCGCAGCAGCGGAAGCTGAAACGCGAGAGTTGATCGTCGTCGTCGCGTGTTGGTGGTGGTGCATGGTGTGGTCGTCGTTTTACGATGGAATTCCACTCGAGGTTTTTCTCTGTTTCTTTCTCCCCAAAAATTTTGCAGTCTTTTTCTTCATTTTCAACACGAGTATATTTAGGTGAATTTCTCTCTATTAGTATAGAGAGTAGTTAAATGTCAACGACGACGAAAGAACGAAGACCGTCCTCCTCGAGAAGACAAATCAACGCTCCGGCGAGGTTTTCATCAGATTCAGAGGACGATTTTGTTGTCGCGACGACGACGACGACTAAAAAGAAGAAAACGATGGTGAGGAAGTCATCAATTTCACTCACCAATTCATCGAAGAAGAAATCTAAAAATGCATCATCATCATCATCATCATCATCATCATCATCATTCTTCACGAGACATTCGAACGTGTATGTATACGTCCCAAACATAATCGGGTACGCGCGACTGTTATTAGTCTTCGTTTCTTTCTACTACTCTTCTTCTGGTGGAAGAACAAACACAAAAAACCACGCGGGATTTATATCCGTGTTCACGTATTTGCTCTCATTCATTTGCGACGAGTTGGATGGTCGTTTTGCACGAAAATGTAACCAGTGCACGGAATTCGGCGCGGTGCTGGATATGGTCACCGATCGATTGGCGACGACTGGATTGTTGATCATCTTGTCGAATATTTATTCCGAGATGCAATTTGTGTGCATATCGTTGATATTCTTGGATATTTCCTCGCATTGGTTACAAATGCACTCGCAACTGGCCATCGGGAAGAGAGGACACAAAGACATGCGAGAGAGTCGCTTTCGATTGTTGCGCTTGTATTACGCCAATCGAATATTCATGGGAGTGTGTTGCGTGTCCACGGAGGTTTTGTATCTGTGTTTGTTCATGGCTAAGGATAAAGAGTTGAACGCGATACCTGGTCTCGTACCGATATCGAAAGAGATCATCAAGCGCGTTTCCTTCATCGAGACGTTCGATTCGTTCCTCCAAAAAACGCTCGGCGTCGGCTCTTTGCGAACGTTCGCGACGCAATTCATCGTTCTCGCTATTCCTGGATTTTTGTTGAAACAAATCGCTAATATCGCGCAATTGCGGTCCGCAGTCGTTGCCATGTGTGAACACGAGCCTGAATTTGCGGCGAAACGAGAAGAAGCCGGGACTAAGAAGAACTGATGAATGAGCGTTTCTCACTATTATTATAGCCTCGCGTAGTAGATATTTGTGTGTTGTTATTTGAGGAAGACTCTTTTTGCTTCACTTTTCACTTTTCACTTTTCTTTTGCGCTTTTAATCAAAATGTCACCACCATCATCTGCGACGAAGAAGAAGAGAAGAAGAAGAAGAAGGTTTGCCATCGTAGACTGCGAGGATGAGGTCGAGTTTTCGTACGTCGCCATCGCGTATTCTCGCCTCCTGTCCTTCTCCTCAAAATCCTCCTCCAATTCGTCTTCCAATCAAGAAGAAGAAGAAGAAGAAATTTGGGAACACCATCGAGTGCCGGAGGGAGAATTACCAGATATGAGCGAGATTGAGACGTACGATGGGATCGTCATAACCGGGTCTCGACATTCCGCCGTGGACGGGGTGAAATCTATGCGATGGATGAAACATTTGAAACAGTTTTTAGAACGCGTGGCACGCTTGAGAAATGAGAAGAAACAACCGAAAATATTCGCGGTGAACTTTGGCGCGCACGTGTTGTGCGAAGCGTTAGGAGGGAAGGTAAGGAGACGTAATAGTATTAATAGTAACGAAGAAGAAGAGTTGGATGTGATTGGGAAATTCACGTGCGAATTTGATACGAGCGCGTGCGAGAAAGCGTTCCCGAAATCGGTTTGGTCGAATACGCGCGCGATAATCGAAGAGAAGGAGAAGCGCAGAATGAAGATGGTATCGAAGCAACGGGACGAGATTTGCGAGTTGCCAGTAGGTGCGGTGATGCTCACGAAGGCGGTCGTTGACGATGACGACGACGATGACGATAACAGTAGTGATGAAGAAAAAGAGAAAGAAAGCCCCGATCCTCCGGAACCGGAATCGGTGTTCCAACCCGTGCCGCACGAGTTTTCCAAGTTTATTCCGGAGAGGCAGAAACCAAAAGTAGCGGGAACGAGTAGCGAAGACGCTAATGCGCACGAAAAGAAGAAGAAGAAGAAAGAACAAATACGAGCAGCGAAAAAGAAGAAACCTCTGTCGTATTCGAACGAAGCGGTGTGTTGCTGGGCGTGGTCGCCGTCCTTCAGTGATGATAAAGACAACACAAAGTCGAAGGCGAGAGTGTTGGCGTGGCAACACACGCTTTTGCGAGACGAAGAAAAAGAGAAGAAGAAAAAAGAATACGACCCGGAATCAGACCCGTCGATTGCGTTTTTATCCTTAGCGAGAGCTTTTCTGAGAAGCAAGAACGACGACGATGAAAACGACGACGACGAAAGCAGCGGCGTTTCGTACTTAAAGGATTCGAAAACCTCGCTCTCGAAATGTTTACAAGCCGCGAGAGAGACGATCGAGGCGAAGAGTTTAGACCAGTGGAAGAAGAAATCCATCGTCAGAGACGAAAACGGAAACGTCACTGAACACGACGAAAATGAAGTGGTCGTCTTAGATAAAATGGAATCCGTCGCCGAACAGGCGTTCCTAGCCACTGCGAAAGCGGTAAAATCAGAGTTGGATTACGCGAGCGAAGAGTTTCGATTGTATTCCTCCTTGAACGAAGTCGCCAAGAACGCGTTCGAGAGATGCACGAAAGAAGTTTTAGACGCTCGAGTCTTCGTTGAAAAAATCGCAGACACGGAAAAGAAAATACACTGCTCGATACTTCCAACCATAGAAGCGTTGGAAAAACAAATCGAATTGTTCGAAACGACCGTCCAGAACGCGGAAAAGAAGTGCGATGAAATCGACGCCAGGATAGCTAAATTAGCCTAAACAACGCCAAAAAGGAAACGTTTGTTCAATTCGTTTTTCGGTATTTAATACAATGCGACTATTAATGGTGGGGGGCTATTCAATGCGTTTATTCTATTCTTCTACATCCACTAATTTAAACACGTCGCTTCTCAGCACAATCTTCTTCCCTGCGAATATTTCCTCCCCTTCGTGTTCGCACTTCTCCTCGCCGTGCCTGAAGAAACAAACACGTCCAGCCTTTGGCGTCACGCTCGCGATTCGATTTCTATAGTCGTCCAAGAAATACGTGTTCCCTCCTTTCAGCCCGTTCTCTTCTCCGGCTAAATATAAGAGCATTGTGTGCGTGCTCACTAACTTTTGATGTCGCGCGTTCTTCGTTCGCACGCGCTCGTCGATGTGCGGCCCGAAATGGTGCGATTCCGTGTATTCGTACACTCTGAAATTTTCATTGAGAGAGTGAAAAACCTCTTCTTCTTCTTCTTCTTCTTCTTCTTCTTCTTCGTCGTCGCTGCGAATAAACATAGTCTTCAACCCGATATCCTCCCATAACATTTTCGCTAATTTCTCGTCTGCGAACGACATCCGATTGTTTTTCCTCCTCGCTTCTCCGAATTTCGGTCCTCGGCTCGTGGCCAGTTGATACTCAAAAATCGAACAGATGGACGCGACGATCGAATCGCACTCTTTCTTGCTCAACACGTCGTCTCTGATTAAGATTTCGTGAAACGGATTTTCAATCTTTTCTGTTTTGTGCGATAGGTTCAAATCGTACGGTCGTTTGGTCAGCACAGAACCGATCTTCGAAGAGAGCAGCGTTTGGGAAAACTTCATCTCTCCTTCTTTTTCTTCTTTGTTTTCGTTGTTGTTCTTCGTAGTATTGCTCTTTGTCTTATTCTTCTTATTCTTCATTCATTCATGTTCTTGTTAATTAGTGTTGTTAAAGTTATTCATAATGCGATTCTCATCAACCCCTACCTAATTTTGTTGTTTTTGTTGTTCTCGTATTTTGACTGAAAAATTGTGCAAAAACAACAACAACAACAACAACAACACACTTCCATAGCAATACCTAAAACACTCTACTAAAGAGCATCATCATCATCATCTTCAAAACGACACACGACGATCACTACTACTCGCTTTAAACCTGCGCAGTCAGTCAATCGTGGTGGCAGCAAAACACATGGCGGCAACATCAACAACAATAAAAGAAGATGATCATCAATTCCTCAAGAAACAATCGAAACTAGACGAAGAGAAAACTATGTGTTCGAACAAGAATAGGTTCGAGTTAGAATTAGAATTCGTGCAATCGTTGGCGAACCCGCGATATTTACACCATCTGGCGACGACGACTTCGACGACTTCGACGACGACTTCATCCAACAACAACAACAACAACAACGAAGATGATGATGATGATGATGATAAAGAACCAATTGATATCCTCAACAGCAAAGAAATGATCGAATACTTATCCTACCTCCAGTACTGGTATCGAGACCCGAGATATTCGAAATACATCTTATACCCGCACTGTTTATACTTTTTGAAACTTTTGCAAACGGATGAGTTTCGGAAAGCGATGCGAAACCCACGAAGGGTAGAGGAAGTGCACGTGGCGCAGTTTACGTTTTGGGCGGAGGATTTGACCGAAAGAGTGAGGAAAGTGACGACGACGACCACCGCCACCAACGACGACGGTATCGAGGAAAGTAAAAAGAAGTAGAGTGTAGTAATAGTAGTATGTGTGTAATAGCAGAGAGAGAACCTCTATCTAATCCGTGCCGCTCTCATCATAGTTAACGTCACACTTTTCATCGGCCTCATCGAGTGCTTCTGCGAACCTAAACTGTAGGCGTGGATTATCAAACGTATGAAACGCGATATCTACCTTTTTACTCTATACTATTTTCGTCACACATTGCGTTCTCACAACAAAAGTAATACTATAGAGAGAGAGTAAACAACACGCCGCGCGATCGATGTCGTCGTCCCTGACCTGCTCCTCATCGTTATCAAAATCATTTTCTTCGGCGGCAGTACTGACCCCGCGTCGTCGGGGTCGTCGTCGATGCAACAACAGCGTCGGTGGTGGTTTCTTCGCAGCAAAAACATCCTCCTCGACGGCATCATCAGCGTCAACAAATGATGACGAGACGACGACGACGGGGAAACAACAACAAGAAGGACGCAACAACAAAAGCAACGAACCCCAAAAAACCGGTCGTCCTAAATCTCCTTTTTATTCGCAAGGGAAACATCAGCGACGACGAGACGACAAAATCATTCAACTGAGGAGAGGAGAATTTAAGAATAGGGAGGATCCACCTCCGTGGGAGACGACGTGGTCGGTGGAGAGTCGGTTGATGAAAATCGAAGGGAGTTTGTTCGAAGAAGAGGAAAAGGAAGAAGAAATTGCTTCATGTTTGATAGACATAAAAGGCTACGCGGAACCGAGTGGCCCGCACTCGTTCTTCCTGCAGGCGGAGATCACCGGCCACATACGATGCCACTGCGACGCGTGCGACGGGAAGTTCAACTTACCGGTAAAATCAGGATTCAAACTTTTCCTGGACGAACACGCGACGGCGTTCGGCGATGTCTCCGGAGACCTCGAAATCGTCCCGTTCCCTCGCTCGACGGAACACGTGGATTTAACCTCGGTCGCTCGGAGTTGGATCGAGATGAACTTAAAGGAGGAATTTCTGTGCGACGAGTGCGGAGAGAACGACGGGGTCGTGGAGACGTGGAGTTTAGATTACGACGGCGAGGTCAAGATCACGAAATGATAATGATAATGATGATATGTAATCTAGTCTAGTCTAAAGTAGTAGTAGTAATAGTGTGTGTAAATAGTAGGTGAATAGCAGTTACTGTGTTATTATATTCGTATGAGTCGTATTTTAGTACAATTCGTCCTCACAACAAAAAAGGTATTCCGCCGTCACACAGAAACAACAACACACATGGATAAAATACTGGCCAACGCGATGACCTCCTCGGTTATTCCAGGACAAATTCAATCGGACATGAAACGTAAATTGGACGACATTCGAGATTTACCGATGAATTCAACCATTACTCTCACGGAGGACGAGTCTCAAGGCGCGAAGATGTTGGAAGCGTTTTCCGTGGACATTTCGCACCAAGAAGTCGAACGAATCCTCATCGAGTTGGAGGAGATTTATAAGACCCAACCGGGAGAGTGGCTCCCTATTCACGGGATTGGATCGATGTTAGCCACGGATTTAGGGTACGAGGACGAAGACGAATTCGAAGACGCGTTGAAAATGACGTTCGAAGAGTTCGTGAATAAACTACCGATGATTGAGTGCAAAGACGTGGAGTCGGAATTACAACCCGGTCTCGTTCGCAAGTGCTGGCGGTTAATACCGGAGTTGAAAGCGGAAAACCGGAAACCGAGGTGTTTGAAGCTGGAGTTGAAAGCAAAATCAGATTTGTGGAGGATATTAATGCGAGCGCCTGGGTCGTCGATTGAGATTCCGGAGATTGAGTTTTACGCCGGAGGGGATTTAAAGAGACAAATCGATAGCGTATATAATCACCTGTCGCAGGCGTGTTTTAACTTGGAGTCGCACGTGCAACACATGGCGAGTTGCGCGGCGAACTTGGAGGAGCAACGAGGGATTTTAGAAACGATTGAAAGATTAAGGAGAATGTTAGATTTAGAGGAACCGTGCACGATAGTTATTCGGTGCCCGACTGGGGAGACGGCGTTTAAACCGATGGATGGAATCGAAGTTTTGCCGTTCGACGCGCCAATCGAAGGCACGGTGTTGATGACTGACGACAGACAAGAGTTGGAGAAGAAAGTGCACAGAGAAGAAGGCGAATAGTAAAAGAATTAAGCGAATAAAAATAATGGAACGAATCGTCTTTCATGAATCGAACCATTTAAAATCGACTCTCCCACTCGTCGCTTCGTTCAACGCCGATTCCAACTCCTCTATCGCATCAAAATCGACGTTCAGCTCTAACGAAACTCCACCGGTATCTTCGTCCCATTCTTCGTCTTCAACTCGCACCCGCTCTTCGCTCGCGAAACGTTCCACCGTTCGATTGACTCTCTCCACGTCTTTCGATTCCTCGACGTTCGCAAACGCCACGACGACTTTCGCCGCTTTCAACTTTGTCTCGTTTTCTAAATCTAAAGTCTCAAACGCTTGATTTACCGCTCCACCGTAAGCTCGCATCAAACCGCCTGGACCTAGCTTTGTCCCTCCGTAATATCTCGTCACCATCGCGACGACGTTCTCGAAATCCAGTTTTTCTTTTTTCCCGTGGAGGACATTCAGGATTGGAATTCCCGCTGTTCCCGACGGTTCTCCGTCGTCGCTCGATCGGTTGTTCGCGTCCCCTATTCTCCAAGCGAAACAATTATGCGAGACGGACACATCCGAGTGGTCTTTTATAAACTTCATGGCTTCGTTAGAGTTGGAAATCGTAGCTATTTTGCACACGAACTTTGACTTCTTCGCGACAAAAGTGGATTCGTGATACGGTTTTTTCGTAATCACGCGTATCTTGTTTGTATGATGAGTATTGGTATCAGATGACGAATTTGCGCGGCGCGACGACGAGCGTTTCAAAACTCCCTGTGTTGTTGTTGTTCTTCTTCTGTGACACGTATGTGGTATTGCATTACGAGTATTCGGAGATGCATAACATCGGCGACAGAGCAACAAAACTCGACTTTGGTATCGCCCCAACGTCATTTTCAACATCACCTTCTTCGTTAAAATGACGAAAACAAACTCGAAAATGGCTAAAATGTAGCGTAAAGCGAGAGTGGTATGGTAGTTTACCGGTACAACAACAACAACAACAACAACACGTTTCTCTCATTCTTCCTCGTCGCTATCGACCAAAACTCGTTTTCTTCGATCACCAGCCTCCGTGTCCGCCTCCTTGTTTGTCTCCTCGTCGCTTTCGTCCTCGTCGTCGTTATCATCTGGGACGATGAAGTCGTCGTTCTCTTCGAGTTCGTCCTCCGCGCCTTCTTCCAAAAACGCCGCGTCCAACTCGGCTTCTCTTCTCGAGCGTTCGTCGTAGTACAACTCGTTCGCCACCCCACGAATACTTCGGTTACCACCCCCGTATCGTCCGTCTTTCCCACCATCCCTCCGCATTACGCCGTCGCCACCATCTGCTCGCGATCGTATATCTTCGCTCATCATTTTCTTCCGTTTTCGTTGCAACTGCGCCTCTTCCCTCGCTCTCTGTTCGAACAATCGATCCGACGCGTCCTTCTCCTTTTCCGGATCGACGTTCGACACGAACCGTATGGTCCCTTTCGCTCTCGCCCCGTGCTTCTTCTCGATCGCGTCTCGTAATCTCTTGTGCGTGTGCGAATCCGTCGTCGCCGGTCGAAACTGCATCCGTTTGCTAATCTTCGCCTTCCCTTCCATCAAACCTTGATGTCTCGCAAAGACGTATTGATTCAAACCTTGCTTACTCGATACCGCGCTTTCCATCACGTTGAAAACCTCCTCTCCTAAGTGTAACGTTCTCGATCCATCCGACCATTCCACAAACTTCGCGTTCGATTTTAACTCATTCGTCCTCTCGTCTCTCGTCCACCTCGCGACGTTCCCTTCTTTCGCTTTTAATCGGGATCGGCCAAATTCATCCACGATAGTTTTGTCCTCTTCTTCTTGGAACGTGTTTTCGTCGAATTTCTTCGCGTTCACGTCAAAAATGTTCGTCGCTTTAGAAACGATCGGGTTTAAGTAGATTTCTTTTGTAGAGTCTTCTTCTTCATCTTTGTCTTTGTCTTCTTCTTCTTCGTTCAAAGCGGCGATCAGATGCATCGGTTCGCCTTTTCTTTCCTCTTTTTCTCCTTCAGTCGTCGCTTCTTCTTTGTCCTCTCCGGCGTATTCATCTAAAACAGATTCGTTCGTCGCTTTCTTCTTTTTCACCGCGACTGCTTCGTCTTTCTCTGAAGTTTTCATCTCCGCGTGGGGTTCTCTTTCATCTTCTTTGTCTTCATCTTGTTCAAATTCGTTTTTGTCTAATTTTCGATCGCCGTCGTTTTTGTCTAATTCTTCGCCGGTCGTGGTGGTTCTAATGGTCTTCTCTAAAGGCTCGTCGTCCGAGTCGTCCGAGGAATCGCCGAAGATGTTCGCCACTAAAGCGTCCGCCATCTTAACAGTTTATACAGCTGTGTGTGTTTACTCTGCTTTACTATTGAATAATAATACTAAGAAGAAGAAGAATAAGGTAATGCTCATTTGTGAGGCACGGAGACACCGAAGAAAGTCTTTCAAACGAACAAGAAGAGAGAAAAACAAAGAACGAGAGAACACCAAAGTCTAATGAGAGTCAAAAGTCAAAAGAAGCCATCGTCGTATTCTTGGTATCCTCACAGACTTTTAGTTACCTGTGTGTTTATATTATCAATACTCTAGTATATACTATTCTTTGTCTTCTAATCTAAAAGTGTAAACTCGCAGTCGAACCACGCGTCTTTGCCGTGCGTTACTTCGCTTTCGCCTAACAGCGTAAACCCGCCATTCTGATAAAACGGAATCATGTGCTTCTTACACAACAAGCGAACAGATTTCAACTCCGATTGGTTGTCTCGTTTCCTATCGTTATTTCGAGCTTTTAAATACATTAAATACGTTTGCAACAGCTTCCCTCCGACGCCTCGTCTTCGTTTGTTTTCCTTGACGCAAACAGAATGCACACATAAAATCGCTCCGTCTGGTTCGTGTTTACTTCCCATGGTTTCCGCAGTTAACGTTTCGTTTTCGTTCACGCACGTCCCGCATACGTATCCAATAATTTCATTCTCACTTCCTCCGTGTTCCGTGGCGACTAAGAACATCTCTCCTGCGTTTATGCATCTATACCGTAACGTTTCTAAAGAAGCTTTTTCATCCTCCGGATACGAATTGGATTCAATTTCCGAAATTGTCTCGATGTCTTCCTCTGAGACCGGGCGGTAGGAGACGAAACCAGCCGGGACGCGAGAGTACGGCATCACAGACTCGGACGATGTTGTTTGTGACAAAAGAGTGTTGTTGTCCATGACTCTGACTTTTGCAAAAGGCGTTCGTTGGTTTTGTGTGTTCTTTACTCAATTAAATGATGCGAACTTTTTTTGTTGTGTGTGTTGTCTCTGCGTGAGTTTTTGTTTGTACCAACGAGGAATTAAAAAATACGACGACTGTCAGTCCGGCAAAGAAGACGTTTTGAAGAAAACGTATGTAGTATTATTATCATCAGTATTTAATAAACGCTTTTGAAGAAGACGACAAGAAAAGAACATCAAAAATGCTCGCCTCTAACGGGGGGTCGAACGCGACGCTCAACGGAGATGTGAATAATGGGAGAAAGAAAGGGTTTTTCAACTCTTCGATTCTTCCGAGACGAAAATCTTTCGACGGTATGAATAAAAAATCATCGAAGGGCGGAGGAAGATCTAGAGCGATTTTCTCTCCTCCTCCTTCTTTTTCTTCCTCTTCTTCTTCTTCTGTCCTGGTGTTCCCAGAGCAAGAAGACGAGGCGTACCCGTACTTATCCAGACGAAGAATCTCAGAGAGCGAAGGAGGAAAGTTTGTGAGACGAAATATTTCTTCTTCGGCTTTGTACGAACACGAGTTGCAGTTGAAAGACGACGGGGTCGTGGAGTACGCGGTGAGAAGGAGGATTGAAACAAAGATTGAAACAAGCGGCGGCGGAAAAGACGTGTTAAATGCGGTGTATTCGCGATTACAAGAAGGGATTTTGGGTGGAAGTAACACGATGGACGATTCCATTCGTTCGCGCGAGGCTTCGGCGAAGGAGGTGCGCGAATTCATGTTCGGATCGGACGAAACCCTCGAGACGAGACGATCAAAAGGCCCCCCTTTATATCAAACCCTTGACCATCATCGCGCAAAAACGTTTCACGTTTGCGAGACAAAGTCACAAAGCGCTTTCGGCAAATCGATCATGAAAACTTTCGTCTCTTCCGATCGATCGACCGGTTCAATCGCCTTTAAAATGATCGAAGCGAAAAACTCGAGAGTGTTCGAGGTGTACGAAGGATCCAACGCGATCGAAATAGACTCGGACGGATCAATATATATCGTCGCTCGTGGAAAGGCGAAGATGAAAGGATTGTTGAAGAAATTTGCGCACAAACAAGTTGCCAACGTGTTGGTTTCCAAGATCCGCGCAAACTTGGAGAGAACTCGAGACGCGATCGACGGCGGCGCGAATACCGCGAACAATAACAATAACGGCGACGCCGCGTTGTTCGCTTAATTTCTCGAGAAAGAGCGACACGAAAGAGAGAGATGACGTCCGTCTGTATATATCACGCAAAACGATCGTTGTATTCACAATAATATGATATTACTACATATACTTTTTTTTTGTAAGACACGAAAGAGAGCGAGAGAGAAAAGAAAAAAAGACACCAGAAAAACTGAAGATACACCCACCCGCGCGCAATAAAAGAGATACAAACAAAATGCTGAAAGGACTTTTCACTCCACCGCAAGATGAAGAGCACATCAATCGAGACGCTTTGCGAGAGGAAAGTTTAGACACTCAGGAAGGCAATGATGGTTCAGTACCAGTCGTCGTTGAGAGCGAACAGCAACACGAACAACAAAAGAAACGACGAGAAGAGGGAAAAACTTCGATAGAACTTTTCCTCGCGCAGAACAAAAGCTTATCCGAGATGAAGGTGGAGAGAGACGGACAGGCAGGGATAATGCTGTGGGTAAACGTTGGCATATTTTGTTTCCTTTTATTTTCGCCGATAATCGCGCTGATTCCAACCATGTCGAACGCGGCGTTCATGGCGATAGAGTTGTCTCTGATAATATTAATTGGGTGGTCAAAAATTGAATACGCGCACCGAGCGACGGTGTGGAACGTGTGCCTAACGAGAGGAATTATCGTTGATTTTCCGAAAACACATAAAGTGACGATGTGGTTGCGTCAACTGCCGATGTTTTTCGCGTACTTTTTCTTGTTTTTACACGCGTTTACGGTGTACTTGACGCTCGATCCAGAGTTGGAAAAAGGCGAGCTCAGCGATATACTTCAAGCAATCTTGTCGATTCTCGCGGTGTTATTCGTTCTTCTCATGACTAAAGAGTTCGTGGTTATTGAAGGCGCGAACTCATTGTTGACGCTAAATATGGTCGTATATTTGTTTCAAGACGAAAATTTGCTTCGTGAGAAAGGTTTTCGCGTCGTCCACATGTCTCGTTTACAGGACTTTGTCAAGGATCGATCGAATAGATTCGGACGCGAGAAGACTGGGCACTTTTCTTGGAACGAGATCCATCGCGATATCGAAAGCAGCGAGACTGAGGAATGTAAACTTCGTGGACTCTCTTTAATATGCGGATCTCGCAGTGCGCGATTCCTCTGGCCGTTCCGAGACTTGGACGCGTAAAAAATTCAAGCGGGTAAAGCGCTTCCTCAAATATATTGGTTCAAGTAAAGAGTTCTTCTCTTCTTAATTACAGATTTACAAAACAAACACGCTCTTTTTAATAATAATAAGACTTCTTTGATTACTTCTTCGCCCCAGCAGCAGCTTCCGCGGCTGCCGCTTTTGCCGCCTCCGCCGCAGCCGCTTCCAATTCTTTCTTCAACTTTGCCAAATCTCGGCAATTGGGCCCAGTCGGCTCGGTGTTCAAGGTCGTCGTCCCGGTTATCGGCTCTGCTTTATTCCTAATCTGACTCCCAACCTTCTCCGGCATTTTCCCCTGCGCTAACGTTTGGACAATCGACACCGCACTTTCCGGCGTCAAATCCTCGTAATAATTATACGTGTATTTCTCCACGCCTCCCGTATAATCCGCCACCGCAATCATCGGCGCGTTTACGCAACATCCCATGCACTCCATCTCCCCCAACGTGAATTTTCCGTCCCTGGTCGTTTCAAATTTCTTCACCCCTAAATGTTCGCTCAACGCCTTCTCGATGTCTCTCGATCCTCGCAACATGCATGGGGTCGTTCCGCACACCATCACGTGGTAACTTCCAACTTTCGACCGGTTAAACATGGAGTAAAACGTCGCCACTTCGTACACGCGAATCGGCGCCACTTCCAACAACTCCGCGATGTGATTCATCACCGGAACGGTTAAATACCCGGCATTTTGTTGTTGCGCGACGTCTAACAAAGGAATCATCGCCGATCGTTTGTAATTCGGCGGATATCTCTTCAAAATAGTCTGCACTTTGGTCTCGTTTTCCTTCGAGAACTCCCACTTCAAAGACGAATTGTTCTCCGCGGAATCTCTGTGGACCATGAGACCGACGGAGTATAATCGCTCGTTGATGACGTGCGAAAACGTTTGATTGTTGTTCGTTTTGCTCGTTTGTTGCTTGAAAATGTTCTTAGTGTTAGTATTACTATTAGTATTCCTCTTGTTGTTGTTGTTGTTGTTGTTCATCCCATTATTCTTCTTCGAAGTAGTAGTAGTAGTAAAAAACAGATCGGAAGACGTCATATAAGAGGCGGAAAAAATCGCCCTTCCGCTGCTCGTGCTACTGCTAAAATATTTTGTTTGAGCGGTTAAGGCGGCGGCGGCAATCCCACCGTTGTTCGACCCAGTCGTCGTCGCCGTCTTCTTTATCGCTTGTCTGATGAGCATGATGATGATGATGATGATGAAGGTTTTAATGACGAAAAGAGAGAAGAGAGAAGAGGTTTTTTTTTTTTTCCGATCGCAAAATGGTCATTTTGATACAAACAAGAATAAAAATTACAACAACAACAAGTGAACGACAGATATCACCATATCAATCAAATCTAAACGTCTCTTTGCGCGATAGAGATGTAATCACCAAAATCCGGGTTCACGTCCGAATACATGGGCAACTTCAAACCTCTCTTCCAAGCCCTCCATCGTAAAAAGACGGTGGTGGACGCGGCGAGGAGGCATCTTAGGTTGTGCGAGACTCCCGGGAACCAACAGGCGAAGACCGTGTACACGGCGGCGCCGGCGATAGCGGTGGTGCCGTATAACTCCGCGTGCGAGTGTAACACTCGCACCGGTTGGCGTAGGAAAACGTCACGCACGACGCCACCTCCCGTGCACGTGATCGCGGATAATGCGACCGCGAGGAGAGGGCCTAAGTTTCGGACCAACGCGGCGTTGGCGCCGATGATGCAAAAACCGCCTAAACTTAACGCGTCCAACCAGTTCAACGCAGTTTCCATCGCTTTCGATTCACGAACTTCCTTCGATAAGACTTTCGGCCAGAAGAAAAACGTGAAGAAGGAAGCGACCAAGGCGACGATTAGGTATTCCGGCTCGGCTATCCAAAAGACCGGATGCGCGCCTTCGATGCCAATCAACGCTCCTCGAATGGTCCCTCCGCCCATGGCGGTCACGCACCCGACGACGACGCACCCGAGCAAGTCCAAACCTCTCTTCCCCGCTGCAATAACTCCGCCGTGCGCGAACACGCCCGTGCCGAACAAATCCACAAACCTCAACCACTCCGCCGCTTGCAGCGTCGATAAAGACTGAAACGTTTTCACCATCAAATTTTCCGTGTTTGGAGGATGCGCGGTGGTATACCCGACGTGCGGGAGCAACGCGTACGCGATGTAGAGTAAACCGGTAAAAAACACGCCCAGCGCGCAAAAATGTTTCAACGCGTGCACGTCGAAAAATTTCTGCTCCTGCTTTTCTTCGTCTCCTCCGTATGATTCTTTCGCGTCATCATCATCATCATCGTCTGTTGTTTTGGCTGCAAAAACGTTGAAATCAGAAGAAGACAAAGAAGAAGAAGAACCTCCTCCTCCTCCTCCTTTTCCCGGACAAACTTTTAGACGATAAAGACGGCTTTTAGAAGAACAACCGCAAAACACGTCTTCTGTCCGGAGTGTATTCGTCGAAGCAACGACCAGCGCGGCATCATTTGATCTTCTTCTTCTTCTTTTTTCTCTTCTCAGAACAACAACTTCAGATAATCCTCCTCCTCGCACAACAGAATTTTGACGATCACGAGCAGACGCGCTAACACTAATGTTATTATTATTATTACTATTGCTCCTGCTGCGAATCGACGATGATGATACTACTTTGAGGAATGGTTGTGAAAGCATTCACGACGTATTAAACGACGTAACGTAAGCGAAGACGGGGGGTGTTTAAGATTATTATTTTGTCAGATAGGATGTGTGACGATTATAATCCTTCTCTCGTCTTTAACTGTTTTTTGGGCAAAATTCTACCACAAAAAAAAAGAGAAAATTTTAGACAGAGGAAATCTGCTCTGCTCTGCATTTTTGGCTTCTCTTTGGACAGTGGAGGAGGAAATAAAAAACATCTGTCAGACTGTCACACAACGACAAAAAATTTCAAACTCTCTGTCTCTCTCGTTCTTTTCCGTTAAATCGCTTCTTTGTTGTGTACACACCACAAAGAGTACCGAAGAAGAAGATGGTCGCGACGACGAGGAGGAGCACTGCTGCGAGAAGCAGCGGCGGCATTAAAAATTCTTCGAAATCTTCTTCTTCGAAAAGTGCATCATCGTGGCAAAACCCGGGTTTGAAAAGAGAATTCCTCTCCGCGTTTTCGATGGCGTTCGGGATGTTGTTCGTCCCGATGCAAAAGAATCTGTTTTTGTTTCTCGCGGAAAAGTTGATTTCGATGGAAACGAAAGAGATGTTGAAGACGCGATATGCAAACGAAATTATCGTCGCTTTATTGTTCATCAACTTGCAGTTTTATTTCGGACCGATATATGGACGGTTTTCCAAAGGGTCGTGCAATAATCCAACGGTGTATATATTGAGAGGATTCATGGGAGAAATATCGTTCGCGGAGGCGTTTAATGGCGCGATGGTGGTGGTTGTAGCACACATCGCCGCGTTTATGGCATATTTCATTCTTCACGTTGAATTGGGAGAAGCGATTTTACCAGCCGGGTCGCCGGTTATCGCCGTTGGATCGCAACGCGAAGCCGTAACGAGCGAAGCGGTGGTCGCGTTTCTGAACTTTCTGGCGTTTGATTTCGCGGCAAAGACGATGCCGAAAGGCGTGCAACCGGCGTTTGGCGCTTTGTTTTACTGCATCGTTATCACCGTAGAGAAGTGTAAGTATTCTTGCGGGTACATGAATCCGGCGGTGGTTTTAGCCTCGCACGTCGTGTGGGGGCAAACGATGATGAAGAGTAAGAAAATCTTTTCGATCGAGCGAATACTCGAGGCTGCGCAACACGAAGCGAATAGGCCGTACGTGTACGGGGCAGTTTTGGGGTCGTTGATGACTGCAGTCGTAGCTAAAGCGATCGATATGGCTACGTCAGTATCATCATCTGGAGTAGTAAGTGGTAGCAAGAAAAGCTCCTCTTCTTCGACGACGACAAAACAGAAGAAGAAGAAGAAGGCTGAAACGACGACGAAAACAAGAAGCGCGGGGGGCGCGGCAAGTTCGCTGAGGAAGCGGAAGTAAAGTAAATAGATTTTGTTGAATATTATTACGTAAGTATTGTGTTTTACGGAAACTAGTTCTTTTATTGCTACCTCACTCCGGTGACTTATTATTAGCTCATCTCGCGCTAGCCAAAATCATTTCCGCTCGAAAGATTAGGGAGTTAAACCCACGACGCCGCAGGCCAACCTTTGAAAATAAATGAGTAAAATAGATAAGAGCAAAAAAATACCAACCTTGCGCCCGCGTTACCGGTCGTGGAACTCGTCTTGCCTTGCGTGCCGATTTCCGAGTTATCCCCTTTACCCAAATCATCTTCCAACTCGTGAATCACGAACGCTCTGCCGACGATGGAGTTTGCCCCGGACAAAGGAATTTGCATATCCTTAATGGTAAACTTGCACCCGCCGGCATCCGCGATGACGTTACCCAAATCCCCGGCGTGTCTGACCGAATCCGTCGGCGCGCCGTGCGTCATCTTGTTCGGGTTAAAGTGCGGACCAGTGGACATGCACCCGTTGGTCGTGTCTCCGAATTCGTGCACGTGCAAACCGTGTTTGCCCGGCGCCAAACCGGTGATGTCGCCGACAACCGTCGTCGCGCCAGACGGGTCATCTTGCGTCAAAGTTAACGTGCCCGCGACGCCAGCCGTACCGGTGAGAACGACGACCGCTTTCTGTTTGTTTGTTTGTTTGTTTCGGATAATATATATAAATAATAATGTGTATAAAGTCAGTATTTAAGCCGCAGATTCTTCTAAATATGCGTTCTTTTTTCCCACCATTTTCGTCCCCCGAAGCAAAAAAAAGAGAAGAATTGTAGTAGTTATAAAATAGAAAACCACGTACTTGTTCGGCGTTGACGGCGAACGCGACCGGGGTCTTTCTCGCGGCTTTAGAAACCGTTTTCAACCTGTGTATATATGTTGTTGTTAATAATGTTATCATTATATTCGCGCGTGAAGAGAGAGTCGATAATATGTGCGGTTAACAGAGCATTCATTTTGAGAAGTAAAACGAGTCCAAAATTTTAGCTCTAGGGTAAAAAGCCACGTAGACTCGTCGTCATCGATCGTCGTCATCAATACTAATACTAGAAAAACGTACCCTCGGCGGCCAGCGCACGCGCATCGAGAAGAGCACGCGTGTTGGTTTGCTTGGATTTGGCACTGAATAGTTGAAGAAGAACTGATGGCAAACATACTTATTATTATATTATTCAAAGTGTAGCAGAGAATGTGCTTTAGATGTGAAGTGACGTTTTTCTTTATCCAAAACTTGTGTGTCATGAGAAGTTTTTTCCACAGAATAAAAAACCGCATTAGAGCGTAGTAGTATAATAAAAAGATGATACAGATGACGATGACGATGCAAACAAAACCTCCTCAAAATGTTGCTCCCGTTGCTCCTGTTGCTCCTGTTGCTGCTCGCGCTGCTGCTGCTCGGGCGAGGGGTAGTCGTTTTATTCCACGACAAAAACAACAACAAAAACAACGACCCAAAAGTCGAGTGACGGCGATGACGAGTAGAAGGAGTTATTCTTCTTCTCATCATCATCATCATTCAATAAAGAAGGATACAAATATCCGCCGCCGCACTACTGCTCAAACATCATCATCGAACGACGATGATTACAACGCAAATGACATCAACGGAAGTAATAAAAAAGGAGTCGCGAGAGAGATTGAGTTTATGGTGGAAATGCGCTGTGGGAAGTGCGTGGAGAAAGTCGAAAAATCCGTCCTTTCTCTCGAAGGCGTTATTCAAGTCTCCGCGTCACTCGGAACGAATACGGTGCGAGTGCTCGCGACGTCTTCGGTGAAAACGGTGGAAGAGAAGATCGCGTCTACGGGATATAAAACGCGTTTAGTTGGTCAGGGGAACGTGGAGTTGTTCAACGAACGACTCGCGGAACGATTAGGTATGGATTTGAGAACGTTGAGGCAGTCCTTAGCCGCCGTCGCGGAGTTTAAAGGAGAGGCGTATCAACACGGGAGTTGTAAAGGCGTCGTGCGGTTCGTGCAAGTGAACGAAGAGACGGCGACGTTTGAGGCGGACGTGTTAGGCTTAGAGAAGGGGAAAAAGTACAAATTGCGAGTGCGGATGTATGGAGATACGACGAGAGGGGTGGAGAGCTGCGGGGAAGTGTATCAAAATACGAACGAAAATGAACGAGAAGAGGAAATATTATTAGGCGAAATGTGCGCCGTGCAAGCCATGGAGGACGGGTCGATTAAAGCGAGTTTACAGCTTCCAAAGAAATTTTTCGTTTGGGATATCATTGGAAGAGCTTTGTGCATCGAAGAGGTGGTCGCAGGGAACGAAGAAGGAGAAGGTTTGCGAGTAGCCGCGGTGCTCGCCAGAAGCGCCGGCGTCGGTGAAAATCTCAAGAAGGTGTGTCAGTGCGACGGGACGGTAATTTGGGAGTCGTCGCCGGATGATTTCACGCCGCAAATCTCAAAAAAAGGAGGGTCCCCTTTGTTCGAGAATGAAAAGGTTTCGGTAAAGCGCATGTAAATAAATTACTGCGACGGGTCGTGGCCCACCGTAGAAATATTGTAATCGTAGCTGTATTAAAAAATATGTCTCTCGCTTTGTACCGGTAAAAAATAATATAAACACGCGCGCTCTCTCTTTCACTTTTTCACGCGACCTGACGTTGTATTTGATGGTGTTGCTGCGGTAGCGACGGTGGCTTCATCGGCGACGACGTCAACGAAGGTAAACTCGTGCCCTTCAACTCCATCTGCGCTTCCGCCCACGACTTGTTCGATTTCGCGAGCGACATGACATTTGACGCTTTTCCGCCGTTCTTATCCTTAGAAAGCGCTGGAAACTCTTCTTCTCTTTTCGAATTACTATTACGATCATCGTTGGAATCGTTTCCGTGATTATGCTGATGATTGTCTCTCCTATACTCTCTCGATGATCGTCGCGGCTTTGGAAACGCCGCAGATGAAATTCTCGCCAGATCGATAGGACGAGGCGAAGGAATGCGAATTGAAGACGAAGATGCACTTGGCGATATAGAAGGCGAAGAAGAGGCCGATTTATGATGCTGAATCATCTGTTGCTGACCTTTTGGTGGTGGCGTTTTAGGAAGTGGCGGTGAAGTAGAAGAAGAAGGAGAAGAGGAAGAAGACTTCACCGCGGCTGCGCACGGGTGGTCGTCTGACGCGGTACTCGCCGTATCGCTCACCGCTTCGTTCGTTGCTGCTCCAATGTTCGACGACGACGATCTTTGCGTTGGTGGTGGTGGTGGATACTGCTGCTGCATCATGACGTCATGGTAGAACTTGTTGTACATCGAAACAACCGCTTCGGAGGTATCCGGAAGCCGAGGCATCGGCGGAGGAAGCGGAGGCGCCATCGAATGATGATGGTGCATTCCAAACGGCATCGGATGCGGCATACTCCCACTATCGGGAATAATCATCGGCACAAAAATGACTCTTTGACCGTCAACCATCTGTGGTGGTGGCATTTGCGGAAGTGGTGGTTGGTAGTGTTGATGATGATGATGGTAGTGCTGTTGTTGATCTGGTGGAGGATTTGACGCGGCGCAGAAAGACTGTTCAATGTCCGAAACGCTTCGCACGACGTACGTATCGTTGCTTTCTTCTTTGTCGTCCGCAACTTTCTGCTGCTGCTGCTCTTCTTCTTCTTCTTCTTCTCGAGCTTCTTCTTGTTTTTCCTCTTTCGTCTCTTCTTCGACTACAACAGTGGGAGCCGGTGCTGTTTCGTTCTTCTTGAGAGTATCGACAAACAGCGCTCGTCTCGTCACCTCTCTCTTCTTCTCGACCGCGGCGGTGACGACTTCTTTCGGCGGTGGCGACTTTGGCAACGGAGGCGATGAAGATAATTCGCTCCTCTGCTGTTGCTGCTGCTTTGCCGCAGGTATCTTCTTCACAGGCGAAATCTTGACTTTCGATAAAACGAGATCTTTCGGAGCGACGATGACAGAAGAAGGGGAAGTCTTGGCGCCGCGCACTTTTTTCACCTCTTGCCAAGCCTCGAGGTTTTCTTCTTCCATGAATTCTTCGGACTCTTGCAAAGCGACTGGAACAACGAGAGTAGGAGTAGGAGTAACCTCTTCTTTTCCTTGTTCTTCTTCTTTTCCTTCTTCTCCTTCTTCTTCTTTCTCGTCGTCGTCTTCTTTATCCGAGACTTCTTCCTTCTTCTCGGAGACCGGCGCCGGTGTATCTTTGCCCGCCTTGTTGCTTTTCTTCTTCTTCTTTTTCGACGACGAGGAGGACGATTTCGCGGCTTTCTTCTTCTTCTTCTCCTCTTCTTCCGTTTCTTCTTCGAACAAGAGCTCCTCGATGAACTTTTCCGTCTTTTGCCTCGAAAACTGGTCAAATTTCCCGCTCAACATTTGTTCCAAGCACGCAGATATTACCGTTTGATGCGCTCTTTCTCTCAAAGCGCTATCGATTTCCATCGCATTCGTCACGCGCATGCGCACAAACATTAATAGTTTCGTCTCGGCTCCGTAATCGATTAACGTATCGTACGGATCGAGGATGTTGTTCAACATGTTTGAAAATTGACGCCTATACGTCTGTTCGAGCGCGGACGAGAAGAGTCGCGCCGCTGACTTTTTGAAGCCGCCGACGACGAGATCTTTGTCGACGAAATCCGAGAGTATCTCGAACGCTTTCTTCAAAACCGATACGGCGCGATACAACACGTGGCGATTGATATCGTCCGCGGCTTTACACGCCTTTTCATTCGATGGAAAATACGCGTTGTCGCACAGTAAAATGAGATCGTCAAAGACCATGGTTTGATCCGCGGACCATTTCGTGGACGCGAGTAACCGGTCGCGGTCGTGCGAGGTCTTCGTACTCAGCGACGGAGAACGGAGAACTTTTTCGAGCGCTTTTTCAAGTTTTGCGGTCGCGTCGCGAAACTCCTCCCCGGCCGGCGTCACGTGCGCAAGATGCCCTTTGATGATCATCTGGTTAAACGTTTGCTCTTGCTCGTACGTCTTGATCTCGCTCTCAAGTTGGTCTTCAATCGTGAGCACGTGCTGGTTGTCGTCGTCGTCGATATCGTCGTCGATATCGTTTTTCTCGACGTATTCATCGTCGAGAAGCGCTTCGTCGTCTTCATTGAGAAGAATCGACCACGACGATAGCGAGCGGTTCGCGATGCTGTACGTTGGAATCTCTTTCAAAATCGTCGTCGTCGTCGCGTCCGTTGCTTTCATCTTCGAAGGAGCAACAACAGTCGTCGCTTTTTCCGTCGGTACGGGTGCTTTTGACACCGCTTTTGTGTCTTTACGATAGTCTGAAGCAAATTTTGTCATCGCTTCGCAGTCTTTCAAGAATTTCTCTCGCTCGATCAACGCCAGTCGCGCGGAGACGACCATCCCGCGCATGTTAATCCAGATTCGAATGCACTCGAGCACGTTTTCGCGATCGTCACTTTTCTGATTCATATCGTCGTCGCTAGAAAAATCCATCTTCTCGACCAACGAGCGCAACCGATACGTTTCGTACACTTCCTTCTTGAACTCTCTCAAAAATTTGAACACCTTATCGTCTGCGATGGCGCCGTGAATCTTCTTGGATTGGTCCAACTGAAACTTGCCAGAGTTGAAGCGTCTCGTTGCCGCGCAGCTTCCAGAGAGAATGTCGTCGCCGTCGGGGGAGATTTCATCCTTTTCTTCTTGTTTATCCTCGTCTTTGTCTTCTCCGCCGATTTTCATCTCTCCTTCGTCGTCGTCCTTCTTCTTCTTTATCGCCGCCGCGCTGCTCTTCGTCCCAGCCTTCTTCTTCCCAACGCCACCACTCGAAGTCGTCTTCCCTTTCGCCGCCGCCGTCGTGTTTGCTTGGCTCACCAACTTTTTTTTCGCCTCCAACAAATCTTCTCTTCGCGCTCTCTCCTCGCGTTCGCCAATCTCTCGATTCTGTTCCGATATTTTCAACGTGTTCAACAAAACGGTCCTTTTCGTCCCCGCCGCGTCTTCTTCTTTCGACGACGGTATCGTCAACAACACCGTTCTCGCTCCAGTTGTCTCATCGATCATCTCCTCAAAGTCTTCCAGCTTCAGAAAGTTTTGAAGACGACGACGACGAGGTTGCTTGAGCTCATTTTCGTTTCCAGTATCGTCATCATCTTCTTCTTCTTCTTCTTCGATAAAAAACCCGCCGCCTCGGTCGCCGCCTCCGAAAAACGCCAGCGCCGCTTCCGTATCTTCCAACAACTCCTTGTTCAGTTTCACTCCTGGATATTCTCTCACCGCGTCCCGGACGAACTGCATGGAAACTTGGAGAGAAATCGTGTCGTTGTCTTCTTCTTCTTCTTCTTCCTTGAGAAGAAAATTGACAAACTCTTCTTTATCCTCTTCGCTCGTCTGCAGAGTTTTCAGAGGATCTTTGGAATACAACAAAGAAGACCTCGAGAAAGAAGAAGAAGAAGAAGATCGCTTTTGAACATTTTTTTTTTCCTCTCGAGAAAGAAATTTTCGTTGTTTTTGTTGACTTTTTTGCTTCTTTTTCTCTCCTTTTTTCGTTTGAGGAGTCTTTTCTTCGTCGTTTATCACGTCGGTATGATTAGTAGTATTTGTAGTATTCATTATGTTCTTCTTTGTCTTCTCGAGCGTCGTCGTCGTCGTTCTCCTCGCCGGCATTCTTCTTCTTTCTGATTCTTGTCGCACGCGCGCGCACGACCCCACGACGCGACCTGCGAGACTTTTTCGCGATGCCACCGTCCGTCGTCGGTCGATGGGATGCGCGATGAGATTCGCTTTTGGAAAGAAAAAAACAAATGAGATGTCGATTCGTTAATCACCTGCGCGTGCTTTTTTCTCCAATCAAAACGATGCACGCAACAATATAACCACAAACAACGCGCTCTCTTCTCTCTCTCTTTTCTCTCAAAACACTCTTTATAGTAGTATTGAAGGAACAGAGAACAACAGAGAGGAGGATGTCTCTCTTCCGCGCGCGATGATGTGTGCGCTCTAAACTGTGCTCTGAGAGATGAGAGGTGCGTCTTGCGCTTCAAATGATGAAAACGAGAGCAACTTTTAGAAAGGTGGGAAGAAGTTTTTCGTTGTGAGGAAACTTTGAGAGAAAAGAGAGAAAAGAAAAGAGAGAGAGGAAACAAGAGAGAAGATTTGCTTTTTTTCCTTGTTTTGTTTTTTTTTGAGCAAAGGGCAAAGTGATTTTTTTCAAAGTGCATTCCCCTAAAAACATCATCACTCATTTTGACGAGACCTTCGCTCAATACGAACAACTCTCTCTCTCTCTCTTTACTCCAAAGAACATCTCTCTGTTATATTCTCTTCTTCACAACGAGTTATTATAGTATTATTATTCATTTAAAACGCGCTGCTGCTGCTGTGTGAACTCTGACCATATGAATTTACTGAAGCAAGTGGGAGATTTATTCCTGGAGTCTTCTTCGGACGAAGAAGAAGAAGACGGAGAGGAAGAGAGGAAAACAACGACGACAAAGAAGAACAATGAGAAGAAGAAGAAGAAGAAGAAGGACGAATCATCACCAACAATAGAAAACAAAGATGAAGAAGAAGAAGAAGAGGATGATGATGATGAATTATTAATCGCGGCGCAAAACGCGTTCAACTTCACCAAAGACTACACGAAAAAAGCCATGGAGTTCTCGAAATCGACTTTGCAGAAAACGAGAGAAGAAGTCGCGATATTAGCGAACGAGTTGAAGGAAGATTTCAAAGAGTTGAAGGAGGAAATAAAAGAGGATTTTACGAAAGCGATGGGATCGGACGACGAGGAGGAGGATTCAGATGATGATAATTTAGATGATGATGATGATTCGGAAGGAACGAGACAGAGAAAGAGAGAAGAACGAGAAGAGAAGAAGAAAAAGTTGAAAGAACAAGGGATGTTGTATGATTCGGACGAAGAAGATGAAGACGAGGACTACAGCGACGACGATTTGGTTCTCGTCCAAGAGTCTTTGGAAAAAGCCGGGGAGAAGATCGAACAGTTCGGGAGAAACGCGGCGAAGTTTACCGGGAACTTATTTTCGCAGGTGAAAGAAACGATTAAACAAGCGCAAGTAGAGAGCGACAGGCAGCGGTTGAAGAACGCGCTGGCGAGGAGTGGAGTTGGAGTTGCCTCTTCGTCCTCAAACAAGAACAAGGACGACCCGAACGCCAGAAACGCAAACAGCAAAAACAAAAACAACGGCGCTTCAAAAGAACTCTCCGAAAAAGAAATCAAAGAGCAGGAATTTCTCAAAGGCGTATCCTCCATCCAACGCGATTCTGGCACGTACTGCGAAGCGCCCGAAGACGACGACGTCCTCTTCCAAGAGTTTAATAAAAATTGGACGTTAGAAAACGCTCGAGAAGATATCGACGCCGTTTTAAAAGAAGTGCCGTTCATGCGAGAGTTGAGAGGAAGGATTGTCCCGCTAATCGTCGACGAGGACGACTTTTGGCGAAGGTATTTCTTCGCCGTCCAAACGTTGAGGACAAAAATTTATCCTCCGGCTGCTCCTCCTCCTCCACCTCCTCTTCCTCCTTCTCCTCCTCCTGTTCCTCCCGTTCCTCCTCCTCCGGCTCCCGCGGCGAAGAAGAAGGAAGAAGACGTATCAAAGCCAGCATCGAAAACAACAACAACAGCAACAACAACAAGCAGTAGCAGCAGCGGCGGTCCCGCTCTTCCGAAACCAAAAGGAGGAGGAGGAGAAAAGAAAGAAAAGGAGAAAGAGAAGAAAACGAAGAGCAGCAGCAACAACAACAACAACAACGGTGGTAGTGGTGGTGGTGGTGATGATGGTAGAAAGAAAGAAAACGTAAAAAAAGTAGCATCATCATCCAAGGTGGCGAAAGAAGAAGAGAAAAAGTCCTCCTCTTCTAAAAAGGAGTTCTTTCCGTCGTCGTCACAAAAATCAAAAACTCCTCTTCCGTCTTCACCTGTCGTTCCTACGACTACGACTACGACTACTGTTGATAAGAAAGAAGACTCGGATTCAGACATCGACGAAGACTGGGGGATGGAATAAATATACTAGAGTAGTTATAATAGCATCTTTAAACGACGACCAAAAACAATAATAAACATCATCATGACTTCCTCCTCTTCCTCTCCTTCGAACAAGAACACTTCTACGAAGAGCAACAACAAGCAAAAGAAAAAGCAACGAGTGGAGATTCAAAAAAAAGCATCCTTTGGTAATTCTTTAATCGCGTCGAAGGAGTACAAACCCGGGGACATCATCTTGAGAGAGGCGCCGTTCGCGTTCGGCGAAGGCGAGGAAGATCCGGAGTGCTATTTTTCTTTCATACAAAGAGCGATTGGGAAGACGATACAGACGATAAAAAAAACAGATTTACGAGGCAACACTTTCAGGGACGAAAAAATGAGGCAAATGAAACGAACTTTCGCGGATTTAACGGTGATGCGAGAATTAGATTACGATCGAGCAATATTAAGGGACGAGTTGATCGCGAATAAGTTTTATACGAGCATGAGAGGACATTCGATATTAGACGGCGGATTCGAGGTGGACGATATCGTCGGGATCGTGAATAGGTGCACGTTGAATTCTTTTCGAGTGAAAACGCTGACGAGAAAAGATGTGGTCATGTTGACGCCTCAGGTATATAGGAACATGGATGCGGCGGATTTGGTGGATGCATACATAGAGATTGGGGAGGAGAAGACGCTAGCGGTTGGGGTGTTTATCATGGCAAGCGCGGTGAACCACTCGTGTTTGCCAAACGCGTTTGCAAGTTTTAGCGGAGATGAGGAAGAGGAGAGGAGGTTGGAAACAGAGCAGCAAAGACAACGAGAAGAAGAAAACGAAGACGAATTTTCGGCGAGAAGACATGCTGGACCGTCCACCTCTCGGTCGGTGACGAGAAGCGAAACAGCTGAGATTTTCACCACGAGCGAAGAACAGAATAAAATTACAATCAGAGCATATAAACCAATTCGAAAAGGCGAAGAGATTACGGTCTCGTACGGGCCAATCTTTCATTCGGGCAACATAGACGAACGACGAACAGAATTGAAGCGAACGCATCAATTCATCTGTCGATGTCCGACGTGTCTTTCCGAAGCGGCGCAACTCGGCGCTGACATGGAATCGAAAATGATCGCAGCGAAACAAAAAGAGAAGGTCGTCGGGGATTTAATACAGAACTACGTGGAAAGTGGTAAATACGAAACTCGTGAAGTTCTCGAGGCGCTGTCGAATTTCAAATTAGACATTCGCAGAATGCAAGTATTCGGGAAAGCGTGCTTTGATATCGCCGCGCAGTTAGTCCAAGCCGAGCAGTTTGAGTATGCGTGCGAATACCAAACGTTAGCGTTACACTCGTTGATTTTACGGTGCGAAGGCATCGACGAGGACGATATCAGCATCGCTTGGGAAATTTTGCGATTATTATTCGTCAAACGTTTGGTCAAATATCGAGGAGGAGACCAAGGAACGCAGCAAGATAAACAAGCGCTCAACGCCGCATTGGTCATGAAAGACTCGGATTTAATCACTCGCGGTAAAAGGATATTGAAGAAGTATTACGGAAAGAAGTATCCGTACGAGCTGTTTTTGCAACAGTGCGCTAGAGATCCTTTCGAGATAGAAGAAGTGGCGACAAAATGATGACACAGTAAAAATTGAAGGCACGTTGAAGCGTAAAAATAGACTTATATGAGTAGGGAGACAAAAAGAAGGAACAGGGACGGCGAGGAAGCTGACGAAGGAAGGCTGGAAGGTCCCAATTGACTTATTAGAATTCCCCAAATTTGTTCGTTTGATTTGTTCGGTATGTAATAAATCAAACGGGTTTGTGTGCACCAGGACTATATAAAAGAGCTAATGATAAGTACGCATGTGGGCTTTCAAACTACTAGATTGAGTAAAACGCTTCTCGCACACATCGCACTCGTACGGTTTTTCGTTCGTGTGAATACGCATGTGCCTTTTCAAATGACCAGATTCACGAAAAGCTTTATCGCACACAACGCACTCGTACGGTTTCTCGTTCGTGTGAATACGCATGTGGGCTTTCAAACTACCAGATTGAATAAAACGCTTCTCGCACACATCGCACTCGTACGGTTTTTCGTTCGTGTGAATACGCATGTGGGTTTTCAAACTACTAGATTGAGTAAAACGCTTCTCGCAAACATCACATTCATACGGTTTCTCGTTCGTGTGAATGCGCATGTGGGTTTTCAAATCACCAGATTGAATAAAACGTTTCTCGCACACATCACATTTGTACGGTTTCTCGTTCGTGTGAATACGCATGTGTCTGGCCAAATCGGTCTGACTTCCAAACACCTTCTCGCAAACACCGCACTCGTGTTGCCCTCTCTTTCTCTTCACTCCTTTAGCAATAATAGCAGTTTCTTCTTTCCTCATGTGATGATTCTTTTCCACACCATCGTCACACGGCACGCACACGAGCATCCTCAGCAATCGCTCTGCGTCGTCTTCTTCTCTCTCTTCTTCTCCCTCTTCTTCTTCTCTGTCATCACCCTTCCTCACCACGACCACCGTTTTTACGTTTTCCGCTCGTTTCGGATGTTTATTCTTTCGTCTGCCCGTCATCGAAAGTATTGTGTTGTATTCTTTTTCTTTTTCCGGGGGGGGAGGAAATGAAGAATTTTCGGACACCGAAATTCCCTAAAACACCTGACGCGCAGAAAAGAAACACAAACAAAACGCATTCAACAGTCAAAGTAATAACAATGTCTTCTTCATCATCATCACCATCTCCTCCATCTCTCAAACGATTCCTCTCCGCGCACTACGTCTTCAACGTGATAATCATCCTTTTATACCCTCTTTTTTATATCTGGGCGATTGAAATGAAAGACGAGGAAACAGTTGAGAAAGTCGTCAATTGGACGAAACAAGCGACGTACATGACTGGATTGACGTTACTGTTGAAACTCCGCCGGTTTGAAACGTTAGATAAATTCATTGCGGATTGCTTCCTGCACGTGAAGAGTTCTATTTTACTCTTATCGTTCATCATGGACCGGAAAGTGTTTTGGATTTTTGGAAGTCTCTATTACTTCCACTATTTGTTGTGTCAGTTGAGAGAATATTCGGGAGCGAGCAAAGCGGAACATCTGAACGTGGCCTCGTTCGAACGACGCGTGAAAATCGGCGCCACGAAAGGGGAAGAGACGAAAAAATGGTTGGTGATGTTTTACGCGCCATGGCATCCACCTTGTAATCAGTTCGATCCGACGTTCGCGCAGCTGTCTTTGGAGTTTTCCGACGCGGACGATAAAGACAGCGGTTTGACGTTTGCGAAGTTTGATCTCTCGAGATGGCCGGGCGGAGCCATCGATCATGGGATCGATTTGACCGGGAACTCGAAACAGTTACCGACGTTGATTTTGTTCGATAACGGCGGCGAAATTGAGAGGATGCCTAGGTGCACGAAGCAAGGAGTGATTGAAAACAGAGTCGTGTTTAGCAGAGCGAACGTGTGTGAACGTTTTGGCTTGAAAGCGGAACGAAAAGAGTTGAAGAAGAGTAAGTAATTGATTTAGAAGAAGCTAACCATATGATAGTCGCGCATCAGTAAATGAATGAATGTTTTGTATGATGATAATAGTTATAATAAGTATGTTATACAACACTACTATACGTGTTTTTACGTGCTATTTCGTAGTGTTCATCTTTGCGGTGTGTTTTTCTTTTTCACTTCTTTTCTCTCTCCCTCTCCCTCTCTCTCTTCATCCCCTTCTTCTATGCATCCGCTGGATTCTTAAACGCCACGTTCCCGGTAATGATAATCCCGACAATCACCCCAAACAAGCCAAGCGCGCTTCCAAAAATCTCAATCACTAAAATCTTCACAAACAAAGCTGGATTTTGCGCGTCGCTCAACGCGCAGCTACTCCCAACCGTCCCTACGCAAATACCGCACACCAGATTCGCCAACCCGACGGTTATACCAGACGCTAATATCGCGTACCCTGAAAACATCGATCGATCCGAATACGACCCATCTGGCATTCTCGGCGCAAATTCCACTTTCGTTTGTAAAATAATCGCCACAATCACCCCGTAAATAGCCACCGCTTCGCAGAAAATAATCGAGATGAGATTCTTGCTCGTGATTCGCGGCGCTTTAATAGCTGCTCCAGCTAACGAGCTCCCGGTGATGAAAATCCCCCACGCGGCGCCAACGACCGATAAACCAATCGCGCACGATATCCCAATCGCGGACCATAAATACGGGTTTATTCGTCTAAAAATCAATCCCAAATATTCCCAATCGATGAGTTTATCGTTGTTGGTGGTTTTCGAGAAACTCAAAACGAGCAAAAGATTGGAAATCGTAAACACGCTGCCGATTATCAGATAGGTTTCGCGGGTCAAAAAACCCGACGTGATGCCTTTCACTAAAACCATGGTGTTGTTCTGCGTGTCTTATTAAAGCTGCGCTATTATTCCTGCTACTCTTTTTGTCTACTCTTTTTCAAGGGTATAGTATTTATCTCGTTCGTGTTGTGATTTGTGATTTGTGGTGATGAGTTTCTTAAAAGTGTTTGACGTGAAAAATAGCAAGAAGCGAAAAAAAAAAAAACCTGCATGTTTGTTTGCCAAAAAG